>Ga0209309_10000558_pt1 | contig 43229 bp, 42 predicted proteins | sample COGITO_mtgs_1204_2_FD_184807 | JGI IMG/M metagenome (GOLD analysis project Ga0209309, IMG submission 184807) | Pelagic marine microbial communities from North Sea - COGITO_mtgs_120412 (SPAdes) (version 2) | ecosystem: Environmental > Aquatic > Marine > Epipelagic ... | reverse complement strand
TGGTGGTCAAGCCCATCAGCCAGCAGGCTGGTCAATAGACCGTTCGTGCCATTGCAGGGTGCCCATACTTTTTAACCCAATAGCAATGACCAGTACCGGATAGAGAACATACTGTGGAATAAAATAGGACAACCAGTTTTTCTTGTCAAAGAATTGATTCCCAATAACCAGAACCACAAAATCTGCAAAAAACTTGAGTAAGTAAAAGGAAACGCTTGTCTCAACCGATATCAGACCTAATACCCATAGAATGGGGACCAGTAGAAAAAGCAGGCTAGCGGCTGCTACGTGAAAACCCACCAGTTTGTTTAATAGGCTTTTTGTCTGTGTCCCCTTTCTAGCCCAGCGCGCCCGCTGCTGTATCAATTCCTTTACACTGGATTTAGAACCTGTCTGGACGATGGCTCTAGGGTCTTTGAGGTAATGACACTGGATCACGTTTTCGGCGGCCAGTTTTTCCAGTAGGAATACATCATCACCACTAGAAAGATGATCATTTCCCAGATAGCCATCGACTTCCCTAAAAGCCTCTTTGGAGAAGGATAGGTTGGCGCCGTTGCACATAAAGGGCTGCCGCATCGCAAAAGCTCCTAGCGTTATCGTTTGCAAGGCAATCATTTCCAGTTGCTGTAGGGCAGCCGTAAAGCCGTTTCCAGTTACAGCAACTGGACCTGCTACCAGCAGGGAGTCTGCATAGTTTTGATAGTGCAAGTTGTAACTGGAAGCCCATGTTTGGGGAAGCGTACAATCAGCATCTGTAAGGAGTATGTGAGGAAATGAGGCTTGAGCGACAGCTTGATGGATGCCGTCTTTTTTAGCGCTGTTGCTGGTGGGGAGTCGGTCTATAGTTTTTAGGTGGAGCCCTGGGTTTTCTTTTGCAAAATTAGTGATCAAGTCTTGACTACCGTCGGTAGAGCCATCATTGACCAGCCAAAATTCCAACAACTCCTTTTCATAGTGTTGATTCTTAAAGGACTCTAAAAGCGCAGGCAAAACTAGGAATTCATTGCGATACACGACAATAACGCTGAAGCCCATTGGTTTTGCGCTCAGGTTTTTCTTTTCTGAAATAGCCAAGGGTTGGTAGCGCAGGGCTGGCATTGCCAGGCATAGAAGCAGCATGGCATACCCGAGACCTATCAGAATCACTACAAAACTCATGCGGTTGCTAGTTTAGGGAACTTTTGAACCGCCAGTAGGCCACAGCCCAGAACAACAGGAAGAACGGTGTTGTTAAGCCAAAGTACCGCTACTAAGGCCGTCATGCTTTCAAGAGAAATATCTAGGTAACCTATAAAAAAGGAAGCAATACTCCATTTAAGAAATACATCAAAAACCTGCAGGCTAGGAATCATAGAAGAAGCCAGGTACATGGTCGCAATACAAGAGGTAATAAGGACAGCCGGTGCGTCGCTTACAAGGGATAAAAGCACCCACCAACCACTGGAAAACATCAGGTATCTGACCAGAGAAATACCAGTAACGCCATCCAGTCGTATGGCTTTAAATGCCATCCACCTGGCAAACACCGGACTCCCAATAATCAGCAGTAAAACACTGGTTGCAAGGAAAATTAGGGCGGCAATGGCATTGTAAAAGAGCAGGAGCGCTCCAGCAGTTCCCAGTAGGACGGTAACCGTCATTTGGCTCAAGTTTCCTACGAGCACTGCCTTTAAAACCTTTGGGCGTAAAGAGGTCTCAAAGTAAAAAGCCTTGGTAGCATACTCGCCCGCTCTCAGTGGAGTGATGAAGCTCGTGGCTTGCGAGGTGAGGTTGTGAATGACGCTTTCGCGAAAGCGCAACCACCTCAAATCCCTAACCAGCCATTGCCATTTATAGCTCTCGATAAGCCAGCTTGCGATCGACAAAACGGGCAGCAGAAAATAATAAAAATAAGGAAGGTCGGAAAGAAAAGCGGTCGCCCGGTCCCAAGCAAACGCGTCGTCATGGAGCAGATAAATAAGGTACCCCATACAGCATAAGATCACGAGTATCTTGCAAGCCTGGAGTAGGAAATGCTTAGCTTTGTGGGACATGCTGTTCACGGTATGAAATTACAACAATTGGCAGGAGAACGTATCATTTTAGGCATCGATCCGGGAACGGCGATCATGGGATTTGGCATCATTAAAGTCACCGGTAAAACCATGGCTTTTGTTCAAATGAACGAACTGGACCTGCGTAAGATTACAGATCCTTATGTAAAGTTGCGTAAGATCTTTGAACGAACGCTGGAACTGATCGACACGCACCATCCAGACGAGATCGCACTGGAGGCACCTTTTTTTGGGAAGAACGTCCAGTCCATGCTCAAACTGGGCCGCGCACAAGGCGTCGCCATGGCAGCAGGACTCTCCAGAGACATTCCGGTAACGGAGTACGCACCACGCCGCATCAAACAATCCATCACGGGCAAAGGAACAGCGAGCAAGGAACAAGTCGCCTTGATGCTTAAAAGCCTGTTGCAACTCAAGGAACTTCCCAAAAACCTAGACATGACCGATGGGCTTGCTGCAGCGGTCTGTCATTTTTATTCCAGTGGAAGGGTAGAGGTAGGAAAAAGCTATTCAGGATGGGCGGCATTTGTCAAGCAAAACGAAAAAAGAGTTAAAAAGTAGCATGGCTGTTTGTCAATCTTTAGTTTTAACCGCAAATCTCAAATCTCAAATCTCAAATCTCAAATCTCAAACTCCAAACCCCAAATCGACGAAAAACAAAAGATTAAAACTGCCTATAATTGTTTTGCTTACTTCGACGGGCTCAGCTCGGCGTCTTAAAACTTGATCAGGTATTTAAAAATTTATGATTAAATAAGTGTAGAAGAACGTCCAATTGTTGAGATTCCATTAACCATTAACCATTAACCATTAACCATTAACCATTAACCATTAACCATTAACCATTAACCATTAACCCATGACCAACTGCCTTATCATATTCACCAGAAACCCAGAGTTGGGAAAAGGAAAGCGCCGTCTCGCCGCAACTTTAGGAGATGAAAAAGCGCTGGAGATCTACAAGTTCCTGCTGGAGCATACGCGATCCATCACAAAGAACATCTATGGCGTCAAGCAAGTCTGGTATTCTGAACGCGTCTATGAAAATGATGATTGGGATTCTCTGGCCTACGAGAAATACGAGCAAAAAGGGGAGGACTTAGGCCAGCGTATGAAGCATGCCTTTGAACAAGCCTTTAAAAAACATGAAAGCGTCATTATCATAGGTTCAGATATGTATGATCTAAGCGCCTTGGAAATTGATGAGGCCTTTAAAAAACTCAACGATCATGATGCCGTGATAGGCCCTGCGGAAGACGGAGGATATTACCTCCTAGGCTTCAATGGCAAGGTACCTGCAGGTGTTTTTGAAAATAAAGAATGGGGTACCTCTAGCGTTCTCGCAGAAACCTTGAAAGACTTAAAAAGCTTAAATTACGCAACACTGGACGAACGCAATGATGTAGATACAGAAGAAGACATCAAGGACCATCCAGATTTCCAACTACTATTAAACTGACATTATGCTAAGTAGAAAATTACTCGACAACTCTATACAATATCTTAAAAACCATGGTTTTGATGCGCCAGAAGTAGGCATCGTTTTAGGCACCGGACTGGGGCAACTAGTAGATCAAATTGAAAACCAGCAAGTCGCACATTACAATCAGATACCCTCCTTTCCTCTGGCAACTGTAGAGTTCCATACGGGAAAACTTATTTATGGAGATCTGGGAGGTAAAAAGGTGGTGGTGATGCAAGGGCGTTTCCACTTTTATGAAGGCTACGACTTTCTAGACATCACGTATCCCATACGGGTAATGCATGGTCTGGGAATCAAAAAACTATTGGTTTCCAATGCTGCTGGAGCTATTAACCTGGATATGAAAAAGGGTGATTTGATGTTGTTGGACGACCATATCAACCTGCAAGGGGGCAGCCCGCTGGCGTTGAAGAACATCAGCGAGTTTGGAGATCGGTTCACAGATATGAGTGCACCCTATGATGCCGCCATGAACCAGAAGCTCAAGGAACTTGCCCAAGAAAATAGCATCGAACTCCATGAAGGAGTGTATGCCAGTGTGGTAGGGCCACAGCTGGAAACCCGTGCAGAATACCGTATGTTAAAGATTCTGGGTGCAGATGCCGTGGGAATGAGTACCGTCCCTGAGATCATCGTGGCCAACCATTTGAACCTGCCGGTAAGTGCGATTTCTGTATTGACGGACGAGTGCGATCCGGACAACTTGCAACCTATTAGCGTTCCAGAAATCATTGAGATCGCTGGTAAAGCAGAGCCTAAAATGATTGCCCTGTTTAAAGGTTTGATCGAGAGCCTCTAATGTTATTCTGGTGTTAAGCGTTCTATCATGGTGTTGTTTTTTACTACATTTATTACATATATGAAAGCGGGACTTATTTCGCTTTCGCGAAAGCGAACACCCATGAAAAAAATAGCCTATTTAGTACTTGTTACCCTATTAACGGTTTCCTGCGTAGGATCTGGCGGTCTCTATTACGACCAGCTTAATAAAGGAGAACAGATAGAAACCAGCCGTTCACAGCTGGACCACTCTAATTATGATGCACTTCTTAAAAAATATGTGAACCAAAAAGGATTTGTGGACTATAAAGGACTTGCAAAGGAACAGGCTAAACTTAAATCTTACCTGGTGTACCTAAGTGTGAACCCGCCTAAAACTGATTGGGAAACCGGTGAGCAGTTTGCCTATTACATTAATCTTTATAATGCTTCTACCCTGGATTTAATCATCGATAACGATATGCCCGGGAGTATTAAGGATATTGATGGGCCACTGGGTCAGGTATGGCTCAAAAACTTTATTGTGGTGGATGGCAACGACTATTCCCTAGCCGATATCGAGAAAAGCGTCCTACAAAAAATGGGGGATCCTAGAATACATTTTGCGATCAATTGTGCCAGTGTTTCCTGTCCTAAATTATTAAATGAGGCATATACTGGGAAAAATGTGGATCAATTGATGACGCAGGCTGCTAAAGAATTTGTCAACTCTGACAATAATGACCTGAGCGACCCCAGCAACCCAAAATTGAGTAGTATTTTTAACTTTTATACCAGTGACTTTAAAGACCATAGCGGGACACTTATCGACTACGTGAATCAATATGCCAATAAGAAAATAAATGCGGGAGCAAGTATTTCTTATAAAGATTACGACTGGTCACTTAATAAACAATAAGATTTTGTCAAACCATAACTTGATGCTCATCGTATATTTACACATATGATGAGCATTGTTATTCCTGCCCTCAATGAAGAGCAGGGAATTTTTCATTTATTGGAACTTTTAGTGGATCGTGCAAAGGATCCCAACTTGCTGGAGTTGATCGTGGTTGACGGTGGTAGTGTGGACGATACATTGCAGGAAGTAAACCGGTTTTCAAAAGCTTTTCCACAAGTAGCGATTAAGAGCGTAGATTCAGATAAAGGTCGCGGCATTCAATTGCACAACGGTGCCCTGGCAGGCGCACATGACATCCTCTATTTTCTCCATGCAGACTCACATCCACCTAAAAATTACGACAGCCATATTTATAAAGCTATTGCAGCGGGAAACCCTGCGGGATGCTTTTGCATGCGTTTCCGCAGCTGGCATTGGTGGTTGATCATCATAGGTTGGTTTTCAAGATTTAGCTGGAAAGTAAGTCGTGGTGGTGATCAAAGTCAATACATCACTCGGGAATTATATAATAAGATGGGCGGTTACAATACCACAGTCCCTATTTATGAGGATTACCTGCTCATCAATAAATTATATGAAATAGACACCTATCATGTGATTCAAAAATGGTTGACGACCAGTTCCAGACGCTATGAAGACGTAGGTGTGTTAAAACTGCAATGGTTTTACTTGACCATTTACTGGAAAAAACGCAACGGTGCGAGCATTGATGAGATCTATGAGTATTACCTCAAATGGTGCGATGTTCCCAGAGAATCTATGGAAAGCGTTTCAGAATAAAAATTCCTCAAGTAGAAAATCAGCTATTCTGTAATAGCAGGAACTTCCAGCATCTGCCGTTATATTTTTTAGTAGAGGCTACAAATCATCAAAAAACCCATCTGGATCAAACGGGAGATCGTCATCTGGATCGTGGTCGTCATAATTCACACCAGGTGGATTAAACAATCCCCAACGATCAATGATGTAATTTTCATTATCAAAGGTTGCAACCCACTCTGCAAACAACACGCGGAATTCCTCCACGGCACTGCGCAGTAAATCCAGGTATTCAATGTCCTTAAAGCCGTTCATTTGTAAACCACGGGCATCCGTGATCAGTTCTCTAGCTGCTTTACGGATGACGGCCGCATTTTCCATGCGTAAGTCATAGATGTCGTCGCCTTCAGCCCCTGCGATTTTTGCGGGAATCATTATGGCGTTTGCCAGCATGAATTCCTTATTTTGCTCAAACATGCGCTCGATCATTTCAGATTCTACATCTTCCATGAATTCGGTTTTGGCAAGTTCGTCAGGATCAGAGTTGGTTAGCATGCGGTTGACCAGCACACAGATTTCCTCTGCTTTTTTGTAAACTGGTAGGTTTGTGATGCGGTCGCGGCGGTTCTCGTGTTCTTCTTCAAACATTTGCTGAATTTATGACAAATTAAACCGTTCCATCCCACTCCGCATAAAACTGAGTGAGGTATAATTCCATAAAGTTATGTCTTTGCTGTGCGAGTTGTTTACCCGTCCTTGTATTCATGCGATCTTTGAGTAACAACAATTTTTCGTAAAAGTGATTTAGGGTAGGTGAGTCACTTTTTTTATAAGTCTCTTTATCCATGTGAAGATCTGGAGCAATCGCTGGGTCATAGATCGCTCTGTTCTTAAAACCACCATAATTAAAAGTACGAGCAATACCTATGGCTCCTAAGGCATCTAATCGATCTGCATCCTGAACGATGTCCAGTTCTAAGCTTTTGAAGTGTTGGTTCACATTACCTCCTTTAAAAGAGATATTCTCGATGATTTTAACCACATGATCAATGATGTGCTCGTCCACCTGTTCCCTTTCTAAAAATTTGCGAGCCACTCGCGGCCCGACAGTTTCATCACCGTTGTGGAATTTTGAGTCGGCTATATCGTGCAGCAGGGCGCCCAGTTGTACGATAAGCACATCGGCTGTGGTTTCCTTGCTGGCGATCAATATGGAATTTTTCCATACCCGTTCTATGTGGAACCAGTCGTGACCACCTTCGGCGTTTTTGAGTTGGTTTTTTACGAAGTGGATGGTTTGGGAAATAAGGTCTTGCATGGCTGCTGATTGAGTTCGCTTTCGCGAAAGTAAAACATACCATCAACACCTCGCAAAACAAAACTTTCAGAAAGTATTGAAAGGTTTATAAGTTGGCTTATATTTGTCATATGAAATTGGAAGAGGGAAGAAATAGATTTATTGAAGCTTGGGGATCGCTGGGAAGTTCTTGGGGAATCTCTAGGTCCATGGCACAGATCCATGCCTTGCTCCTTTCCTCGGCAGAAGGCTTAAGTACGGATGAGATCATGGAACAGATCCAGATAAGTAGAGGCAATGTGAATACAAATGTGCGGGAACTGATCAACTGGCGGTTGGTGAGAAAAGAAACCGTACTAGGCGAACGCAAAGAGTTTTTTGTCGCCATCCACGACGTGTATTCCATGGCCCAAAATATCATGGAAGAACGTAAGAGAAGAGAGATTGAACCTGTACGGAGACTGCTTAATGAACTTAAATCTGCTGACCTTGAGGGAACAGCGGAGGAGGTTAAACATTTCCAGCAACTGCTGTCAGACCTTGCCGATTTTGTCTCTCAAATGGAAAACCTCATGAATCTTGCGACTAAAATCAATAATAACAATTATTTGAAAAAGATGATCAAAGCTATTTCTTAGTCTTTTTTATTTCAAATAAACTTTCAGTATTTACTGAAATTTTTATAACTAAAGTTATGAAACATATTTTTACGATAAATCTCACAACATTGATCCTCTTGTTTCTTTTTGGAGCATTCAATCCCATCTACGGTTTAATGGGGCTATTGCCTTTTGGCGTTTTTCAAGTGATCCTCACTTTAATAATTGTTTTTAAATCCTATAATACTCATATAAAAAATTTAGGGTTGTGGCATCTCAGTGGTACATTAATCGTCGTTCTGCTTTTCCTCTTAGGAAGTAATACCAAGGAATTATTTCTAATTGTGGGAATGGTCATAAGCATAGGACTATTAATTTTCAGCCTTGTTTTGACGTATAAACAACAAATGGCAATCACATCGAAAAATTCAATATCATGAAAAAAATAATCATCGCCGGTGGAACCGGATTTTTAGGAGAAGCCTTAAAAGAATATTTTGAGAAGCAGGGTATTGTGGTAATTAGGCTTTCGCGAAAGCGTACTAGCGACACGACGCACTGGAACGGCAAGGAATTGGGGGAATGGACACAGCAACTGGAAGGCGCTGACGTGCTCATTAACCTTGCTGGTAAATCAGTGGATTGTCGCTATACTGAGGCCAATAGAAAAGCCATCCTTTCCAGCCGTATCGAGAGCACCCAACTTCTTAATAGAGCTGTAGAGCAAGCCGTAAATAAGCCTAAGGTATTTCTAAATGCGAGCACGGCGACCATCTATGCACATTCTGAAACCAGAATCAATACGGAAGAAGGCGGCATCCTTGGGGATGATTTCTCCACGGGAATTGCAAAATCATGGGAAAGGGAATTCTTCTCTCAACCCTTTGAAGGGGTTCGTAAAATTGCCTTGCGTACTTCCATCGCTTTGGGGACCGAAGGCGGCGCATTTCCTAAAATGAAAATGATCGCAAAATTAGGAATGGGTGGGAAACAAGGTCGCGGGAACCAATTTATAAGCTGGATTCACATCCATGATTTCTGCAAAGCAGTCGCATTTTTAATTCAATCAGAACTTTCTGGTGCTGTAAACGTAACAGCTCCTTTTCCTATTCAGAATGAAGAATTTATGGCAGCCTTGTGCGACCAACTTAAAGTTCCTTTTCGTATCTCACAACCCAAATGGGTATTGGAACTAGGTGCCGCAATGATGGGTACAGAAACGGAATTACTGCTGAAAAGCCGGTATGTCTATCCGCAACGATTGATGGATGCTGGTTTTGAGTTTGAGTATAATAAGGTCAAAGACTGCTTTACGGACCTCGTCTAGTTGGTAACAGCCTTCGATTCTACATAATAATCCTCATCAATTCGTACAGAGGATTCTGGGGTAGGCAACACCAGCCGTTGGAAATCTGAAGTAGGAGTGATCCATTGAGATTGTTCATCAACTATAAGTTCTATGGGCATGGCAAAACCTTCCACAATGTTGTTCCATCGATAATACAATCCGGACTCTTTCATGGCATACTCCAACACAGGAATTCTAACATCTCTTAAGTACTGGTCAAAGACCTTGCTTAAATCAAGGCCGCTTTCTTGCGATACATAATCTTCTATTTGTTGCGTCGTGACCGTTTGATGGTAGAATTCTTTATTCAGTCCACGTAGAATCTGTCGCCACTTTTCATCATCGTTTACCAACTGTCGTATGGTGTGCAGCATGTTAGCACCTTTGTAATACATATCGCCAGAGCCTTCACTATTGACATTATAGGTTCCGATAATGGGACTCCTATTGGTGATGCTTTTGCGGGTTCCTATCACATACTCAGCGCTGGCTTCTTTACCGTAGTGGTAATCGAGAAACAGATTTTCAGAATATGCCGTGAAGCTCTCGTGAATCCACATATCTGCAATGTCTTTATTCGTGATGTTATTTGCAAACCATTCGTGGCCTGCCTCGTGGATGATGATAAAGTCAAACTTCATTCCCCAGCCGGTGCCAGAGAGGTCTCTGCCTAAATAGCCATTTGCAAATTTATTACCGTAGGTCACAGAACTTTGATGTTCCATTCCTAGATAAGGAACCTCTACCAACTTAAAACTATCTTCATAAAAGGGGTAAGGACCAAACCAGTGTTCAAAGGCTTCCATCATTCTAGGGGCATCCTTGAATTGCTTTTTGGCTTTATCTAAATTTTCTTCAAGTACGTAATAGTTCATGTCCAGATTGCCGCGCTCACCTTTATAGGTTTCTGAGAAATTTGCGTAGTTCCCTATGTTGATATTCACGCCATAATTATTAATGGGATTTGAAACAAACCAATGATAGGTCGTGGTTTCATCTTCTTTAGGCTCCACTTTTCTCAATCGGCCATTAGAAACATTCATCAATCCATTAGGAACATTGACGCTTATGGCCATACTATCTACTTCCTGGTACATGTGATCTTTATTAGGCCACCAGACGCTGGCACCCAATCCCTGATTTGAAGTCGCAATAAAAGGAATGCCCTTCTCATCCTTTTTCCAGGAAAAACCACCGTCCCAAGGCGCATTGCGGGCCTCACGAGGTTTTCCCTGATAGAAAACTTCCAGACTATTGATATCGCCCACTTTTTGCTTGTCAACCAACGTCACAAAGTGCGCATTACCATCGCTTCTAAACTCTAACTCCTGACTATTCTGAACGACTTTTAAAATTTGCATCGGTTCCTGAAGATCCACTTGCAAAATTTGATACGGTTCCAGTACCCGATAATGAATCACATTAGATCCCGAAATAAATTTCTTCTCTGGCTCCACTTTTACATTTAGATCGTAATACGTAATATCCCACCAAGCACGCTCTGGAGTAATAGAGCCACGCAAAGTGTCTTGATGTGTAAATTGTTGCTTATTAGATAGCACTTGTGCATTTAGTGTGCTGATTGTGAATGCGATAAAAACAAAACAGGGAATTAATTTCTTCATTTTCAATTTCTCATTTTTTATAAAATGTGCTCTTGAGTTTCCAATAAAGCGATTGGAATTTTAACTCCCAGGTAGCTCTCGAATCCGCCCGAGCAAGCATTTTCACTTAATACTTAATACTTAATACTTAATACTTAATACTTTAAATACGCCTCCGCCACAGTTTTTGCTGCCAGTTTTCCTTGTGGCGTGAATAGTTTTTCAAAACCGCGGCGGCTGGTTTCTGAGTGATGTTTCCATAGAAAGCCGCCGGCAAACCATTCTTCATTCCAGATGGTTTCGTACTGGGCTTGCAGGAGAATTTTCTGAGCTTCCTCGTTGGGTGCTCGCGACTCATCTGCAGATTGCCATGGTTCTTTACCCGCATAATCGGCACTTACATAGCCATATTCTGCAAAGAGGATTTTTTTATTGTGCTTTCGCGAAAGCGAACTTAGTTCCAGCTTCCACTTTTCCCATCCAGCTATTGCGGTAGCGAGGTCAGGCGTTTTCTGGTCGCTCACGGGAAAATAGGCATCGACGCCTATAAAGTCCAGCTCATCCCAAAATGGTTCATTTTTATAACTGTCCCAGTTGCCTGCATAGGTTAATTTTCCTTTATAGACGGCCCTGATTTTTTGGATCAATTGGTGCCAAAACTCAGGCCTTGCGGCGACAAAGGATTCCAGTTCTGTTCCTATGCAGAAGATTTCGGTATTTGTTTCTTGGGCTGCCAGTGCATAATCCATAATGAATTTTTCATAGGTGACCTCCAGCGTGTCCCACCGTGAGGCATCTGGCAATTGCATGGTTCCCGTATAAATTCCCCTACCTATCCAGATTTGTGGCTTGAGCATCACTTTTAAACCGCTTTTATGGAACATGTCAATGGTATATTTTGTACCAGAAATGCGCTCGCCCCACCATTGACGGTCGGTATTATGAATGACGGATGGATTGTTCAGGTCGCGCATAAACGCATAAGGATGGACGGCAACATAGCTGGCGTTATAATCCTTGAATGGCTGCACCACTTGCGCAGTAATGGAATCTCGTGTTGCTACGAAAGAGACCCCTTTGATCATTTCGGGAAGTTCTGGTGCTTCTTTTTTTTCAACTTGGGCATTACAGGAAATAAGGAGAGTGACAGCAAGCGATAAGGACACGAAAAACTTCATATAGGTACTATGTATCAAGGGTAGTGGAATTGCTTATTATCCATGCACTTATTTGGTCGGTATTCAATTTACCTTCAGCAACTTGTATGGTGAAATCGTATTTACGATCTTCTTGTGCAACCACCTCTATCTTTTCGCTTAATAATAGAGCGCGCATTAAAACCCATCCCGTTCTCTTGTTACCATCTACAAATGGGTGGTTGATTAATATACTTTCCAATAGTGCAGCGGCTTTTTCAAAAATGTTAGTGTAAAGATCCACGCCGTCAAAAGTTGCAAATGGCCTATTAATGGCAGATTCCAATGAACCTTTGTCACGTAAACCATCTGCTCCACCGGTGGCCCTTACAATACGAGAATGAGCATCGATTACATCATTAATATTAATCATTCTGCAAGTCTTCTCAAAAGGCTATCATCCTCGCGTAAAATGGTATCTACATGCTTTGAAATGGGAATGTAAGATTGTTTTTTACCTTCATTATTCAAGACAGACAACGCCTGTTTCAAAATATTTTGGTCTTCTACGAGATTTATTTTTTTAAGTAATTGCTCTCTCAATTCTTGCGTGCTCATCGTTTTACTTTTTATAAATTTAATCAATAAACCCTATTTCCCATTCAAGCTCCAGTCGTAATTCATATACTCGACGGTAAAGCCTTCTGGAATGGCAATTTCACGGTAGTTGTTGAGGTAAGCGCTCAGGGTCTGTTTTTTAGTAAAATCTGCATTGTACCAATCAAAGATCCTTGAAACTATGGCTTTTTTCTCGTGCATGTCCAGTTGAACTAATTTTGGGCTGTTGATGGCTGCCTTAGTCAACTTCTTGATCATGAATTCTACGTTTTCTGCAGTAAAGGGTTTTGGCGTCAGGGGTGGGCAACTTATTGCGCCACAGACCAGTACAAAATGCAGACGTTCATCTGGAAAACGGTTGAAGAGGATTTCCTTTTCCAACTGGTTAAGGGAAACCTTTTTATCGCCTAAAGCATAGATTTTTAGATCGAAAAAGTTTTTAGTGTCCATAACAGACTTTGTCGGGTATGCATCCACGACACCTTTGATGACAAAAATATTGTAGGCGTTGATTAATAGTGCTTTGCACTCATTGTCGGTCAATTGATCGATGTCAATTTTCTCCAACGATGCAAGAGCCAGCTGTAGGTTTTTTGGGTTCTTTTTGATGGCGGCATAGTCCACACTGCCGTTTACCACATGGTTGTTCAAAAGATCCTTAGTGGCGGTGGAGAAGGTGGATAATTGCGCTTTCGCGAAAGCGAAACTCCCTAAAAACAATATAACAAGTACTTTAATTTTCAAATTCATAAACGATGTATTGCACGCTATTGCGCAGTAGTAATTTACAACAATCAAGCCAAGGAATTGATCAGAATCCATTGTTGAAAGGAAAGAAGTACCAGAAGCAGGGTGAGAAGTGTCATCTCAAGTCTTGGGCTTTTATTTTGATTTGTTGTTGTAGCTTTAAAGGCCAGTGAATTTTCCAAATTAAGCTAAAATTGTATGGAACATATTGTCATTATAGGTAACGGTATTGCCGGTATCACCGCAGCACGACACATACGCAAGCTGTCTGATAAACGCATTACCGTAATATCTGCAGAGACGGATTATTTTTTCTCCCGCACCGCATTGATGTATGTGTACATGGGACACATGAAATTTGAGCACACGCAGCCTTATGAGAATTGGTTCTGGGAAAAAAACCGCATCGAGCTCAAACGCGACTATGTCAAACACATTTATACGGATACTAAAATCCTATCTCTGGATTCTGGAGAGCAGTTCTCTTACGACAAACTGGTAATTGCGACGGGAAGCGTTCCCAATAAATTCGGCTGGCCCGGTGAAGATCTGCATGGGGTTCAAGGCTTGGTAACCCGCAATGACCTGGATTTACTGGAACGCAATGCACCTAATAATACGGTATGCAAACGAGCCGTCATTATAGGCGGCGGCTTAATAGGTGTGGAGCTGGCAGAGATGCTGCATACGCGCAAAATCCCGGTAACATTCCTCGTGCGTGAAAAAGCATTCTGGAGTGGGGTATTGCCTATGGCAGATGCTACCATGATTTCTGACCACATTATTTCTCACGGTATTGATTTGCAACATGAGGAAGAACTGGACGAGATTATAGGCGATGAAGACGGCCGGGTGACCGCCATCAAAACTAAAAAAGGGGAAACTATAGAATGTAACCTTGTGGGCCTGTGCGCTGGCGTGAAACCACAAATAGGCTTTCTTGCCAGTAGCGGTATAGAAACCGATAAGGGAGTTCTAGTGGACCGGCATCTAAAAACGAGCGTTCCAGATGTTTATGCCATAGGTGATTGTGCCCAGCAGCGGGAGCCTGTAGGAGAGCGTAAACCTGTGGAGGCCGTCTGGTACACAGGACGTATGATGGGCGAGACGCTTGCTCAAACCCTATGTGGCAACCCGATAGAATGGAATCCAGGCCAATGGTTCAATAGCGCAAAATTTATGGATATTGAATACCAAACCTACGGTTGGGTATGGGCAGAGGCTAAAGAAGGTCATGAACAGTACCACTGGCAGGACGATAAAAATGAGCGTGCCATTACCATTGAATATGATACGGCTTCTAGAAAATTTATAGGGATCAATACTTTTGGAATTCGCATGAAGCATGAGGTTTTTGATGCGTGGCTCAATGAAGAAAGAACTGTTGATCATGTGGTGAAACATCTTTCCAAATCCTGTTTCAATCCAGAGTTTTATAAAAGACCATTTGGAGCTATTTTAAAGGATTTTGAAACATCAAGGAAATCGCAAATGGCGTAAGATTAAATTCCAAATTCCAAATTCCAAATTCCAAAACCCAAATTCAATGACAAGAAGGAAACGGAAGACAGAGGTGATTAAAAAGGGAGTAGAGAAAAAAAATAATAACCAAGAAACTCAAAACTTCTGAACTCAGAATTTTTGAAATCAAAATATAGGACTTAATAAACATAACAATAGGCCCGCCGCCCATTGACTTAAAAACAACATAAATGTCTGAATTTCAACGTAACATGTCCCTTACTGGTGAGCCACCTAAATCTTTAACCGCTGGTCAAAAGATCTTTACGGCGGTAGGGCTTTTTGGCCTAGCAGTCCTAATTCTTGCTAATTTCAACGTAAACTTCCCTAACAAGACACTATGGCTTACCATAGCCCTAGGTAGTATCGTGGGTGGAATTATTGGGTTTGCATGGGCTACCTATTCTGGAACCAGTGCGGGAATCAAAAATGACGGAGTGATGTTCAAATCTATTACCAGTCGTGGTTTGTGGGCTTGGGTAGCCATTCTGGCCTTTAGTGGATTTTATGTACTGCTTTACTTTTATCCAGAGTTGCTGGGGCTGGTATCAGATGGGGATAATACGGGTGTGATCGCCTTGTTTGACCCACTGTCAAAATTTATAAGTGGAAGTCCGGCAAGTCAATGGTTTGTGTATGGAACCTTATATACCATTGCCATTGTTTCTTTTGGGATCAAATTTATCTGGAAATACCGCCACAACAGCTATGAGGTAATCCGTACCTGCAGCGTGATGTTTTTCCAGACGGCCTTTGCCTTTATTATTCCAGAGATCATGACCAGCCTGAATCAGCCGTACTATGATTTTAAAAATATCTGGCCGTTGAATTATGATTTGTTTGCAGGCTATAAAATTGATGAGTTTTTGGGAGCAGGGAACTTTGGGGTAGCGATGCTAATTTTTGGGGTGGCTTCTATATTTGTGATCACGCCAATTCTTACCTACAAATACGGCAAACGCTGGTATTGTAGCTGGGTGTGTGGCTGCGGCGGCCTGGCCGAAACGGCTGGAGATTCCTTCCGTCAGCTATCTAATAAAAAGCAATACGCTTGGAATATTGAGCGATGGGTGATTCATAGTGTGGTAGTCTTTGCAGTGGTGATGACCACAGCGGTGGTCTATTCTTTTTTAAAGGGTAATGAGTCTGCGAGCAGCATCGGGTCTTGGAACGACTTCAGCCACAAGGTGGTGTTTATAGGAGCACAGGATCAAAAACCAATGCATGAAGTGGTACTAGCCGCACAGGAAGCAGGAGCAGCCAGGGTAGTTTATCTGGACCGCAGCGAGTCGTCTGATCCCATCCAGCTGGAATCTACTGAGGGAATCAACATTCCCTTCAATGTCGTCAAAGAGGAAAACAATGCCCAAGGCATTAAACAGATCAATGAACAAAAACAGGCGACTTTACTGCCTATGGATCGTAGCCAGGAAGATATTTTTATAGAAAAAGGAACTGAAAGTGTCATTTACGATAACGTGTGGTTGAGCAAGGAGTTTTTTGTCTGGGGTGTGATTGGGCTTTTGACATTAGGGTTTGTTCTGGTCTTTGTTTTTAAAAGAGAGCAACTGGCCAAGGATGCTAAAATAGGAGCCATAGGCTATTTTGTGATCGTAGTAGGCCTGTTGTTGTTCACCTATCTGGACGAGTCAAAACAATTGTTTTTGTTTGAGTCCTGGAGACTGAACCAGGTTTACGGGTTTTTGATAGGCGCGGTATTTTCGGGCGTGATCGGGACTGGGTTTTATCCCATTTTTGGGAACCGGGTGTGGTGTCGATTTGGGTGTCCTATGGCAGCTATTTTAGGGTTCCAGCAGCGCATGTTTTCTAGATTTAGAATCACTACTAATGGCGGCCAATGCATCTCCTGTGGTAATTGCTCCACCTATTGTGAGATGGGAATCGATGTGCGTGCCTATGCACAAAAAGGAGAGAATATTGTTCGCTCCAGCTGTGTGGGTTGTGGTATTTGTAGCGCAGTTTGCCCGCGTGGCGTGTTGAAATTAGAAAATGGCCCGCTGGAGGGTCGCATCAACAGCCAGTCTGTTTTATTGGGCCAGGATCCAGATTTAATGGCGTTGTTGAGCAGCAATAAGAATTCTTAATTTGCTACCGATTAACCGAATCGGTCTTCGAGAGACTCAGGCCTTGATTTTGTAATAAACCGAGCACTGAGGCTCTCGAAGTGCGGTTTTGATGGAAAAGTATGATAACTGATAACGCTTTCGCGAAAGCGAACTAATTTTCCACCTATGAAAAAGCTTATATCCTTGATGTTTCTTATTTGTCTTTCCTGCACCGCGCAGCAGACAGATTACACGATCGTACTGGAACAGCTGGAGCAGGAGAATCAGGAAAAACTAGATATTGGAAAGCAAATGATGCAGACAGAACGTGATCATTTGATACGGCTCGATAGTTTGATGAATATTGTTTATCAGGACCTTCTTCGTTACAAAAACACCAACAAAAAAGCGATGAAAATTGAGCAGGAAAAATGGGTAGTGCGAAATAACGTGGATAACAAAGAAACCTGGCAACCTATAACTCAATCCATCAAAAACGGTTGGGTTATTGGCGATGATATGAAAATGATTGCTTACAGCAAACAAGCCGATTTGAAATACAATAGAATTTTAGAATTGATAGGTAAATTTGAGGATTAGCTTAGCGCTTTTTCCTTTGCCTTGATATCATCAATAATCATCGTGGCATGCACGCGACTATTTTCAATAAACCACTTGTGGGTCTCCTTCCCACCACAAATCACACCAGCAAGGTAGACGTTGTCCACATTAGTCTCCATGGTTTCAGGGTCGTAAACAGGAATTTTCTTATCCCCTTGCAGGTCGATTCCCAGCATGGTGAGAAAGGCAAAGTTGGGCTTGTAACCCGTCAACGCAATCACAAAATCATTTTCTAAATCCATTGATTTTCCGTTGTGGTTGATGGTGATCTCATCCTCTCGTATTTCAGAAATTTCTGAATTGAAGTAAGCTTTGATAGAACCTTCCTTGATCCTATTTTCAATGTCTGGCTTCACCCAGTATTTAACCCGACCCCCTATTGCCTCGCCACGTACGATCATGGAAACCTCGCCGCCCTTGCGATAGATTTCCAAAGCCGCATCAACTGCGCTATTGCTAGCGCCAACGATGGCTACTTTTTGGAAGGCATATAAATGCGGGTCGTTATAATAATGCGTTACCTTTTTAAGCTCCTCTCCAGGCAATTGGAGCTTGTTAGGGATGTCGTAGAATCCAGTAGCGATGATGATGCGCCGTGTGAAGTAAGAAGCCTTGTCTGTAATCACTTCGTACAACTCTGCTTTATGGACCTTCTCTACTTTTTCAAAAAGGGAAATATGGAGTTTGTTGGATGTCGCAATGCGTCTGTAATATTCCAGCGCCTCTTGTTTGCTAGGCTTTGCTTCTTTAGAAATAAATGGAATCTCATCTATTTCCAGTTTCTCACTGGTAGAAAAGAAATGCATGTTCGTTGGGTAGTGGTAGAGCGAGTTGACAATCGGTCCTTTTTCCACGACAAGATAGTCTAGACCTGCTTTTTTGGCTTCTAGTGCACAGGCAATCCCTATCGGTCCAGCGCCGATGATCAATACATCATAAATTTTTGCATCCATAGGGGTAAAGATAAGGGCTGTGTAAAATCAAAATCAAAAAGAAATTCAAAAAGAACAGAGCTCAATTTAAATTTGAAGTTGAACTCGAACTGGAAGAATTGCCGATGGTTTGCCCGATCGCAGGAAATTTACTAGTACGTAACATCTTTTGCTTTCGATATTTCCCTAGCATACCGCCTCGAGGGAAATAGGTTGCGGGAATATGTAGCGGTTAGTGGATTCATTGCAAACTTACCTCAGGGCCTTTTGAGGGAAGATAATAGTAGGGTGTTTACTTATTTTAAATATTAAAATAACATTCAATTGACATAAAATCCCACTGTAAACAACGACTGTTACTGCAAACTAAGAATTAGCCAGTTCCCGTAACTCCTTGATCGTTTTTTCAGGATCACTCGATTTAAAAACATAACTACCGGCTACCAACACATCTGCGCCAGCCGCTATCAGTTGTTTTGCATTTTGATCCGTCACGCCGCCGTCGACTTCTATAAGGGTGGATGCTCCTTTACTTTGAATGAGCTCTTTAAGTTCCTTGACCTTATCATAGGTGTTTTCAATAAAGCTTTGTCCACCAAAACCAGGATTCACGCTCATCACACAAACGAGGTCAATATCCTTGATGGTATCCTTTAAGTGATCCACACTGGTATGCGGGTTCAATGCCACGCCAGCTTTCATTCCATTGGCTTTGATGTTTTGGAGAGTGCGGTGCAAGTGTGTACAGGCCTCAAAATGTACGGTCAGGATGTTGCAGCCTAGATCTGCAAAGGCCTTAACATAACGATCAGGATCCACGATCATGAGATGACAGTCAATTGTTTTAGTGGCATGTTTTGCAATGTCACGTAAGACGGGCATCCCAAAAGAAATATTGGGAACAAAAACACCGTCCATGATGTCAATATGGAACCAGTCTGCATCACTGCGGTTGAGCATCTCGCAATCACGTTGAAGATTGGCAAAGTCTGCAGCTAAAACGGATGGGGCGATAAGTTTTGACATGATCAATTTATTTTTTGCAAAGATAAAATTTCTAAAAGGGGTGCATCTAATTCCAGACTTGGATTTTTTATTTTAATTTAGATCATGAGCTCAAGACCCCATTCCCGTTCGTACATCAACCAATTGAACATTGCCTCCATGGTGGTTCTATTAGTGATAGTACTATTCTTTTTTTTCAAAGAAAGCTTTCCTTTTCAGATCCAGAAATGGATATACCTAGCATTAGGTGGCATCCTAGTGGCCGTTGATGTTCTTAGAATTCGAGTAGCGTACAAAAGTGGGAATCGCAGGCTCATGGCTGTTGGCATCTTCACCATGCTCATAGTCATCGGTTTGGTTGGCTATTGGTTGTACCTACATTTTTAGAATAATTGTAATGCGGTAGAGGGGGTTCTCGCTTTCGCGAAAGCGTGCTTCCTAACAAATTTATTTTTGTATATTTCAACTGGTTAACCAGTTGAAATCTGATCACATGATGGCAAAAAAACACTTATTCTTTCTTTTAGTAACGATGATCTCGGCAACCAGTTTTGCAAAGGACTATTTTATAACCAGTGCCAGCCAGCTTAATGCCTTATCTCTCAACCCTTGTGATGTTGTGACCTGGCGCAATGGGACTTATGCCAATCAAAGCATTGTTTTCAACGCCTCGGGTCAATCGGGTAGCCCCATCGTACTGCGTGCCGAAACTCCTGGTGGCGTAATTTTTACCGGTGGGTCTAAGATGAACATTTATGGCGAATACCTAATTGTTGATGGTTTTTACTGGAATGGTGGCGAGGGCTTTAATAACCATACTGAATTTAGACGCGGCGGTTCCAATACTGATTTTGCCAGCCATACAATTTTTCGCAATTGTGCCTTCAATGATCTGCAGACGGACGGCGATGATAAAAGCCGTTGGGTGGTGCTCTATGGGCGTAACAATACCATAGAAAACTGTTCTTTCCTGAATAAGCGCAGTACTGGAGCGACAGTGCTGGTTGAGCTTGCCTTCCAGACGGACGGTAAAGCTGGACATATGCTACGAAACAATTTTTTCTTTAACATCACAGACAAGGATGGACGTACCAATAATGGGGATTCTGAGGCAATACGCATAGGAGAGAGTTCTTTCCAGGCCGTTGATGCCAGCGTTACCGTAGAAGGAAATTATTTTCTGCAAGCAGATGGCGAGAACGAGATCATCACCAATAAAAGTAAAGGAAACTCCTATTTGAGAAACACCTTTAGGAGATCCCGTGGTTCGCTTGTATTGCGACATGGAGCTGGAGCGACCGTTCAGGGCAATTACTTTCTGGGAGAAAACAAGGCTAAATCTGGCGGTATCAGAATCTCTGACCAGGATCATGTGATCACGAACAACTACATGCAGGATCTTAATAACAGCAGTGATAGCTTTAACAATGGCATCACACTTATGGGTGGCGATGCAGCCTCTGGCGGCACCAGCAATGGTTATCAGAATGTAAGAAATGTCACGATTGCTTTCAATACGATCTACAATGCCGTGGACCCCATCTATTTTAACGATGATCGCGGGAATAATGTGCCGCAAGGTGTGATTGCAAACAATGTGATTTACAGTACTCGCGGGACTATCGTAAGTGGCGATGTGGCGGCCATCGGTGGCCAAATGACGTACGAGGGGAACGTTTTTGGTGGTTCAACGATTGGTAGTTCCAACGGTGGTATTACCAACGCAAATGCAGAATTTACGGCAAGTGGCGAGATTTTCAAACCCAGTGCCACCGGTCCAGCAGCAAATACCGCTGTTGCAGGTTATGATCAATTGACAACGGATATTGAGGGAAGAAACCGTCCATCATCTGGAAAGGATGTTGGTGCTCATGAGGTTTCTGGAGGTTCTGGAACAGCGACCAACTTTCCCATAACAGATTCGGCCGTTGGTAATGGCGTTGGTGCCTGTTATCTGGATGCTACTGGAGCAGTATCTGCCAGCAGTTGTCCTATCGTTGATTATGGAAGTAATTGCGCGCCCATTACGGTTACAGGAGTAGAGGTCCATCCTGAAAGTGCCACGATAACCGTAGGAACTTCCACACAATTAACGGCAACGGTAGCTCCTAGCGATGCGACCAACAAAGAGGTTGCTTGGGTTTCTAGCAATCCAGATGTTGCCACGGTAGATAACGACGGTGTGATTGCAGGAATTGCGATAGGTGTCGCCATGATTACAGCCACAACTAGCGATGGATCGTTTACGGATGATTCAGAAATAAAGGTAGTAGCACCATTGACACCACCAGATTGTGTGGCGGGAACCAATCTATCAGCAAATGCGACCATCGCAAGTTTTTCTGCCCAACAAGAGGCAAATCCTGCATCCAATGTCCTGGATGGCGATACATCAGATGCCAACCGCTGGTCTGCAGAAGGTTACCCCAACAACATCGTTATTGATCTGGGAGCTGCCTACAACATAAACGAGATCAGATTATTTCCCTATAGAACAAGGTCCTATCAATACACCCTTGAAGGGTCTGAAAGCTCTGCTACGGATGGATTTGTGACTTTAGTGGATAGAAGCAACAACACGACGGCTGCAGATCCCATAGCAGACACATTTGCAACGACGGTCGTCCGTTACGTGCGATTGAATGTAACGGGTCTGGTAGGCGATAGCAGTAATTTTGTGTCTATCCGGGAAGTAGAGATTATTTGTGCAGGTGCGACGGCATCGGTAAACGATGCCGATTTTGGCGCTCAGGTAAAGCTGTATCCCAATCCGTTTGAGGATCGATTGAACATTGATATTCCCGTGGAACGAGTGAATGAGGTCAAGGAAATTCATTTGTTGGATATTACTGGAAAAATCATATACAGAACCATAGAAGTCAATGTGGACAATGAGATTTCTCTACCCAGTAATACCGCTTCAGGAGTCTATTTTATGCAGTTTGTAGGTGCTAACAACCAGACGTTATTTACTAAAAAAGTATTGAGGAAATAATGGATGGTAACTAATTATTGAAAGCCAGTGACTTGTTGGTTACCAGCTATTTGTTTCGCTTTCGCGAAAGTGAAAAAAAGTTAATAAAAAAACCGCCGCTAGAATTTCTAGCGGCGGTTTTGCATTGCAGAAATAATAGGTTTAAGATATTTGTCGCCTCAATTCATTGATTTGTTTATCCTTAAGCTTTATAATTTTATTCAGGTCATCTATTCGAGCTTTGTATGATGCTATTAATTCCATGGGTAAATCGTGGTTCACACCATGATAAATATCTATATCTGATTTATGTAAGTTGGCTTCTTTAATATGAGCAATGGCTTCTGGGTCGCTTTCAAAAAGTTTAGTAACGTAGATTTACTACGTTCATGTTGTAAAAATTTATTCTATTTATGTCGTTCGTCGATGAACTATAGTATATCATCTGCTTATAACTAGAACAATATTTTTAAGCTGGAACCCTTATAAAATCTTAGGAATTGCCTTACTTCTAGCCCTTAAACAATTGATAATTGGAATGTTAAGTTATTGATATTTCCTACAAATATTTTCTGAAATCTTTTTTTTTTGTTACTTGACTATGTTTTGCAAAACAAAGCGTGGTAGTCGAAAAACGTATTTTAATAGAGTAGACATTATTAAATTTTGTATCATGAAAAATCTATTTTACACATTAAGTTTAGTATTTGTCATTTTTGCAGTTTCATGCTCGCCAGATACTATGGATGATAAAGTTGATGCTGAAGCATTGAATACATTGGAAAGCATGAAAGGTCCAGCAAACTTTCAAAAGAATGGCCCATCTGTAGGTGCTGCTTTAGTAAGTAATCAAACTATTAGTTGTGGTTATGAGAACCTACCTGTCTACACTATATATTCCTACGGTGGAGTATTAGAATCCTTCGACCGAAGGGTTGAAGTTGCCGTGATTAAGGATAACACCATAATCGATGGATTTTTTTTAGACATATTAGCTAATCAAAATGTATCTTCTAATGTACCAGCATTCAGAGGAACTTATTACGAAAAGATTGGTGACGTTGAGCTGAGGATTATATCAATTCGTAATGGAGCCAACGATATCACAACAAGTTACACGTTGCATACGAATACTCCATTTGTTGATAACTGTGTTTCTCGTGAGCCAAAAGAACCTTTTTCAATTGATGGTCATGTATGTAATGGATCAGGATGTTCACATTATGAAAATTAATGATTTTAACAACTCTTATCTATAAATGCTTTGAAATTCAATCTATAAATTAAAAAAAACCCCTCTGATTTTAAAATCAGAGGGGTTTTTGAAGTATTTGTTTTCGCGAAGGCGAAAACTAAAGAATTACTAGTCCTCAGACTTAGTTTCTTTATTATCATCATTATCACGACCAGGTCTGTCATCGCGGCGAGGACGGTCATCACGACGTCTTCCACCGCCACTACGTCTGTCATCACGTCCACCGCTGCGGCGGTCATCACGCTCGCGTGGCGGGCGTTCTGTCCAGCCTTCTGGCTTAGGCAATGTTTCTTTACGAGATACCTTTTGCTTCTTTGTACGTGGATCAACACCCATATACTTCACATCTAGTGTATCACCTACTTTCAATATGGTTGAAGGATCTTCAATACGCTTGTAATCGAACTCACTTACGTGTAGCAAAGTTTCTTTACCAGGCTTGAATTCTACTACCGCACCAAAGTCTAGCATTTTTACCACTTTCACATGGTAAATCTCGCCAACCGTTGGTTCAAAGATGAGGTTTCTGATGCGTTCTAGAGCAGCTTCAATCTTGCCGCGGTCTGTACCAGCGATCTCGATAATACCCATATCATTCTCTTCCTTGATATTGATGGTCGTCTCGGTTTCCTTTTGCATTTCTTGAATTACTTTTCCACCAGGTCCTATTATGGCTCCGATGTACTTGCCTTCAATTTCCATAGATTCCATCTTAGGTGCATGTGGCTTCACATCTTCTCTAGGAGCATCAATCGTTTCTGTCAGTTTGCTTAGAATGTGCATACGACCATCTCTAGCTTGCATCAATGCATTAGTTAAGATCTCATAAGAAAGACCTTTAACCTTAATGTCCATTTGACAAGCGGTGATACCATCTTCAGTACCTGTTACTTTAAAGTCCATGTCTCCCAAGTGATCTTCATCACCTAAAATATCAGACAATACAGCATAATTGCTACCGTCAGTGATCAATCCCATAGCGATACCAGAAACTGGTTTCCTCATAGGAAGACCTGCGTCCATCATTGCCATAGTTCCTGCACATACTGTTGCCATAGAAGAAGAACCGTTAGATTCTAATACTTCAGATACAATACGTACGGTGTAAGGAAGATCTGCTGGAAGCATTCTCTTTAATGCACGTTGCGCTAAATTACCATGACCTATTTCACGACGAGAAGTTCCACGTAGTGGACGAGCTTCTCCCGTACAGAATGGTGGGAAGTTATAATGTAGGTAGAAACGCTCTTCGCCTTCTTGTGATGCCATATCGATGATATTTGCATCTCTTGAAGTTCCTAGAGTTACTGTGGCAAGCGCCTGAGTTTCTCCACGGGAGAAAATAGCACTACCGTGTGTAGATGGAAGGTAATCGACTTCACACCAGATATCGCGTATGTCTGTAGTCTTACGACCATCAAGACGGATTCCCTCTTTCAACAATACATCGCGTACTGCTTTCTTGTGGGTTTTGTTGAAATATTTAGAGATCAGATCTCCGTTAGCTTCTTGATCTTCTTCAGAAAAAGTTGCTTTTACTTCGTCTTTGATCTCGTTAAAGGCTGCGCTACGCTCATGCTTGGCACTTCCTTTTTTAGCGACATCATATACTTTTTGGTAAGCAAGCTCTTCGATTTTTGCAGCGATGTCTTCATCTTCACGCTCACCATCGTATTCTCTTACTTCCTTTTTGCCTACAGCTTCCGCTAGGGCTACTTGAGCAGCACATTGATCTTTGATCGCTTCGTGTGCCGCTTTGATTGCAGCGATCATATCTTCTTCAGATACTTCGCTCATCTCACCTTCTACCATCATGACAGAATCAGCACTTGCGCCTATCGTCATTTCTAGGTCTGCTTCTGCTAGTTGTGCATAACTTGGGTTGATAATAAATTCACCATCCACACGTGCGACGCGCACCTCAGAAATAGGACACTCAAAAGGAATATCAGATAGTTGGATGGCAGCACTTGCGGCAAGACCGGCCATGGCATCTGGCATCACCTCTGGGTCATGAGACATCAATTGGATCATTACCTGAACCTCTGCATGGTAATCTTTAGGGAAAAGTGGGCGTAGTACACGGTCAACAAGACGCATGGTAAGAACCTCACCATCGTTAGGACGTGCTTCACGTTTGAAGAATCCTCCAGGATATTTACCGGCTGCGGCAAATTTTTCCCGGTAATCTACCGTAAGTGGAAGGAAATCTAATCCAGTAGATTTGTAGCCGGACACTACAGTTCCTAGAAGCATTGCCTTACCACATGTGATCACGACAGATCCATGTGCTTGTTTAGCAAGCGCTCCAGTTTCAATAGTGATATCTGGCCCGTGAGCCATTTTAATCACTTGTTTAAAAACTTGTGGTTTCATTTGTTTGTATTAAACGTTAATCTCAAGTTGTGTGTGGTGAGAAGGCGTTTACTTTATGAGAAACCAGCTTTTGTTGTTGCGATGTTTATTTTCATTACGCTTTCGCGAAAGCGTAAACAGAGAAAAGTCCCTGCACTTATAAAATGCGAATGCGATGCGACGAGAAACAAAAAAGGGGACACGCAGTCCCCAATTTATTACTTTCTAATTCCTAGTTCCTTGATCAACTCACGGTAAGCAACGATGTCAGTTCTCATCTTGTAGTCAAGAAGGGAACGACGCTTTCCTACCAGTTTTACCAGACTACGTTCTGTGTTGTAGTCGTGACGGTTTTTCTTAAGGTGCTCTGTCAAGTGGTTGATGCGGTAGGTAAACAACGCAACTTGCGAGTCTGTGTTACCGGTGTCGGTTGGAGTTTTCCCGTACTTGGAGAAAATTTCCGCTTTTTTTTCTGGTGCTAGATACATGCCAAAATTATTTTAATAATGAATATTATGTATGTCAGATTTTCTGACGGTGCCTTGAGATTCATTCTCTTAGCGTCTGCAAAGATACTGTTTAAAAATAAAAGTAAAACGAAAAAGAAAATCAAACTTTAAAGTTCCAAGTTCCAAGTTCCAAGTTCCAAGTTCCAAGTTCCAAGTTCCAAGTTCCAAGTTCAAAAAACAAATTGCCGATTGTTGAATTCCTTCGGAAATCTTTTATTGCCGATTATCTATTATGTATTCTGAAAAACTGATTTTTCCTAACTCCTAACTCCTAACTCCTAACTCCTAACTCCTAACTCCTAACTCCTAACTCCTAACTCCTAACTCCTAACTCTATCAAGCCATATACATCTTCCTGTTCAAAATCAAGTCCAGGTATTGATTGGCTTTATGTTTCAATTCGGTTCGTGATACGATATCGTCCAGAAATGCTTTTTCAAATAGGAGTCCTGTAGTTTGAAGTCCGTTCATTAACTCTTTTCTTAATGAGGAAAATGCTATTTCTGATCTAAGAACAACATTTCGTTGATCGAAAAAACTTCGTTCTCTAAGTGATTGATTTTTTATTCCTTTTTGTCACCTGCATCCTCTACAACATCTCGAGTAAACTTTAGAGTAATTGGAACAAGAGATTTGGTGGATGGAATAGTATTGTTTTCAAATCTTCCTTTGGAAGCAAGCCTTTTTTCATAGCCAGCTAATATCATTTTTTGTGTTTCAGTTAAAACGACGGGTGTGTTCTGTTTAAATGAAATGTTTGACTGATTTTCATCAGACTGCCTAAAAGATAGTGTATCCCTCTTTTTTGAAATAGGTTGATCCGCATAAATATATTGGATTGGATTTTCGGGCAATTTTGTTTTTAATGAATATGCGCCCACAGTGGATTTAGGAACAACATTTCTGTTTTGGGAATTTGCTTCAGAAATAAAAACGATTGTACAAAAGATTATTAAAATTAATTTCATGTTAGGAAAATTTAGTAAAAAGCGAAAAAGGAGATGGGAATACTAGTACCCGTAGTTATAGTAGTGCCTGTTGCGTTCAATATTGACACTCTAAATTGTCCTGTTTCTACAACTAAATTAGCTATATTCAGTTTTTCATAAAAAGCGATATACGGGCCTCTAAGGCTAACAGAAATAGAACTACTTTCTCGACAATCTACATCACGTATTGTAAACGTTCTATACGTATTGCTTGCCCAGTTGGAATCAACAGAAAATTGAGAAAAATATTTACCGATAGTGGTTGTTGCTGCATTATTCTGAAAACTGAACGGTGTCCAGGTGGGAGGTGTGGTAGTCCCGTTTGAAAGTAAAATTTGATTTGCACTTCCCGCACTATTCCCTGGCATAAATGCACCGCTTAGCCGTATATTCCCTGTAACTTCTAATTTTTGCGTAGGGTCTGCGGCAGTTCCAATTCCCACATTACCATTTGCAGCTATTCTCATTCTTTCAGTTCCATTTGTAGAAAGACCCAATACATTTGCCGCCTGTTGAAACATACCTGTTCCTGGATTGCTATTCCATGAATAAATTGGTGTTGCGGCGGCTCCATTTGTAAAGGCTCTTAGTCTTCCTCCATTTGCTTGTGTCGTTCCCTCTGTAATTTCAAAACGTTCAATATCTCTCGTTCTTAATCGAAGTGGAATACCATCCGTGGTGCCTAAAAAATCAGTTGCAGCAACGGTTCCTACATTTCCTGTAAGGCTCCATCTGTTATTGGTGGCGGTAGCGGTTCCAGTACGTACCCATTGAGAACCATCACTATAATAATATCCAGGTGTTACATTGTTGGGAGAGACACCTGCCGTAGCTGTGTTGTACACAATCATCCCGGCTACGTGAGCAGCTAATGGCGCAAAACTGTTAGTGTCAGAAAGCCCAACTCTTGGTAATAAGAGTCCGCCAGCTTTGACGGAAGCATCAATGTCCAAAAGTGCATTGCTGTTAGGCTGGGCTGTTCCAATCCCTACTTGTGCGTAATTAGTTGCAGTAGAAGCACTAATTATAATAAATATTAAAATTCGGGTAAAATTTTTCATGAACGATTTTGTATGTGTATCTGTTGGGACGTAATACTAAAAAATGTCTTAATAGCAACCAAATAAAAAACCGATAAAAGGTAAGAAAAACCTTCAAAAGCATTTTACAGATCTTTAGATGATTGGATAAAAAATACACAAACTACTTATAATCAATGTATAAAGTATTTTATTTTATGAGAGCACTATTAAAAAATATTCACATTAGTGAATATTTTTCAACCGTTTAAAAGCACCTGCTGTTCTTTGAGTCATGGAGTATTTAAGGGGATCCCTACTGTTTCAGGTATGAGAATGCTTTAGAATGGTACAGGAATTAAGGGGTCAGTAGTTAGTAGGGATCTACAGATGGGTTTCTTGACATTGCTGATAATTACCTCTAGGCAAAGCCAGCATTTGAGCAGATTGAAAATCTTGTTCAAGGGTGTTATGACGTGCAAATAATCCCACGTCTCAACACGAGTGCGAGCACGTTATTAAAGAGACTGACGGGAAGGTATTTGCGATAGCTTAATCAAGCGCTCCCGAGTTGAAGCAGAAGCTTTTGTGCAGCTACTTTAGGGCGATATATTATGCCTTATAAGTTGCTTAACTGTGGCATTAAAGATTTAAAAATAGTTAACGGATAACCTGCAAATCAAAGAAGGCTCGGCGATCAGAAAAACGACGAAATATTTGCGTTAAATAGAATCTATTAAAAAATGAGATAATGATGACTGGATTTTCTTACTTTATAAGGTGGTCGTTCGACCTTTCCAAGCACCTCCATTCTCAATCCGTGAGTTATCGTGATCAAATGTGAAACGCGCGCTGTTGCCATTTATATCATAGATTTCAAATAGGCTGTAAGAGAGTTTAACATCTAGTTCTCTAATGGTGTAGGTTGTTCCTAGTGCCATCTGGCCATTCCTCCTTTGGGTTTAATTTACCTTGTTTGCAAAAAAGCAATCACATCATCATCAAGATTGAAAAGGTTGCGTGTAAATTAAAAAACCTCTAAATGATCAATCCATGTTAGCCTAAATCTAACATGGATTGATCATTTTACTTAAACCTTAAACCTTAAACCTTAAACTAATCTAAGCCACATCCATCTTTCGGTTCAATATCAAATCAAGGTATTGATTCACTTTTTGTTTCAATTCGGTTCTTGGGACGATGAAGTCTAGGAATCCTTTTTCTAAGAGGAACTCAGCTGTCTGGAATCCTTCCGGAAGTTCCTTACCAGTCGTGTCGCGCACCACACGTGGGCCTGCAAAGGCAATCAATGCGCCAGGTTCTCCTATATTGATGTCACCCAACATCGCAAAGGATGCGGTGGTACCTCCAGTAGTGGGGTCTGTACACAGGGAAATAAATGGAATTCCAGCGTCAGAAAGCTGTGCTAGTTTTGCACTTGTTTTGGCGAGTTGCATCAGTGACAATGCTGCTTCCATCATACGGGCACCTCCAGATTTAGAAATGATCATAAATGGAATGTTGTTCTTTAAGGAGTGATCTGCCGCACGAGCGATCTTTTCTCCCACCACACTACCCATGGATCCTGCGATAAAGGAAAAATCCATACATGCCACCACCAGATCATTGCCATTGGATTTGCCAACGGCAGTCCTTACGGCATCCTTCAATCCTGTTTTAGCATAAGCTTCTTCCAGTCGTTCTGTATACTTCTTTGAATCAGAAAACTTTAAGGGATCCTTTGAGGTAATGTTAGGGTTGAGCTCCTTGAACTCATTGTTGTCAAAAAGAATTTCAAAATATTCCTTACTGCCTACGCGTACGTGATACCCATCTTCTGGACTCACATAAGAGTTGTTCTTTAACTGCTCTGAGTCAATAATCTTTCCCGTAGGGGACTTGTACCACAAACCTTTAGGAGTGTCTTTTTTAGCCTCCGTAGGTGTGGTGATTCCTTTTTTTTCTCTTTTAAACCAAGCCATTTTTTGTAGTTATGAGTGCAGAGTTAGTAGTTCAGAGTTTTTAATTCTCTTGAATCTAGCCCGTTTATTTATAATTCTAAATTTTGCGTTGTGAATTTGTAGTGTCAAATTTCGATATTCGATATTCGATATTCGATATTCGATATTCGATATTCGATATTCTAAAGCGTCCCCACATTATTCAAATCTTCAAACGCCTGTTTCAATCTAGCTTTGAACGATTCTTCTCCCACGCGCAACCATTTGCGAGGATCGTAATACTTCTTGTTAGGTGCATCTGGGCCGCTGGAGTTTCCTATCTGTGACCGTAGAAAATCATCATTGCTGTCCATATATTTTTTAATTCCATCTGCAAAGGCCCATTGTAGGTCTGTGTCGATGTTCATCTTTACGACTCCATAGCCTATGGCTTCCCGTATTTCTTCTAGGGTAGATCCTGAACCGCCGTGGAATACAAAATCTATGTGGTTGTGTTCCACCCCAAATTTTTTAGTCACGTATTCCTGTGAATTCTTCAGGATTTTAGGAGTCAGTTTTACGTTACCTGGCTTATAAACTCCATGAACGTTTCCAAAAGCTGCCGCTATGGTAAATTGATCGCTGACCTTGCTTAGCTCTTCATACGCATAAGCTACTTCTTCGGGCTGTGTGTATAGCTTTGATTCATCCACGTCGCTGTTGTCCACACCATCTTCTTCACCACCGGTAATACCCAGTTCTATTTCTAGGGTCATGTCCATTTTGGCCATGCGCTCCAGGTACCTCTTGCAAATCTCAATGTTCTCTTCTAGAGGTTCTTCACTCAAGTCGAGCATGTGCGAGGAGTAGAGGCTTGTTCCGCTTTCGCGAAAGCGTTTTTCACTAGCGTCCAACAATCCATCAATCCAAGGAAGTAACGGTTTTGCGCAATGATCTGTATGAAGGATCACTGTAGCTCCATAAGCTTCTGCAAGCCGGTGTATATGTTCTGCTCCTGCAATACCACCCAGGATAGCCGCACGCTGGTTCTCATTACTCAAGCCTTTACCGGCATTGAAAACAGACCCACCATTAGAATACTGTATAATGACAGGTGAGTTAAGTTCTGCTGCGGTTTCCATCACGGCATTGACTGTATTGGACCCTACCACATTGACCGCTGGAAGTGCGTATCCATTGGCTTTTGCATGATTAAATATCTCTTGGACTTGTTTGCCTGTGGCAACTCCTGGCTTGATGTTGTGATTCATGATTTTCAATCTTATAAAACAAAAGTAAGCAAAATCTAAGAGGTGTAAATCGGGATTTCTAGAAAGGGTAGTTGATCCCTACGTTAAGCACGGATTGTGAAAAGTTATACTCTGTAAACCAGCGTCTGCCATCTTCTAGTGCTGGATTATAGGTCTTGAATCCTATATCGAATCGCAAGACGAAAAACCCAAAATCATAACGAACTCCAAAACCTGATCCTACCGCAAGATTTTCAAGATCTTGAAGCTCGTTGAATACAGCACGTGGGTCCTCCTCGCTATCCAGAGCATTCCAAATATTGCCGATATCTGTAAAAATAGCTCCTTTAAAGGCTCCAAGTACTGGGAATCGATACTCTGCATTAAAAGCAAGTTTCATGTTTGCTATATTGAAATCATTGAGTCCGCCGGTGCTTCCTGGGCCTAGCTCATAAGCTTGCCAGGCGCGATTATCATTAGGCCCACCGGCAAAAAAAGACCTGATAAAAGGAATATTGTCAGAATTGCCGTAAGGAATGGCAATTCCTCCCAAGGCTTTAATGGCTAGGACGTGGCCGTTGCTGTATTGCCAATGTTTTATATATTCGATTTCAGGTTTCACGTATTGGGAATATTCTACTCCAAACACCCTGCGATTGCCATTTTCATTACGGTCGGTGCCCACTAGACTGGAGATGCCTGAAATCAAGTTTCCAGCACTTTCTAGGCGCACACTAAACCTGGAAAAATCCTCGTCGTAGATTCCCTGACGATTATTTCGTACCCAATTGTAACTGCTTGCAATAATTAGGTTGTCCTGTATCAAACGATCCCGTCGTTCCCTAATGTTTCTAATGCTTTCCAGCTGGCTCGATGAGGTATTGAACCTTCCTGCAGCGGCATCTGTAATAAAATTATTCGTTCCGTCTGGAACAGTCAGGTTGTTGTCTTGATCTACATATATAGGATCAGTCAGGTTTAGGTTGGTGGCGATGTCGTTCAAACTAGTATAGCTGCTGCGGTATACATTGAAAAAATCTTGAGGATCGAGGTTGCGAACATACTGCGCATTGATGAGGTCAAACCTGGTATTTTTGATGGGTGTTTGCTGCCAACGGTAACTTAAAGCACCGTTTACACTCTGGCGGTCCAGCCCTATATTAGTTTGACTGACAAATCCTAAGGTCATGTTTGTTGAGGGCGACATGTACTTAGGTATTATTCCATCAGTGGGTAGGGGGAAGAATAATCTAGGGAAAATGATACTGGCGTCTGCACCCAATTCTTGAAGGTCGAAAAATCGGGAATCTCCTGTGGCATTGTTAGAGCTCGCTCCTATATTTCCTCTAAACGTCAGGCTGAACAGTTCACTGCCCTTAAAAAGATTGCGAACTAGAAACGAAGTGTTCAAACCTACGCCGAAGGTCTGAATGTTACTATGTGAGGCCTCTGTACCAAAAACTAAATTGTACTTCTTCTTTGATGTCAATAGAACATTGGCGATAAGGTTGGTGCCAGTGGAATCTGCTGGATCTTCTGTGTAGGTAATGTTGGGATACAAAAAGCTGTTGAGTTCTGTAATCCTTTTATAAGTTCGATCTCGATCCAAATCTCGATATACAAAGCCAGGCTCAAAAAACACAGCATCTGCCAGCACTTTTTCATTGTAACTGGGCTTGTGGTATCTAATGATGTTGTAATTTTTATAAATAGTAGTATCTGGAGCAATACGATCTAATTCATTTTGATAGTCAGGTATGATATTCACCTGGCTTATTTTGTGCAATTTGAAAGGTTCTCTTATGGACGAGTCTGCAACTTGGATTTCCCGGTCTTTAATGATCAAAGTCAGGTTTGCCTTGTGATTTGTATTGACTGTATCTCCTTCAAATTTGATAAACTCTTTTTCCATATGGATCGCTCCATTGTTACGGAAGAGCTTATACAATCGATCTCTTTCAATATTGATATCTGGAGTGTAGTATTGTTCCCCACTAGTCAACAGGCTTTTGTCTTTAGTAGCTTCATAGAGGGAGTCTATCACCGGTGTACTTATCTTGCGTTTGATACTGTCAACAATGTAGGGCTGATGGCGCTGCACGTAATAGGTTACCCGGGCCCTCTTGGGACGTTTGGCATCTTCAATTTCTGCGTCCACCTCTGTATTGAACCACCCCTGATTCCAATACCATTGTCTCAAACGCTCTGAAGATTTTTTACTCAACTCCTTATTCACTAATACGGGAGGCTCGCCGGTTCTTTTAAGCCACTGGTTGAAAGCTACTAAGCCTTCTCCCAGTTCCATAGTCTGTTTTTCAGAAAGGATGGCGTTCCTTCTTTCTAGAGCTTTGGGATTTTCCTGCATCCATTTGAGATAGATGGAATCCCGGTGCGGTCTTGCTAGGTTGTAGATGTGCAAGCGCAATGGATAGGTCAATAATTTTTGATTGGGCTTTTGTAGGGGTAGGTTGTACACCCGGTCGTCAGTAGGACCTAGGCTGTCCACGATGATCTCGTTTTCAATCAAGAGTTTTTGACCATCTGGCACGCGACGTATGGTGCTACAGGACACAGAGATGATAACCAGCGTTATAATTAAGCCTATTTTTGCTTGAAATTTTCGTTCCATACCTAGAGGCTCAAAAATACGATTATATGATTACCAAAAGCAAAATAAAACAGATCAAAAGCCTTGCTAGAAAGAAGTATAGAGAACAATTGAAACTGTTTGTTGTTGAAGGTTATAAGTCGATCAGAGAACTGGAAAACGCAGGTCTTCGTATACTGGAAATCTACGTTACGGAGGATTCGAAGGAATTGGATGATCTAAAAGTCATCCGCATTTCAAATAAGGACATGCAAAGCCTCTCAAACCTTAACACACCACCTGGTTATCTCGCGGTAGTGGAGGTCTTGAAAACAGATTCATTGCCCACTAATGGGCTGGTCATCGCGCTAGATGCGGTGCAGGATCCTGGAAACATGGGAACCATCATCCGGTTGGCAGACTGGTTCAATGTCAAGCATATATTGTGCAACACAGGAACAGTAGACCTCTATAACCCCAAATGCGTCCAGGCCACCATGGGGTCTATCGCAAGGGTTCAAGTGCATTATGTAGATTTGAATGAGTTTTTTGGGAGGACAAAACTGCCCATTTTAGTGACCGCCATGGATGCCCCTAGCATGTATGAATCTCAATTTCCCAAAAACGGAATCTTACTTATGGGTAGTGAATCTCATGGCGTTTCAGAGGAATTGATGCGTTCTGGAAAACAGATTTCCATACCCAATTATTGCGATGGACAAAACGCTACGGAAAGCCTGAATGTCGCCACAGCTACGGCCATCATTTTAGCAGAATGGCAACGGTCTATTGGAAGGTAAAATTAAGGAAGACACCTCTAGACAACATGCTGTCTATGTTGCCCGTGTACGGACTGTCTGGGTCGGCATCCCTGACCAGTTCATCGTTTATGGCAAAAACGCCTCTTAAGGATGGCGTGAATTTAAAATAGGGAAGATAAAAATCGATGCCCACGCCCATTTCATAATTAAAAACACCCGTCTTTTGACGGAATTGCCCAGCGCTATTGTCATCTGGGTTATCTTCATTGCTGGATAGATTGTAAGAATAACTCGCACCACCTATAACAAAAGGTTTCCAGTTGTTCAAACGCTTGGCAGATACCTTCAATAACAGGGGAAGCTGAATATTAGTAGAGTTTACCTCGCGCAGTTGTTGGTTGGGTTCTGTAAAAGAAGGGTCTGTGAAAAACAAATCGCGTCTTGCAAACGCTACACCTGGCTCAAATCTCAGATTAAGATATTCCGTGAGTCTTAAGTCGCTAACTATACCTACATTGAAACCAGCTGTGGTCTCTGTTACGATCTCCTCGTTGATAAGCTCGTTATAATCAAATTTATAGTCGTAGGTATTGATCCCTAGATAAAAACCAAAAGTCAAAATCTGCTTGTCAAAGTTTTCACGGTTCAAGAGCTTCTCTTTAGAGAATAATTGAGCGGCACCTATCTGGCCTATCAAGAGAAAGGAAAGAATGAAAAGAATTCTCAATGCAGGCTTATTTGATGGCTCTGTAAATCGTGGATGCTCCATGAAACTGTAGGTGGTTTTCTATGTCTCTAAACCCCACTTTTTCCAAAATATTGTTGAAACGTTCTCCATAAGGGAATTTTGAGGCGCTATCTGATAAGTACCTATAGGCCTTTCTGTCTTTAGAAAATAGCTTGCCTAGAGTAGGTACAATAAGACTGCTGTAAACATAATAACCTTGCTTAAACGGGAATTTCTCTGGAACACTGGTTTCCAAAACCACTAGAACACCCTTAGGCTTTAAGACACGCAGGATTTCCGACAGTCCTTTTTCCAGATCTTCAAAATTACGCACCCCATAGGAAACCGTCACGGCATCAAATGTGCCGTCTTCAAATTGAAGGTTTTCTGAATCTCCCAGCACCATTTCAATACGGTCGTCCAGTAACTCTTTCCTTACCTTGAGTTTACCTACTTCCAGCATGCCACTGGAAATATCAAGGCCTACCAGTCTGGGGGCTTTCGTTTGTTGTGCCATTTTGATCACCAGATCTCCCGTTCCTGTAGCAATATCCAGAATACTTTCTGGCTTAGTGCCGGCGATCATTTGTACCACGTTGTCCCGCCATTTTTGATCCAGCCCCAGCGATATCATGCGGTTCAACCCGTCGTACTCGCCGCTGATGGTATCAAACATTTGGGTGACCTGCTGTTTTTTACCAGCAGCGTCGTTTTGGTTTGGTTTTACTTGTTCTGACACAATTATTGATTCTAGGGGTAAAGATACAATCGAGCGGTGAGGTTTAGGTTATTTCGCTTTCGCGAAAGCGAAATTATCCATCAATAACTCATTAAGGCACAAGCTTAGTTCTAAATTATTGCGGTATTGGTATATTTGAAGTCTACTGAATAGATTTTATGAAAATCATCATCGCGGGAGCGGGCGAGGTAGGGTTTCACCTCGCAAAGTTGCTTTCTTATGAGTCCCAAGACATTACCCTAATTGATCCGGTAAAAGAAAATCTGCTGTATGCAGACACGCACCTAGACATAAGGACCATTAGGGGTGACGCCACTTCAATTAAAATGTTGAAGGATTCCAATGTTTCACACGCAGACCTGTTAATTTCAGTGACTAGTAGTGAGACGACGAATATCACTGTTTGTGTACTGGCTAAACAACTGGGTGCCAAAAGAACGATTGCCCGCATTTCAAACACTGAGTTTCTAGAACAGCAAGAAGAAATAGGTTTTAAGGGCTTTGGGATTGATGAATTGATCTCGCCAGAGTCACTGGCCAGTAAAGAAATTGAATTGTTGCTTAGTCAAAGTGCCTTCAATGACAGTTATGAATTTGAACAAGGGGCATTGACCATGGTAGGTGTGAACCTATCCAGGACGGCGCAGTTTGTAGGTAAATCGGTCCAACAAGCTGGAGAAATTTTTCCCGAAGTACATTTTATGCCCATCGCCATACAGCGATTTGGCACCCAATATACGTTGATACCGCGTGGAGATACCCAATTCAAAGAAGGAGATCAGGTCTATTTTATTACTACTGCTGGCGGTGTAGAAGAGCTTTATAAGCTCACCGGCAAAACCAAGCGTGCGATGAAAAACGTGATGATCCTAGGCGGCAGTGCGATAGGCGAACAGAGTGCAAGGCAGCTGGCAAAATCAGGAATCAATGTAAAATTGATTGAGATCGATCAAAGCAAAGCTTTTGATCTGGCTGATCGATTGCCGGACACCCTTGTAATCAGTGGAGATGGTCGTAATGTAGAATTATTGCAGGAGGAAAGTATTCATGAAATGGATGCTTTTATTGCAGTTACCGGGAACAGTGAGACGAACATCATCTCCTGTTTGATGGCTAAAAGTAAAAGTGTTGGGAAAACCATCTCTCTAGTGGAGAACATGGACTATTTCCAGCTTTCCCACAGTATAGGTATTGACACTCTGATCAATAAAAAATTATTAGCCGCCAATAACATATTTAGGTACATACGTAAGGGTGAAGTAGTAGCGATGACAAAGCTCAACAACATGAATGCAGAGCTATTGGAATTTATTGTAAAGCCACAAAGCAAGGTGTGCAACAAACGTATTATGGAAATAGATGTACCACGCAGTGCCATCATAGGCGGTGTGATACGTGGGGGTAAGGGAAATATTGTTTTGGGCGACTTCACTATTAATGAGGGGGATCGAGTGGTTGTTTGTTGTTTGCCGCGTTCTATTTCTAAAGTGGAAAAATTGTTTCAGTAATGCCGAGACTCAATTACAAAATCATCATTTATATCATGGGGCTGTTGTTGGTTTTCAATGGTGGTTTCATGTCTATCAGTGCCTTTTTGAGCGCTTTCTATAAAGAAAGTGAGGCTACAGAGTTGTTGGCTGCCAGTCTAGTAGCCATAGCTTTAGGGGCCCTTCTCATGGTACTCACTAGAGAACATTTAAAAGAGCTGGGTAAAAAGGAGGGGTACCTTATTGTCACTATGGGCTGGTTGATCATGGCTTTTGCTGGGACCATGCCTTACATGTTTACAGGTTCCATAGAGAGCTTTACCGACGCTTTTTTTGAAACCATGAGCGGCTTTACCACTACGGGTGCCAGCATCATGAACGATATTGAAATCATGCCTAAAGGGGTATTGTTCTGGCGCAGCACGACCCACTGGATAGGTGGTATGGGAATTATTGTTCTGGCAGTGGCTATTTTACCTCTGCTAGGAATAGGCGGCATGCAGTTATTTGCTGCAGAGGCTCCAGGACCCAGTGCCGATAAATTACACCCCAGAATCACAGATACAGCCAAGCGTCTTTGGTTAATTTATGTAGGTTTTACTGGAGTTGAAACCGTTCTTTTAAAAATCGCTGGAATGGACTGGTTTGATGCGGTCAACCATGCGATGAGCACACTTTCTACCGGAGGATTTTCTACAAAAAATGCAAGCATCGCCTACTGGAATGACAATCCTTGGATCCAGTGGATCATAACTTTCTTTATGTTTATTGCAGGGATGAATTTTGTCTTGAGTTACTTTGGCTTTAAAGGCCAGTTCAAAAAAATATTTGCGGATACGGAATTCAAATGGTACACCTGCTTTGTACTAGGCTTTTCTATTTTAGGGGCGGTACTCATTTATTGGCAGGCTGACGTTTCCGTTTCTTCGATCAGTCATCCTATGGTCTGGGGAGAGGCTGAGAGTGCTGTCAGACATTCCTTTTTCCAAGTGCTTGCGGTGATTACTACAACCGGTTTTGTGTCTGCAGACTATACCATGTGGACGCCTTTCTTGACTATTATGTTTTTTGGGTTGTTCTTTTTGGGCGGTAGTGCAGGATCGACTGCTGGAGGTATCAAAGTCATGCGCCATATCATTTTGATACGTAACGGTATTCTTGAATTTAAAAGAACACTGCACCCTAATGCGATCTTGCCGGTACGATACAATAACAGAGCTTTGCCTAATGGTATCGTTTTCAATATCCTGGGATTCTTTATTCTTTATATGTTGTCCTTTATAGTTGGTGCCGTGGGCCTTGCCGCCCTGGGATTGGATTTTCAAACCGCTATTGGTGGTGCCCTTAGTAGTTTAGGCAACGTAGGACCTGCTTTTGGAGACCTTTCTCCTGTAAACAATTTTGCAAGATTACCAGACCTAGGTAAATGGTGGTGTTCCTTCTTGATGCTTATAGGCCGACTGGAACTGTTTACGGTTTTGATCTTGTTGACACCATTCTTTTGGAGGAATCGATAGGTAAAAATAAAAGTAAAGCGAAAAATAAAAATAATCGCTCACGATGTTTGATGGATTTACTCTTTTTTAATCCCAGTCCCAGTCCCAGTCCCAGTCTCAGTTTTCAGTCTCAGTAGCAGTTTTTGTTAGGTGTTCCATGTCAGTTCGAGTGCAGTCGAGAACAGTGGTGTAGTTTCTATCCAGGCGCATTTCGAGAGCCTCAATGCTCGGATTTGTGCGAATACTGAGGCTCTCGAAGACCGATTGTTCATGCTCAATTTTTATTCAAATAACAAAACCACCAACTCTTGTTCAAAAACAAAAATAGATGGTCAGTTATTTATGGCAACTTCGCTTTCGCGAAAGCGAACTCATTACACCTGATTTTAAGACAAGGCAAGGTGAATGCGTTGCATGGCCTCTGCAATCTGTTCTTTACTAGCGGCATAGGAAATCCGAATGCAATTGGGCGCTCCGAAGGATTCGCCAGAAACAGTCGCTACCAGCGCTTCTTCCAGTAAGAAAAGAGAAAAGTCCTCTGCATTATAAATTTTGTGTCCCTTGATCTCCCGACCAAAAAATGCCGAAACATCTGGAAACACATAAAAGGCTCCCTCGGGTTCGTCGGTTATAAAACCGTCCATTTGGTTTAAAAGGTCCAGTATCAATTTGCGACGTTCTGTAAAGGCATCGATCATGTATTGAATCTTGGAAACAGGCGCTTCTAATGCTGTAATACAGGCACGTTGTGCGATACAGTTGGTACCGCTAGTGATCTGTCCCTGCATTTTGTTACAGGCACGAGCGATCCATGCCGGTGCTCCTATGTAACCCACTCTCCAACCGGTCATGGCGAAAGCCTTGCTCACACCATTAATGGTCACCGTGCGGTCGTACATTCCTTTAACGGCGGCCATACTGGCATGGCCAGAGCCATAATTAATGTGTTCATAAATCTCATCGCTCACCACGATGATGTCTGGATAATCTTTTAAAACCGCTGCAAAAGCTTCTAATTCTTCCTTAGAGAAAACAGATCCGCTGGGGTTGTTGGGAGAGGAGTAGAGAATCATTTTAGTTTTGGGCGTGATCGCTGCACGCAGCTGCTCTGCGGTGATCTTGAAGTTTTGCTCGACACCAGCGCGAACTTCAACGGGAACACCTTCGGCCAGCTCTACGATCGCACTGTAACTTACCCAGTAAGGAGCGGGTAAAATACACTCGTCGCCTTTATTTAAAAGCACCATCGCAACATTAGCGATAGACTGCTTTGCACCTGTAGAAACTACAATCTGGCTGCGGTCGTAAGTCAAGTTGTTGTCCCGCTTAAATTTATGAATGATCGCATCCTTCAACTCTACATATCCATCTACTGGCGTGTAAGAATTGTAATTGTCATTAATGGCTTGAATCGCGGCATCCTTGACAAAGTCTGGCGTATTGAAATCTGGCTCGCCCAGACTCAGCCCAATGATATCCTTTCCTTGCTCGCGCAGTTCGCGAGTCTTGGCAGCCATGGCAAGCGTGGCACTGGTAGGAAGATTATTGATGCGGTCAGATAATTGCTGATTCATAATTCTCAAGGTTTGTCTACAAAAATATCATAAGAGAAGGTCCTACAACCATTCCAGCCTGTTTTATTCCGTTATTTTTGCACAAACTATCGACAGTGTCTGACATCATCAAAGCCCATTTCCCGAACATTACCGACCACCAGCAACAGCAGTTTGCCCAACTGGAAGGTCTTTACCGCGAGTGGAACGCACAAATCAACGTGATTTCCCGCAAGGACATTGATGAACTTTATACCCGCCATGTACTTCACTCGCTGGGGATTGTAAGTGTAGTTCGCTTTCGCGAAAGCTTACCCAACACACCAGGAGGAACACGCGTACTGGATGTAGGAACAGGTGGCGGCTTTCCTGGAATACCGCTGGCCATCATGTTTCCCAAGACCCATTTCCACCTGGTAGATTCCATTGCCAAAAAGCTTAAAGTAGTAGATGCGGTAGTGGAAGCATTAGGATTACAAAATGTCACTACAGAACACGGCCGTGCCGAGAAGGTGAAAGGGAAATTTGACTTTATAGTAAGCAGAGCAGTTACTAACATGACCGATTTCGTAAGTTGGACCCGCAACAAAGTACGCAAGGATAGCTATCACGAGATAGAAAACGGAATCCTTTACCTAAAAGGCGGTGACCTGCGTGAAGAACTCAAGCCCTTCAAATATGCACAAGTCTATGAACTAGATGAGGTTTTTGAAGATCCCTTTTTTGAGACAAAGAAAGTGGTGCACTTGCCGTTGTAGATTAAATCTTGCCTTCTATTAATTCATAACCCAATTTATATAATTTTGGATAAAGGAATTTCCAATGCGATTTTCCATAAACCATAATTAAATTTTGGCTTTTGATTTTACTAATCTCTTCGATTATATATTGCTCCCTGATAATATTAGTAGCATAAAACGATTTATTTGACAGATCATTACATTCATAAGGCTGGTCTAATTCTGTGGATAAATCACAATTATCTAAATTGATAATTCCGTATTTTTCTTCATATTGATCTATCATTTCGTTTTTAGTTAAATCAATATTTGTATCTATTTCAGGCAGCAGCCCTGTATTTTCCTTGTTTTGAGCAACGTATTTTTTATTCTTAAAAGCTTTTGGAATCGACTGATTTGTAGAATCCTGATAGGTTTGACTCAAATGGAAACCTAAAAGTTTCCTTAGTTTTTTTTTGTAGATCACTTGATCCTTTCTAGGCAAGGTCGTGTCCATTCCAACACCTTCATAGATAACCTTGTATTTCTTTTTTCTTAGAGAGTCAATATTATATTTTACCGATGAATAAAAAGATGGTTTGCCAACATGAGACATAGGCAAAAAAACAATGGTGTCCATCGAATGTTTGTTTACTAAAACTTTTCGATCAACAGTTTTTCTGGTTATCAAATCTAATGCAATGGAATTGCAAGAAATGAATGCGATGTTAATCGAAATGAAAAAAAAGAAAGAGTTTTTATTTATACGAGACATTATGAGCAATAAAAAAGGGAACCTTAAAAAGGTTCCCGTTAAAGTTAGGCTACTGCAGAAACGATTTTAGCAGCTGCTTCCAATACTCTTACAGCAGTTTGAATCCAGCAGCCAGATTTACATTCGCCTCTACCGCGAATTTTATCTCCATTTTCGTCAGTGTATTCTTGTTTACACCATTCTATGCAGCCTGCATGATTTTCTGGTGGAAGATCCTTGTCACCATCATTTTTTGCTACAATAAGACCATTTTCTATCAATAATTGATCGAACTCTTCCTGTGAAATACCAACGGCTTCCAGCAAGTTATCACTAATAACGACATCATGGGGGTTTTCTGCATGAGTATCCCATTCTAGTAGGATAGTTCCTGAAACTAAACTTTTGGTCTCACCTATTTGTAAAGTAATATTCTCGGTAATCACTTCAGGAGATCCCTCATTGTTATCAGTGTCACATGAAACTAGTGCGAACGAAAGAAAAAATGCAAACGGTATAATTTTGAGATATTTGTTTTTCATCTTAAAATATTTATAAATTGAAAATCTATCACGTCTCTCGCGACGATTATTTGTTCTGCAGAACATTGTAAAGCAAAAAAAAAAAACAAATTAACAAAA
>Ga0209309_10000557_pt1 | contig 43232 bp, 41 predicted proteins | sample COGITO_mtgs_1204_2_FD_184807 | JGI IMG/M metagenome (GOLD analysis project Ga0209309, IMG submission 184807) | Pelagic marine microbial communities from North Sea - COGITO_mtgs_120412 (SPAdes) (version 2) | ecosystem: Environmental > Aquatic > Marine > Epipelagic ... | reverse complement strand
GGAGGTCTTTCTACAAAGCCTTCAGGTTTTGGTAAAATCGCCTTACGGGAAACTTTTTCCTTTCTAGTACGCTTATCCAAACCAAAATACTTCACGTCAAAAACGTCGCCCATATTCACAACGTCAGATACGTTTTCGGTACGTTCCCAAGCCAATTCACTTACGTGCAATAAGACTTCGTTTCCTGGAGCATCCATATATTCTACAACAGCACCAAAATCTAACATCTTGATAACTTTTACTTCATAAACGCTTCCCACTTCAGGTTTAAACAATACCGAGTCAATTTTAGCCAACACTTGATCAATACCAGCTTGATCGGTACCTAAAATTTCAACAATACCTTCTTCGGTCACGGGATCTTCATTGATAACGATTGTGGTACCGGTTGCTTTTTGTAATTCTTGAATTACTTTTCCACCAGGTCCAATCATGGCACCAATAAATTCATTAGGAATTCTACGGGTAATCATTTTAGGTGCATAAGCTTTCACCTCTGCATTTGGTTGGGCAATCGTATCGGTTAATTTACCAAGGATGTGTAAACGTCCTTCACGTGCTTGTTTCAAGGCATTCACTAAGATTTCGTAAGATAATCCTTTAACCTTGATATCCATTTGGCAAGCAGTAATACCATCGGCAGTACCGGTTACTTTAAAGTCCATATCACCTAAATGATCTTCATCACCTAAAATATCAGATAAAACTGCATATTTTCCGGAGTCACTATCAGAAATTAATCCCATAGCAATACCAGAAACTGGTTTTTTCAATTGCACGCCTGCATCCATCAATGCCATTGTACCTGCACATACCGTTGCCATAGAAGATGAACCATTAGATTCTAATACTTCGGAAACGACTCTTACGGTGTACGGGCATTCATCTGGCACCATTCCTTTTAAGGCACGTTGCGCTAAATTACCATGACCTACCTCACGACGTGAAGTCCCGCGGATTGGTCTAGCTTCACCTGTTGAAAAAGGAGGGAAGTTATAATGTAAATAGAAACGCTCTTCACCTTCTTGTGAGGGCATATCAATTTGATTGGCGTCTCTAGACGTTCCTAAAGTTACCGTTGCTAAGGCTTGAGTTTCCCCACGTGTAAAAAGTGCAGATCCGTGAACGGATGGTAAATAATCGATCTCACACCAAATTGGTCTTACCTCGTCAGTTTTTCTACCGTCTAAACGCAAACCTTCATTTATGGTAAGGTCACGTACTGCAGCTTTTTCGGCTTTGCGATAATATTTGGAAACCATGCCTCCATAATCTGCCAATTCTTCTTCAGAAAAAGTAGCTTTGATATTTTGTTTGATCGTTTCAAATGAAGCGGTACGCTCATGTTTTGCAGAGCCAGCTTTTGCCACAGCATAGACTTTATCATAAGCCATATCGTAGATTTTTTTAGCCAAATCTTCATCTTCGCGTTCTGCATCATACTCACGTACTGGTTTTTTGCCAAATGCTTCTGCCAATCGCAACTGCGCAGCACATTGTACTTTTATGGCTTCGTGCGCAAATTTGATGGCTTCAATCATTTCTTCTTCGGAAATTTCATCCATCTCACCTTCAACCATCATCACAGAATCTGCTGAAGCACCAATCATCATATCGATGTCCGACTCTAGCAATTGTGCTCTTGTGGGGTTGATGATAAATTCACCGTTCACACGACCAACTCTGGCTTCAGAAATAGCGCACTCAAAAGGAAAATCTGACAATTGAATCGCTGCCGAAGCTGCCAAACCTGCCATAGCTTCTGGCATTACATCTTCATCATGAGACATCAATTGAATCATGACCTGAGTTTCAGAATGGTAATCTTTAGGAAACAAAGGTCTCAATACGCGATCTACTAAACGCATGGTCAACACCTCGCCATCACTTGGTCTCGCTTCTCTTTTGAAAAACCCACCAGGATAACGACCCGCTGCTGCAAATTTTTCGCGATAATCTACCGTTAAAGGAAGAAAATCAAGGTCTTTTTGTTCGTAATTGGAAACAACTGTACATAATAACATACATTTTCCCGATTGCACCACAACGCTACCATGAGCCTGTTTTGCTAATTTTCCGGTTTCGATGGAAATTTCTCTTCCATCACCTAGGTCTATGACCTCTTTAAATACTTTTGGAATCATAAATTTTTTAATTCTTGTTTCTATAAGAAGCAGTTCTTATAAAACGCTGTTAAACAATGGTCTCCGCCATGCTGGACGGGCAGGTTGTGTTGTTGTAGTTGTTGTTGGCATTCTTATGCCTTGACCAATGAAAAACTAATCAATCTGTGCCTTTTTTATGTTGTGTACAGATTATGCTTAATTAGTAACGAGGTTTAGACTCTATCGCAAGAGTTGACTTATAGATAATAAAAAACCACGCTTAAGGGCGTGGTTTTTCAATGTAAATTATTTTCTTAATCCTAACTCCTTAACAATGGCTCGATATCTCAAGACATCTTTTTTAGTTAGGTAGTCTAATAAAGATCTACGCTTACCAACTAGTTTCACCAAAGAACGCTCTGTATTAAAATCTTTACGATTGTTTTTCAAGTGCTGGGTTAGGTGGTTGATACGGTAAGTGAATAATGCGATTTGACCTTCTGCAGTTCCAGTGTCTTTGGCATCTTTACCGTGTTTTTTAAAAATAGTCTCTTTTTCTTTTTGATCTAAATACATGCTAATATTATTGTAAATGATTTTTATGTATATGAAAGTCGTTCTTTCAAGCTGCAAATATACTATTTAATTTGAAATCTGTAATATGAACCCTTAATTCTTTTGAGGTAAAGATTCTTTTAAAAAAGACCAAAACCCCTTTGTTTAGCAAGTATTTTTGAAAATTATTACATATCTTTAATAGTACTATGCCAGAACACTTACATCTAGTTAAAAATAAACTGTTTGAAAATATTTTCAACTATGCTAAAGGTGGTATTGCCATTATTAGCCCAAAAGGAAAATGGCTTAAAGTGAATCAAAGCATTATTGATCTCTTAGGATATAGTAAGACAGAGATTTATACGATGACGTTTCAAGACATTACCCACCGTGATGATCTTGAGGCAGATATGGAATATTTTAATCAAATTTTAGCTGGGGAAATTGATAGCTACCAAATTCAAAAACGTTTTTTCCATAAAAACGGTTCCATCGTTTGGGGCCATTTGGACGTATCAGTTTTTAAGGATGAGTTTAATACGCCTCGTTATTTTATTTCCCAAATCTTGGATATAACTGCTCAAAAGGAAACTGCCTTACAACGCAATTTGTTGGTGGATATGATGCAAGAGAAAAACGATCAACTCAACGATTTTGCGCATATTGCCACACATGATCTTAGAACGCATGTTGGTAATCTTAGTACTATAACCGAATTTATTGAAGAAGATTTTACCACCATAACAAATAATGAGAATTTTTTGATGTGGAAAGAGTCGTTGCATAACTTAAATGATACGCTTCAACACCTCAACGATATTCGTACTTATCAACACTTGCACAAAAAGAACTTGAAGGTATTGTCTTTGAGTGACTATGTAAATCATGCCATTTACAATGTGAGTTCGATAGCCAGAAAGTATGATGTTAAGATTACCAATACTATTGATGAGACCATCAAGGTATTGGCCATTGAGGCTTATTTGGACAGTATAATCCTAAATTTCTTAACGAATGCCATAAAATACAGTTGCGATGATCGTAGGTCTTATATTAAAATTAGCTCACGCGAAGTGGAGGAATGCGTAGTAATTGATATTGAAGATAATGGTTTGGGGATAGACCTTGCTAAACATGGCCATAAATTATTTCAGTTGAATGCCACCTTTAGTGAACATGAAGATGCGCGCGGTATCGGTTTGTTCATCACCAAAAACCATATTGAAAGCATCGGCGGAAAGATTGAAGTGGAAAGTGAATTGGGCAAAGGCAGTTGCTTTTCGGTGTATTTGAGGCAAGGGGATTGAAACTTTCTTGGATGGACATAAATAAAAAAAAGCGAACCCATTGGGTGCGCTTTTTTTATTATCAAAATCGAGTTGCATCTAAGTTCTCACCGCTTGATTGCTGATTAAATCAATGTACAAATTCACCTTATCTTTTAAATGTTTTCGATGCGTAATAAAATCCAAAAACCCATGTTCCAACAAAAATTCAGATGTTTGAAAACCATCGGGTAATTCTTGGCCTGTGGTATCTTTCACAACCCGCGGGCCTGCAAACCCTATCAATGCGCCTGGTTCGCTAATATTGATATCGCCCAACATAGCAAATGATGCGGTGGTGCCACCAGTAGTAGGATCGGTACACAGGGAAACGTAAGGAATCCCAGCATCGGCCAATTGTGCCAATTTTACCGACGTTTTTGCCAATTGCATTAGGGATAATGCAGCTTCCATCATTCGAGCACCTCCAGATTTGGAGATGATCATAAACGGGATCTTGTTTTTTAAGGCATGATCAGCAGCTCTAGCTATTTTCTCACCAACGACACTTCCCATAGAACCTCCAATAAAGGAGAAATCCATACAAGCAATAACCAAGTCCTTGCCTTTGGATTTTCCTACTGCGGTGCGAACAGCGTCTTTCAGTTTTGTTTTTTCCTGAGCAGCCTTTAAGCGGTCGGGATATTTTTTGGTGTCCTCAAATTTTAAGGGATCTTTAGAAGTTAAATTGGCATCGAGTTCCTTGTATTTGTTATCGTCAAACAAGATTTCAAAATATTCGTTGCTGCCTATTCTTACGTGATAACCGTCTTCTGGGCTCACATAAAAATTGGCCATTAACTCATCGGTATCAATAATCTTTCCGGTGGGAGATTTGTACCACAAGCCTTTGGGTGTGTCTTTTTTCTCTTCGGTAGTGGTAGTAATCCCTTTTTCTTTTCTTTTAAACCAAGACATATATTCTGATTTACGTTTTTAAGTTTTCGATTCTTAGATTACTAAGAACCGCTAGTATAAATTAAAGTCGTTACAGACTATAACGTGTTTACATTGTTTAAATCTTCGAAAGCTTTCTTAAGTCGCAAAACAAAAGCATCTTCACCTTTGCGCAACCAAACTCTTGGATCGTAATATTTTTTATTGGGAACATCAGCGCCCTCAGGATTACCAATTTGAGTTTGTAAAAAGTCCTTTTTATCCTGAACATAATCGCGCACACCCGACAAAAAGGCATATTGCATATCGGTATCGATGTTCATTTTAATAACGCCATAACCAATTGCTTCCTTAATTTCTTCAACGGTAGAACCAGAGCCACCATGAAAAACAAAGTCGATATGGTTATTTGGTAAGTTGTGTTTTTTAGAAAGAAACTCTTGAGAATTTTTTAATATTTTAGGCGTTAATTTTACGTTACCAGGCTTATAAACCCCATGAACGTTACCAAAAGCTGCTGCAATGGTAAATTGGTCACTTATCTTGCTCAATTCTTCATAAGCAAAGGCAACTTCTTCCGGTTGTGTGTATAACTTAGAATCATCAACATCAGTATTGTCAACGCCATCTTCTTCACCACCTGTAATACCAAGCTCGATTTCCAGGGTCATGCCCATCTTGCTCATTCGAGTTAAATAGGTTTTACAAATTTCAATATTTTCTTCTATAGGCTCTTCAGAGAGATCAATCATGTGAGAGCTATAGAGCGGTTTGCCTGTTTCTTTAAAATGTTGCTCGCTTGCGTCTAGCAAACCATCAATCCAAGGTAATAATTTCTTCGCACAGTGATCGGTATGCAAAATCACGGGTACCCCGTAGGCATCAGCCATTAAATGCACATGTTTTGCACCTGCTATGGCGCCTGCAATGGCAGCTTTTTGGTGATCATTGCTTAAACTTTTACCTGCATTAAATTGTGCGCCACCATTAGAAAACTGAATGATGACCGGTGCATTTAACGATTTAGCGGTTTCCAAAACTGCATTAATGGTGTTAGATCCAATAACGTTAACTGCTGGTAGAGCGTAATGGTTTTCTTTAGCGTGATTAAAAATCGCTTGAACTTCTTTACCTGTGGCAACTCCTGCTTTTATAGTGTGACTCATAATTTATATATAGTTGAAATTAGAACCCAAAAATACATAAAATTTGAGTAATATCTTAGGCATTTAAGAGTTTCAAAGCCTATTTTCTAGCGCAAACGTTATCGACTTTTATTAAAATTGAACGATTAGAATGGGTAGTTGATCCCAATATTATACACTGCGTTGGTAAAGTTGTAATTCTTAAACCAACGGTTGCCCAATTCTAGAGATGGGTCGTAGGTTTTAAAACCAACATCAAAACGCAAAACGAAAAAACTAAAATCATATCTTACCCCAAAGCCCGATCCTATGGCGATATCCTTTAATGAGCTCAAGCTGTCAAAAGTTCTGGCGGGTTCGTTGACATCATCAAAAACATTCCAAATGTTACCAGCATCTATAAAAGCAGCACCGTAAAACCGACCAAGAATGTTAAAGCGCTGTTCGGCGCTTAACGTAATTTTCATGTTGGCTTCGTTAAACTCATCGGTAGATTTTGAGCTCCCGGGACCCAAATTGTATGCGCTCCAAGCCCGTATGTCGTTGGGGCCACCTCCAAAGAAACTTCTTGAAAACGGAATGTTATTAGAGTTGCCATAAGGTATGGCGATGCCAAAGAAGCTTCTAACCGCGAATTCGTTTTTGTTGCCAAGGTCCCAATGTTTGACATAGTCTAATTCTAACTTGGCAAATTGTGAAAAAGGCACACCAAAAACGGTATACTGCCCGTTGTCGTTTTCGCTCAAATTGAAAACTCCAGAAAGATTTGCCAAGAGATTGCCCGCCAGTTCGACGCGCGTTCTAAAAATGGAGAAGTCTCTATCGTAAAGATTGTCTCTTTTATCTTTGATGTAATTAAAACTCGTGGAGAAGATGAGGTTGTCTTCCGTGAGGCGGTCTTTACGTTGTTTAATGTTGTTGACGTTTACGTAATCTTGATTGCTGGGGTCGAGACTGGTGTTATTGTTGATCACTTCCGAAATAAAAGTATTGGCGCCTTCGGGGTAGCCCAAATCTACATCATCTGCAATGTAATTGATGCGCCTTGCAATGGTGTTTAGCGATTTATAGGAGTTTTCATACACCTTAAAATAATTGTCTACGTTGAGGTTTTTTACAAATTGAACATTAAACAGGTCGAGGGTATTGGTTACTTTTTTTGAAGGATACCAATTGTAATTCAGGGTGCCCGTAAAACTTTGTTTGTCTAAGCCAATATTGGTTTGGCTGGTTGCGCTTAAATTGATGCGGGTGCTGGGCGACATGTATTTTGGGATGATCTTCTCGGTATTGAAAGGCAAAAAGAATCGAGGAATGCTCAATCTAATGTTGGCACCAAGCTCGTTGATGTCAAAAAATTGATCGGTACCATTATTGGCGTCTTTTGAAGAACCTATGGCGCCCAATCCAGAAATCTCAAGCGTTTCAGCACCCCGAAAAATATTTCTAATGGAAAGTCCGCCACTAAAGGCAAACCCAATAGTTTGAATATTGCTCTGGGAAACTTCAAAACTGGCGTTGAGTTCAAATTTTTTCCGTGGGATCAAATATACATTTGCAGTGAGCGTAGAATCTTCCTCGTGCTCTACATATTCGATGTTTGGGTACCTAAAAGCACGCAGTTCACTAAGGTATCTGTAAGTTCTACTGCGGTCTATGTCCCTAAATAAGGCATCTTTGTTAATAAACACTGCATCTGTGAGTGCTTTTGGTCTAAATTTTAATTTACCGTAACTATAGAGGTTGTAGTTTTTAAACTGAACCGAATCCGTGAGGGGTAAGTTTCGGTTTTCATAGGTGTAGTCGGTATAAATGTTGACTTCCTTGACCTTGTAGGTTTTGAAGGGTCTTCTAATAATCGAATCTTCCGTTCTAATGGCGCGATTGGCAATAATTAGCTCCGTATTTACTTTTTTGTTGGTGTTGGTGGTGTCTAGATCAAAGGTGATGTAATCTTGTGCAAAATGGTAGTAGCCCGAGTTTCGTAAGCGTTCGGTCAAACGGTCCCGCTCTTTGCTGTAGTTGACATCGTCATACTGCTGCCCTTTTTTGATAAAGGAGTTGCGCGCCAAACTGTTTTTGTAGAGCGAATCTAAAGCGGGCGTAGCGATATAAGATGTTATCGAATCAAGAATGTACGGGATGCCCTTGGTAACCTTATAGGTAACTGTCGCTTTTTGGTTGCTGTCCTTTTCCACTTCAAAGGCACTTTGAGCATTGAACCAGCCTTTGCTAAAATAGTATTTGCGCAGTTGGGTTGTGGTTTTCTCAGCGCGAATTTCATCGTAAATCACTGGGGGCTCTCCCGTTTTCTTGAGCCAATTGTTAAAATTCTTCCGCGATTGCAAATCTTTCAAAAACTGTTTTTCTGAAAGAACTTTGGTTTTCCACGCCACTTTTTTGGGATTATCCAGCACTTTTGCCTTCAGGATGGAATCGATGTTTGGGCGTGCCAAATTATAAATATGAAGGCGTAATGGGGTGCCCAATAAGGGAAGGCGCCCATTGGGTTTTTGATAGATGAGACTGTTAACGGTTTCGGTATTGGTTTTTTTGCCATCTACCAAAACGGTGTTGCCTACCAATAAATGTTGGTCTTTTCCTACGCGTTTCATAACATCGCAAGAGCTCAACAACAAAACAAGGGCAACACTTAAAAATTTATATATATGACGGAATTTCAATCCAGATAAAAATTAGTTTTGGTAAAAACATTCAAAAATACAGTTTTATTCTACGCCTATCATAACAAAATATAATTCAAAAAAGTATTACTTTGTGAAAAAAGACACCACCATCCCATTGAATTCTCATCTATGCTCAGTAAAAACACAATTAAACTTATTAGCAGCCTGTCCACCAAGAAATTCAGGGCCCAACATCAATTATTTGTGGTTGAAGGGGTTAAGGGCGTAAAAGAGTTTTTGGATTCCAGTTTTGAATTGCAACATTTATTTGCCACTGAAGCACTTTTTTATGCGGAAACAGAACTCATTTCTGAAAAGGAATTGCGAAAAATAAGCAGCTTAACATCTCCAAATACCGCTTTGGCAGTTTTTAAAATTCCCAAGCCATTAGAAACCAATACCAACGGACTTATTCTCGCTTTAGACAATATACGAGACCCGGGTAACTTGGGCACCATTATTAGACTGTGTGATTGGTTTGGCATTCAAACTTTGGTCTGTAATGCGCTTTCGGTAGATTGTTATAATCCCAAGGTGGTACAGGCATCGATGGGCTCGTTAACAAGGGTAAATATTATATATACGAATCTTCAGGATTATTTAAAATCTTCAAAAAAAGCGATTTTCGGTACTTTTATGGAGGGGACATCAATTTATAAGGAAGACTTGCCTCAAGAAGGCATTATCGTTATGGGCAATGAAGCCAACGGAATTTCTTCAGAAATAGAACCATTTATCAACAAAAAACTAAGTATTCCCCGATTTGGAACCCTGCAAGCGACCGAAAGTTTAAACGTTGCCACTGCCACAGCGGTGGTGTTGAGTGAATTTAGAAGATTGGAGTAATTGCAAATACTTATTTGATGTTCTCAATGTTCATTTGGCCCAGGGTTAAGTGTACTTAAAAAGAAACGATTTCAAAACTTCAACACTGCTATTGAAAGGTTAAATTTATAAAGATACCGCGCGTTTTCATGGTGGTGATATTGCCCGTCCAAGGACTGTTGGGATCTTTATCACGAACCAATTCATCATTGAAGCCAAATATTCCTCTAATGGATGGAGTGAACTTAAAATATTGGTTGTAAAAATCGATTCCGAAGCCCAGTTCGTAAAAGAGCACATTTTTTTTGGTTCTAAATTCTCCAGCTTTATTATCGTCTGGGTTATTCTCATTACTCGATAGGTTGAGTGATGTAGAAAGGCCTCCTATAATAAAAGGTTTAAAATTGTTGATGCGTTTGGTAGATACCTTTAGTAACAACGGAAAGTGAACATAGGTAGATTTTACCTCTCGCAATAAATCGGTATCTGTAAACGTCAATCCATTAAAATAACTGGGGTCGTATTGTAAATTGCGTTGTGTAATAAAAAGGCCAGGTTCAAAACGCAGGTTTAAATACTCATTGATTCTAAGATCGGAAACCAAGCCAACGCTAAAACCCATTGAGGTCTCCACCAAAATATCGGGCATATCCTCTTCATAATTAAATTGATAGTCGTAGGAGTTGAGTCCAAGGAAAAAGCCCCAAGAAAGGGTTTGTTTATCGAAATTTTCTAGATTTCTAATTTTTTCCTTTGTAAACATTTGTGCAGAAGCAGTTTGGCTTATAATTAATAAAATGATGGCCATAAAAGTGTTCTTCATAAATCTCACAATTTGTGTCTGTAAATTAAAGGATTAAGATTTTGATGCTGTGTAAATTGTCGCAACACCAAAAGTTTGAGGTTTGGCTTCCACGTTAGTAAACCCAATTTTGCGCAAAATATTGTTTAGAGCCTCACCGTATGGAAAAACCGATGCCGATTCGCACAGATAGGAATAAGCAGATTGGTCTTTGGAAAACACTTTGCCAATAGAAGGTAAGATGTATTTGGTGTAAAATTTATATCCTTGCTTAAAGGGTGTTTTTATGGGGACAGAAGTTTCTAGAATCACAAAAATGCCATTGGGCTTTAATACGCGTAAAATTTCAGACAAACCTTTTTCTAAGGTTTCAAAGTTTCGAACACCAAAGGCCACCGTGATGGCATCAAAGCTACCATCTTCAAACGGTAAGTTTTCAGAATCGCCAATGACCATCTCAATTTTATCGTTGAGTCGCTTTTTTGTTATTTTTTGGCGACCAACTTCCAACATGCCATCGCTAATATCTAGGCCTACAATTTTTTCGGCACTGGTTTGAGCCAAATTAATGGCCAAATCGCCAGTTCCGGTGGCAATGTCCAGTATAGTTTTAGGCTGGGTCTTAGCTACAAGTGCCACCACATTTTTGCGCCACTTAATATCTATGCCAAAAGAAATTACGCGATTGAGTCCGTCATATTCCTTTGAAATAGTATCAAACATTTGAGTGACCTGCTCTTTTTTATTCAGGGTACTGTCCTTGTATGGTGTTACTTTAGAAGCCATGCCTTTTTTTTTGCAAATATACTTAAATCAAATAGTTTTAAATAATTTCATATTCCATTTCAATCTATCGCTGTCCCACTTTATTATATTATATTTGTTCGTTTTTTTGAATATTTGAGCGCATGAAAATTATTATTGCAGGAGCAGGGGAAGTAGGGTTTCACTTGGCAAAATTACTGTCATATGAGTCACAGGAAATCACGCTTATCGATATTAATAAAGAACAATTGTCTTATGCGGGCGACCACCTGGATATTAAGATTATCAAGGGCGATGTGACCTCCATTAAGATCTTAAAAGAAGCTAAAATCAATACGTCGGCCTTGTTTATTGCGGTGACCTCCTCTGAAACCACAAATATCACCGCCTGCGTTTTAGCCAAACAATTGGGCGCAAAAAGAACCATTGCGAGAATTTCCAACGAAGAATTTATTGAAAATAAAGAAGAAGTAGGCTTTGCCAAGTTTGGGATCGACGAACTTATTTCGCCCGAAAGTCTCGCAGCAGCAGAAATAGAATTGCTCCTCAACCAATACGGGTTCAATGATACGTATGAGTTTGAAGAAGGCGCACTTAACATGTTGAGTTTGCGTTTGTCTCGAACTGCCAGTTTTGTTGGCAAAACGGTTATGGAGGCAGCAACGGTGTTTCCAGAGTTGCATTTTGTGCCTATCGCCATTCAACGCTTCGGAACGCAATATACCATCATCCCCAGAGGTGACACCTTATTCAAGGAAGGCGATAAAGTCGTTTTTGTGACTTCGGAAAATGGCGATGAAGAATTATTTGAATTATCTGGACGTGTAAAAACGGAAGTTAAAAAGGTTATGATTTTGGGAGCGAGCAAGATTGGTTTCCAAACCGCCAAGCATTTATGCCAGAGCAAGTTTAAGGTCAAATTGATTGAAAACAACAAAGAGATTGCCTTTGAAAGTGCCGATGAATTGCCCAATGCACTTGTAATTAATGGTGATGGACGCAATGTAGAACTGCTCGATGAGGAGAATATTTCAGAAATGGATGCCTTTATCTCGGTGACCGGAAATTCGGAAACCAATATCATGTCCTGTTTGGTCGCTAAATCCAAAGGCGTCAAAAAAACCATTGCCTTGGTTGAAAATATGGATTATTACCAATTATCACAATCCATAGGTATAGACACACTCATCAATAAAAAACTTTTGGCAGCCAACAATATTTTTCGTTATATAAGACGCGGGGAAGTGGTGGCCATGACGAAGCTCAACAATATGAATGCCGAGTTGTTGGAGTTTCAAGTTAACAGTAGCTCTAAGATTACCAAAAAGAAAATCAAGGATCTCGATTTTCCGCGCTCGGCAATTATAGGGGGGGTGATAAGAAATGATGTGGGCATCATTCCTCTGGGAGATTTTCAAGTGGAGATAGGGGATAAGGTAGTCGTTTGTTGCTTACCTCGATCCATTTCCAAAGTTGAAAAGTACTTCTTTTAACGCACTTATGCTTTCCTATACTATAAGCACTGCCAGGCTGTGGCTCAAGTTGAATTTAAACGCTATTAATAATCCCCATGAAAATCAATTTTAGGATCATCTTTCACTTTTTTGGACTATTACTGCTTTTCAATGGTGGATTTATGTTGCTCTCTACACTAATCAGTTTGATTTATGAAGATGGTGTGACTCTAAATTTATTTCAGTCTGGAGCCATTGTTTCACTTCTTGGTGGCATCCTTATGTATTTCACAAAAAACTACCGCAAAGAGCTTAATAAGCGAGAAGGTTACATTGTAGTGACCTTCGGGTGGATTGTCATGTCCGTTTCTGGCTCCTTGCCCTACCTATTAACCGATGCCATCCCATCGTTTACCGATGCTTTTTTTGAAACTATGTCTGGTTATACAACAACCGGCGCAACCATTTTAAATGATATTGAGGTGGTCCCAAAAGGGATCTTGTTCTGGCGAAGTATGACGCATTGGATTGGTGGCATGGGAATTATTGTATTGGCCATCGCAATTTTACCCCTGTTGGGCATTGGTGGCATGCAGTTATTTGCTGCGGAAGCTCCTGGTCCTAACGCCGATAAATTGCATCCGCGCATTACGGACACCGCAAAACGACTTTGGTTTATTTATTTTGGGTATACCGCTGCGGAAACTATTTTGCTTCAAGTTGCGGGGATGTCGTTCTTTGATGCGATTAATCACTCCATGTGTACCTTGAGCACTGGGGGCTTCTCTACAAAAAACGCCAGTGTTGCTTATTGGAACGGGCAGCCAGTGATTCAATACATCATCATCTTTTTTATGTTTTTGGCGGGTAGCAATTTTGTATTGAGTTATTTCGCTTTTAAGGGCCGAATTCAAAAGGCCATAAGAGACGAAGAATTTAAATGGTACTTCACCTTTATTGCGATGTTTACCTTAGTGGCGTCGCTAATTATTTATTTTAATGCCGATTTCTCTATTTCGTCCATAGACCATCCCATGGTGTACGGAAAGGCGGAAGCGTCGTTTAGGCATGCGCTCTTTCAAATCATTTCAGTAATCACCACCACGGGTTTTATTACTGCAGATTATACCCTTTGGACGCCATTTTTAATGGTCTTTTTCTTTGGAATCATGTTTTTGGGGGGGTCAGCAGGGAGCACCTCGGGAGGTGTTAAAGTGGTACGTCACATGATTTTGATTAAAAATGGCTTTCTAGAATTTAGACGGGCGTTGCACCCCAATGCTATTTTACCGGTTCGTTATAATGAGCGTGCTATTAGTGGCGATATCGTTTTTAATGTGTTGGGATTTTTTATTCTTTACATGCTGTCTTTTATAGTTGGGGCACTGGTTTTCTCGATGTTTCAGATTGATTTTCAATCGGCAGTAGGTTTATCGGCTTCCAGTTTAGGTAACATTGGTCCTGCGTTGGGTAATTTTGGTCCCGTCAATAATTATGCAGCATTGCCTATGTTGGGCAAATGGTGGGCTTCCTTTTTAATGCTCATTGGTAGGTTGGAGCTTTTTACAGTTTTAATCTTGTTTTCCCCTTTCTTTTGGAGAAATCGATAAAATTTGCTGGGAAAATAAAATTGAGTTAGAACCCTTAACTGTTAGGTTTTAAAAACAAAAGCCACTAACATGTAGTGGCTTTTTAAATTTTTATGAGGAATAATAAATGCTATGAAACTGCAGCCTTTATGCGTTTTATGGCCTCGGTAATTTGATCTTTTGAAGCTGCATACGATAATCGGATGCAGTTTGGGTTGCCAAAGGCTTCTCCTGTAACTGTCGCCACCAAGGCATGCTCTAATAAAAACAGCGAAAAGTCGGTAGCATTATTTATGGTCTCTCCCTTGATTGTTTTTCCGAAGAAATAAGAAATATCAGGGAATACATAAAACGCACCTTCAGGGACGTTGTTCTTGAAGCCTTCAATATCATTTAGAAGATTTAAGATCAAGTCACGACGTTCCTTAAATTCATCGACCATAAATTGAATTCGGGATGGTGATTCGTTTAAAGCGGTAATTACAGCACGTTGTGCGATACAATTGGCACCACTAGTAATTTGTCCTTGCATTTTATTACAAGCCCGTGCAATTTGATCAGGCGCTCCAATATAGCCTATTCGCCAACCGGTCATTGAAAATGCTTTAGAAACACCGTTTACGGTCACTGTTCTGTCGAACATATCTTCAAACTGTGCCATGCTTTCATGCCCACTTCCTAGATAATTGATGTGCTCATAAATTTCATCGGATACCACAATCACGTCAGGAAAATCTTGAAGCACATCGGCCAAGGCTCTCAATTCCGCTTTATTATAAACCGATCCGCTGGGATTGCATGGGGAGCTGTACCAAATCATTTTGGTTTTCGGTGTAAGGGCAGCTCTCAGTTGCTCTGGTGTTAATTTGAAGTCGCTTTCGATTGATGTTTCAACTTCAACGGGCACGCCTTCGTTCAATTTTACAATATCGCTATAACTTACCCAATATGGGCAAGGTAAAATCACCTCGTCACCTTTATTGATGAGTACTGCTGCAATATTTGCCAAAGATTGTTTCGCACCCGTGGAGACCACAATTTGAGGCCTCGTATAAGTTAGATGATTATCGCGTTTAAATTTCGTGATGATGGCATCTTTCAATTCCACATAGCCATCTACGGGGGTATACGAGTTGAAATTATCATCAATCGCTTGTTTGGCAGCGTCCTTAATGTAATCTGGGGTATTAAAATCGGGTTCGCCCAAACTCAATCCAATAATATCTTTGCCTTCTTCTTTTAATTCTCTTGTTTTGGCAGCCATTGCTAATGTCGCAGAGGTCGCCATATTTAATACGCGTTCAGAAAGTTGTGTCATTTAACTCTAATTGGTTTGATGGTTAAGCCTGTAAGGCGGGTTTTGTACCCATTTCTTTTAAGAATCTAAAGTGGGCCACAATTGCTTTTCTCGTGGTTTTATATTCTTTGTAAGGTAAATTAAATTCTTGCGCAGTATCCTTCACGATTTTTGCGATCTTTCCATAATGAATATGACTAATATGTGGAAAAATATGATGCTCAACTTGATGATTAAGCCCACCGGTGTACCAATTTATAATTTTGCTTTTTGCTCCAAAATTAATAGTGGTCTCCAATTGGTGAATGGCCCAGGTATTTTTCATGGTACCGTTTTCTTCTGGCAGAGGCATTTCAGCTTCATCCATAACATGTGCTAGTTGAAATACTACACTCAAGATCAAACCTGCGACATAGTGCATGATAAAGAATCCTATGAGAATTTTCCACCAAGAAATGTCCAAAACAAGCATTGGTAACACAATCCAAAGGGATACGTAAATTAGTTTAGAAATGACCAGTTGACTCCAATTGGCAATCGGGCTTGGCATTTTTCCGTAAGACAATTTGCGTTTCATATAACGCTTCATCTGTTGCCAGTCGGTGGTAATTGCCCAATTAATGGTGAGCAATCCATATAAAAATACAGAGTAATAGTGTTGAAATCTATGGTGTTTTGCCCATTTGGTGTGTTTTGAAAAACGTAAAATGCGACCTGCCTCTAAATCTTCATCATGACCGTGAATGTTGGTGTAGGTATGGTGCAATACGTTGTGTTGCACTTTCCAATTATACACGTTGCCCGCTAAAATGTAAATGCTACTGCCCATAAGTCTATTCACCCATTCTTTGTTTGAAAAAGAACCATGGTTGCCATCGTGCATCACATTCATGCCAACACCTGCCATGCCAATTCCCATCACTATGGTGAGTAAAAGCTGTAGCCATCCCGACATATCGATGGTAAGGATTACAAAGTAAGGCAGCAAAAATATGCTAAACATAATAACGGTCTTAAGCCATAACTTCCAATTACCGGTACGTTTAATGTCGTTCTCTTTAAAATAATTATTAACACGTTTATTGAGCGTCCTGAAGAATTTTGCAGAATCATTTCTAGAAAAAGAAAGGGTTTGCTTTGTCATGTTATATAGGTTTTGATACTAAGCACTAACGCTTAATCCTCATATTTATTGGCAAAGATAATCAATTAAAGCTCTGATTTTGCCAATTAATATGTAAATAAATACGTTGAAAATTGCCTACTTTTGCAGCTAAATTAAACTATATGGAGCTGATACAACGCTATTTTCCCGATTTAACAGAAGAGCAACTGACTCAATTTAAAGATTTGGAACGCCTTTATCAAGATTGGAATCTTAAAATCAATGTCGTATCCCGAAAGGATATCGACGAGTTGTATTTACGCCACGTCCTTCATTCCTTGGGCATTGCTAAAGTGATTGCCTTTAAACCGGGCTCTAAAATATTAGATGTGGGCACTGGAGGTGGTTTTCCTGGGATTCCGCTGGCGATTTTATTTCCAGAAAGTCAGTTTCATTTGGTCGACAGCATTGGTAAAAAAATTAAAGTGGTCGATGAGGTCGTGCAAGGTCTCGGACTCACAAATGTTAAAACCACCAATAGTCGCGTGGAAGTTATTGAAGGTCACTATGATTTTATTGTAAGTAGGGCAGTAGCAGCAATGCCTACGTTTGTGCATTGGGTGAAAGGTAAAATCTCCAAGAAGCAGAATCACGATCTCAAAAATGGAATTTTATACCTTAAGGGTGGTGATCTTACAGAAGAATTAGCTGTTTATGAAACTGCGACCATCTATGAGCTCAGCGATTATTTTAACGAGGCGTTTTACGACTCTAAAAAAATTGTGCACCTACCTTTAAAATATCGTTCTTAAATAATCCAACGCCCTGTTCGTATTCTATAAAATAGCTTCGGAAGGAGTTTAGTTCACCACGAACGTTGTTCGCTATTTCAATTCGTTGTTGTGCTCAATATTCATAAAAAATCGGCTTTTAAGTGTTGAAGTAAATTCAAACGTCTGGGAAATTGCTAAAAACGTGAACATTAGAAAAGGAGAAGGTAGCTTTTGACATGCTTTGATGATTACAGGCTAAAAAGGAAATGAAAATTCCCTCTCAATGTGCTGTGATTCGGTCGCTCTAAAAATAACAACCCCCAAATAAAAAATTTTGGGGGTTGTTTTAAGATTATTCAAAGTTGTTAATCCATATAAGGGTAACGGTAATTCGTAGGTGTTACAAAGGTTTCTTTTATCATTCTCGGTGAAATCCAACGCAACAAGTTAAGAATACTACCAGCCTTATCATTGGTGCCAGAAGCTCTTGCCCCGCCAAATGGCTGTTGGCCTACTACCGCACCGGTTGGTTTATCGTTAATGTAAAAGTTTCCTGCACAATTTTGTAGTGCTTTGGTAGCTTCATCAATCGCGTAGCGATCTTTTGCGATAATTGCACCAGTTAATGCATAAGGACTCGTTTCATCTACCAACTTCAAGGTTTCCGTGAACTTATCTTCATCGTAAATATAGAGGGTAATGATAGGTCCAAATAATTCGGTAGACATGGTCGTGTATTTTGGGTCTTTAGCTACAATAACTGTAGGGTCAATAAAGTATCCCTTGCTCTTATCATAAGTTCCTCCAACTATAATTTCAGCATCGGCATCATTTTTAGCTTGGTCGATATACTTTGCCAATTTATCAAAGGACGCCTCATGAATCACAGCGGTTGCGAAATTCTCAAGATTGTCTGGAGCACCTATTTTAAAGGACTTCACATCGGCAATCACATATTTTTTAACCTCTTCCCAAATATTAGAAGGGATGTAGGCTCTTGAAGCAGCACTACATTTTTGGCCTTGAAATTCGAAAGCGCCACGGGAAATTGCGGTAGCCACTTGTTTGGCATCGGCAGTTTTATGGGCAACGATGAAATCTTTACCGCCAGTCTCACCCACAATTCTAGGGTAAGTTTTATACTTGTCGATGTTGTTTCCTATTTGTTTCCAAAGCGATTTAAAGATAGTGGTGGAACCGGTAAAGTGCAAACCAGAAAAATCTGGGCTCTCCAAAACCGTATCGGTAATCATTTTTGGATCTCCAAAAACCACATTGATCACACCAGGTGGTACACCTGCTTCGTCAAAAACATCCATAATCACTTTAGCAGAATAAATTTGACTGTCACTAGGCTTCCAAACAACCACATTGCCCATAAGTGCCATGCATGATGGTAGATTACCCGCAATGGCAGTAAAATTAAATGGCGTTACTGCATAGGTGAAGCCTTCCAATGGGCGGTATTCCAAACGGTTCCATGCCTCGGAAGTACTTTCAGGTTGGTCGTGGTAGATATCGGTCATGTATTGCACATTGAATCTCAAGAAATCAATGAGTTCACAGGCCGAATCAATTTCAGCTTGATGTACCGTTTTGGATTGCGCAATCATAGTTGCAGCATTGATTTTTGCTCGGTAAGGCCCAGCAATCAATTCCGCAGCCTTTAAAAATATACCAGCGCGATGTTCCCAAGGGAGTTGAGACCAGGTTTTACGAGCTTCCAAAGCAGTTGCAATGGCATCCTCGACATGGGATTTTTCAGCAAGGTGATAAGAGCCTACAACATGTTGGTGGTCGTGTGGTGCAGACAGGGTTTTAGTGTTACCCGTTTTTACATCATTCCCGTTAATATGAAGCGGAATCTCGACGTTGCTGTTGAACATTTCCTTATAAGCCTTAAGCACCGCATCACGCTCCGGACTTCCGGGAGCGTAGGTCTTTACAGGTTCGTTGATGGCTATTGGTGTATTGAAAAATCCTTTTCCCATGTGAAATTTTTGGTTTTTTATGGTTTATTAAAAATTGAATGCAAAGGTACACTATTTTAATAACTGCCGATTTTGAACGGTATTAAATCGGCGTTAAAATAGTACGATGGTCTTCTTGTAAGTTGAGCACTTTGAAATGTTTAAGCGCGAATTTGATAATAAAGATTCAGATTATCTTAAGACTATTTGGGATGATGATTATAAGATTTAATTTAAAGCAAATGGCGCACTCAATCGAAATGAGGGGATAAACACCTTAAAGTCTTCGTGAGTGGCTAAATTGACCATGTTATAATGACCTTGCATGGCTCCAAAAGGGGAGGTGAGCAAACAACCAGAACTATAGGTATGTGACCCGCCCGGACTTAAAATTGGTGTTTGGCCAATGACGCCTTCGCCCTCAACGGTTTCAACATTGTTAAGTGCGTCCAAGATCGTCCAATATCTACTATTAAGTTGTACGGAGGCTTTACCTTGATTTTCAATGGTGATGCGATATCCAAATGCGAAATGGACTTTATAATTTTTATAGAAGGTCCCTTCGAAGGTCGTTTCTACTGAAATTTTTATACCGCTTGTTATTTGTTGTACCATAATTATAGTGGGGTCTATTGCTTGTAAAAGTAATAAATTTTAGTGAAATGCAGCGCCTTTAAACGTTAAGTCGAACGTTTTAGCGGTGCATTGGTAGTTACGTAATATGCAGCCTTTCAGTTTTTTGACTTTCGGTTTCAAAACTAAATGCTTCAATTTTTTTAAAAAATGCAATCATGGCTTTTTCATCAATAAAATTATTAATGGTGACTAATCTTACAAATTCTTGGTTCTTGAACCTTCCGAAGCCAACCATAAGCTCTGCATGTTCATACAGCTGGGTACACACGGTTTTTGCTGGGATCTCTTTGTAATTAAAACATACCGAAATGGAATCCTTAAAGCTGTATAAGTTATAATCGGGATGCTTTTTAATATAGTCCCGGGCCACATCGGCAATTTTAAATTGATGGTCCACGATTTTTTCGAGTCCTTTGCTGCCCACCGATTTCCAGAGCGTCCAGAGCTTGAGTGCATCATTTCTCCTGCCACATTGTATGGAGGTTTTACCCAAATTATACTCGTCATCATTGGTTTGGTAAAGGTATTCAGCATCGTTGGAAAACGATTGGTACAAGTGTTTTTTGTCTTTTGTCACAACGATTGAGCAACTCAATGGCGTACCCAGCATTTTGTGGGCATTTAAGCTGAAGGAATCCGTGAGTTCAATACCTTGTATTAAATGCTTATAAGTGTCACTAAAAATGACGGATCCGCAATAAGCGCCATCAAGATGCAGCCAGAGATTGTGTGTTCTACAAACCTTGCTAATGGCTTCGATCTTATCGAAAGCACCCAAAACGGTTGTGCCTGCAGTGGCATTGACAAAAAAGGGCTGGAAGCCATTTTTAATATCTTTTCTGAGCTGTTTTTCTAATTCGTAAGCCATCATTTCTCCAACATCATTAGCTTTTATGGCTCTAACTTGGTTTCGGCCCACGCCAATAAATGCAGCGTTTTTGGCAATGGAATAATGCGAACATTCTGAAGTATAAAGCGTCATTTTGTTGCTTAAACCTTCGGTTTTTGCTTTGGGGTTGGTGTGATCGCGAGCCATCAACACTGCCATAAAATTGCTCATGGATCCTCCAGGTGCAAAAGTGCCATCACTGGTAATGGGGTAGCCAATGGTATCGCAAATTTTCCGAAGGATTATTTTCTCTACACCCACCTGTGGTCCTGCAACTTTATAGGTGTACATACTGGTATTTAGCATGACAGCCAATAAATCTCCTAAAGTGGCCTTGCTAATGCGCCCACCATAGAGCTGATTAAAAAATGAGGTTGAAGCTGTTTTTGGGGTGTGTTTGATGAGTTGCGTTAACGCAGTCTTAAATTCACTGTCAATACTGCCTTCTTCAGGGAGGCTCAAGTCTATACTATTATAGAGCTCCGCAGAGTGGACGGGTTTCGCGACGGGGGTTTCGCGTTCTTCCGTTAAGAGTATTTCGGTGAGTTCTTGAAATAATTTTAAGTCGTTAAGCATATACTCTTTTGGGTTCTGTTTGCGGTCTTATGATTTTTTTTTAAGAAAAATATGCAGTTTACAAGTTAGCATAAATTTAGACCATTTTAAAGCGCTCAACAATGGGAATCCTACAACACTATTTTGGACGTTATGTCTTTTACTGAAGTTTGGTTTAAATAGGTCATTTGCTTTAGTTAGGGAAAATAAATTCCAACCCTAATTCGAGATGTTGAGAGAACTGGCTTCGCCCACGCCAATCAATCGATCGTAGCGCGCACCCAAATCACGATAATACACGAGCACTTTATAGTTGTTTTCGGTTTGCCAGAAGTTTCCGCCGATGCGACCTTCATCTAAATTACCTTTGTTATCCACAACCACATACTTGTAATTATAGAACCCTTGTTTTAATTTGAATTCGGACTCGTAAATGCCTTCCGTAGAATTGTAGGTCATTTTATTTATTTCGTCAAGTCCGTAATTATTGAAATTTCCGTAGACGTAAATATGACTTCCATCGGTGAGTTTTGGATATTGCAACCCAAAATGAACCACGGTATAATCTGCTTCAATTCTCATATCATCAGCATCCAAGGCATTTACCAAAAAATTACCGTTAATGTCTGGGTTGTAAGTGTAAGGACGATCTGCTCGCGCCCCATTAATGAATAAAAAACTGTGGTAGAGTTCTCTTAAATCTGTAAATTGTACGCTCACATTGGAGGCCCTCACATCTTTGTTTTCAAAAAAGAAATATTCATTGCCTGCCATAAAAGAAGAAGCCTTTACGTAGCGATAGACCAGTTCATTGCCCAAGGTGTATTGTGGTTTTAAATCGGTTATGGCGGTGTTGAGGTTATTATTTTGAATGATGAGCGTTTTGATCGTGTTTTGGGGGTTATTCAAATTATTACTGTTGGTGTTGATCTTTATATCTACACTTTGCTTGTAATTTATACTTTGTACATCTCTAGAACGTTTAATTTCTACGCCAACATTGACTAGATTTTCGACAACCATAAATTTTCTATTGAACATCAGTTCTTGATCATCGTTAAAAATGGAAATAACATAATTGCCACTTTTTAGGAGTCCGCGCGTTTGTTGATTTGGAATCCTCAACGTGTAATGCGAAAAAATTTGGTAGGTGTTGAGCGAATTGTCATAATTTCTAATACGCTGATTGTCAAACCCACTCAAGTATTCCATTTTGACCAATTGTGAGGGGGTCCAATCAAAATTATAATGCTCAATGATGTAATAAAAATCGCCTTCATCTCCATTTAAGGCATCGAATTCTAAGATTAAGGGGTCGCCCAAGCCTATTATGGGCAATTGGCTTTCTTGCGTGCTGCCTTTAAACGAAATGGTTTTTATGAAATCTGGTGGATTCACTTCGGAAACCTGAGCGGTTAAACCAAATGTCAATAGAAATGTTAGGAAGAACACAAAAGGTGATAATTTCATCTAAAATAGGGTTTATGTGGTAAATATAATCAAAATCTATGCCTTAAGTCTGAAGCTTATTTAGAATACATAAAAATAATAAACTTAAAATACCTAGTTATAATATTACTCAATAAATTCGTAAATTTGCACGGATTTTTTCAGACAATTAATTTCAATATGAAGCATATGTCAAACGACATTAAGATTAAAAAAGGTCTTGATATAAAACTGCAGGGTGAAGCTGATAAAACAGTAGAACAAGCTATTGTCAGTAACTTTTGCACTCTTAGACCAGAAGATTTTCACAGCGTTATTCCTAAATTAGTTGCAAAAGAAGGCACCTTAGTTAAAGCTGGGGATGTTGTTTTTTACGACAAGAATCACGAGGCAGTAAAATTTGTTTCTCCAGTTTCTGGTGAAATAGTTGAGGTGCTGAGAGGTCCAAAACGTCGTATAGACGCTATTAAGATCAAAGCAGATAAAGAGTTGGCTTACAGGGATTTTGGTAAATTTGATATGAGTTCAAATGCCGAAACCACCAAAGCACATCTTTTAAATTCAGGGTGTTGGCCTTTTATCATGCAGCGCCCCTATGATGTTATTGCCAATCCTAACAGTTCGCCAAAAGCAATCTTTATTTCAGGATATGACAGTGCACCCTTGGCTGCAGATCTCGATTTTGTGCTTAATGGGAAAGAAGCCCAGTTGCAGGCAGCTGTTTCCGCTTTGGCAAAATTAACCGATGGCAAGATTCATGTTGGAGTTCATTCCAATGCGTCGCCCTTGGCTGGTTTAAATGGAGTTGCAATTCACAAAATTTCAGGACCGCACCCTTCAGGAAACGTTGGGACGCACATCAATAAAATTAACCCTGTAAATAAAGGGGAAACCGTTTGGACCATCAATCCTGCCGATTTGGTGATTATGGGAGAACTGTTGTTGAGGGGGAAATTCAATGGAGAGCGCATAGTTGCTCTTGCAGGCTCTTCAGTAAAAAAACCACGTTATTTTAAAACACGTATAGGTAGCGAAGTAGCTACCATGGTTTATGATAATGGCGTTGATAAAAATGGAAACGACCGTATTATTTCGGGCAATGTGCTTTCTGGTAAACAAGTAAAACCAGATGGTAGTTTGGGCTATTACAGCAATTTGATAAGCGTGATTCCTGAGGGAGACGATTACGAGCTTTTTGGTTGGAACAAACCTGTTTTCGATAAAGTTTCTACCTCAAGGGCCTTGACGTTTTCTTGGTTGCAACCCAAGAAAAAATACGATCTCAACACCAATACCAACGGTGAGCACCGTGCGTTTGTAATTACCGGTACTTATGAAGAAGTTTTTCCTTTGGATATTTTTCCAATGCAAATACTTAAGGCATGTATGTACGAAGATTTAGATGAAATGGAAGCCTTGGGCATGTACGAAGTTGCGCCAGAGGATTTTGCTTTAACTGAATTTGTTTGCGTTTCAAAACAACCACACCAACAAATTATTAGAAAAGGTTTGGATCTTATGCTGAAAGAAATCGGATAAACTCAATATTTGTTCGACTCTCGATATATAACAATAACTCAAAATAATAGATGCGCCTTACGCCTCTAAATTGAAACAGAATAACAATGGGTTTAAAAAGTAACTTACACAAATTAAAGGAAAAGTATAAAGGGAAAAAGATGGCGCCTGCATTTAATGCGTTGCACACTTTTTTATACTTGCCAAATGAGACCACACATAATGGAACTCATATCAAAGCTGCAGATGATTTAAAACGTACCATGAATACGGTGATCATGGCCTTGGTGCCCTGTTTGATTTTTGGAATGTTCAATGCGGGTTACCAACATTACTTGGCATTGGGTGAGATTGAAGCTGCTCAGGGATTTCTTGGGTCTAGCTTTTGGACTTTAGATAATTTGATCGTGGGTCTATGGACGGTGCTTCCGTTAGTCGTTGTCTCTTATGGCGTAGGACTTGCGGTAGAGTTTATATTTGCCATTATTAAGGGTCATGAAGTAGAGGAGGGCTATTTGGTAACAGGAATGTTGGTGCCATTAATTGTGCCTGTTGATATTCCGTTATGGATGTTGGCGATAGCGGTTATTTTTGGTGTCGTCATTGGTAAGGAAGTTTTTGGGGGTACAGGGATGAATATCCTAAATCCTGCATTAACCATTCGCGCCTTTTTGTTCTTTGCCTATCCTACTTGGATGTCTGGAGATAAAGTTTGGGTACATGGAGCAGTAGAACGCGATAATGCCATTGCTGCAGGTCAAAATTTAGATGCTATTTCCGGAGAAACCATTTTAGGAAGTTATGCGCAGAGCCATAGCGTGGTGTATGATTATTGGGATATGTTCTGGGGCTTGATCCCAGGATCGGTAGGTGAGACCTCAAAATTCTTAATTATTATCGGCGCATTATTTTTGATCTTTACAAAAGTTGGTAGTTGGAGAATCATCTTGAGTACCGTAGTGGGTGCCTTGGTAATGGGCTTGATTTTCAACGGTGTTGTTGAAGCAGGATGGATTGGCGATACCAGCAAATTTTACGGGTTGATGAGTGTTCCATTCTGGCAGCACTTGATTATTGGTAGTATTTTGTTTGGAGCAGTTTATATGGCCACAGACCCTGTTACTGCCTCCCAGACCAATAAAGGAAAATATATTTACGGATTCTTGATTGGCTTTATGTCCATTATGATTAGGGTATTCAACCCAGCTTTCCCCGAAGGTGTGTTCTTGGCTATTTTGTTGATGAACGTATTTGCACCAACCATTGACCATTATGTGATTCAGAGCAACATCAAAAAGAGAAGAAAACGTTTAAAATTAGCGAACGCTTAAAATTGAAACTGCTGGTTCTGAAGGTTTCAGAATTAAAAAACTTCAATTTTAAATTATAATACTAGATCATGGAAAAAAGAACAGATAAAAATGTTTACACCGTCATATTCGCCATAGCTATGGTATTGGTGGTAGGGTCATTATTGGCTTACACAGCGTCTTCTTTGAAGCCTGCGATTACCGAAAATGAACGTATTGAAAAGCAACAGAATATTCTTTACGCAATGGGGTTCAATGAAAACGAGGAAACCACTATCGCATTTGTACCAACCGATACCGTGGCTGCCTTGTTTTCTAGCATGGTAAAAGAACAATTGGTGTTGGAAGTGAAGGATGGTAAAATCATAAAGGAACAAACCAGGCAAGAATACAAAGATGCCAATAATGGTCAAGAACCTTATCTTATTGACGTTAAGAAGCAACAAGCAGAAGAAAAGAAAGGCAACCCAAGAAAATTGCCCTTATTTATTAGCGAGCATGATGGTGAAACGTATTATGTGGCACCTATTTACGGTAAAGGCCTCTGGGATGCTATTTGGGGTTATGTTGCAGTAGATAAAAACATGGTGGTTAAAGGCACGTTCTTTGACCATGCAGGTGAAACGCCAGGTTTGGGCGCCAACATTAAACAGCGCTATTTTATGGATGACTTTTATGGTGAGCATTTATTGGATGCAAAAGGCGCCTTTAAAGGTATCGCGGTAGCCAAAGGAAATAACGATCCAAAAAATGAACGGAAGGAAGATTATAAAGTAGATGCATTGGCAGGTGCCACGATTACAGGAAATGGTGTTTCTGCGATGATCAAGGCCGATATGGGCTTGTATGTACCTTATTTTCAGAATTTAAATAAAAAATCAAACTAATATGGGACTTCTATCAAAAAAAGACACGAAGCTAATCACAGATCCGTTAACAGATAATAACCCAATTACCATTCAAGTACTGGGTATCTGTTCTGCCCTTGCAATCACCGCAGAGTTAAAAGCCTCTTTAGTGATGGGTATTGCGGTCATGTTTGTTCTAAGTGCAGGTAACGTGGTCATCTCATTAATGAGAAACATTATTCCTTCAAAAATTAGAATTATTGTACAACTCATTGTAGTGGCAACCTTGGTTATTATTGTAGATCAAGTCTTGAAAGCCTTTGCATATGAATTGAGTAAAACCTTGTCGGTTTTTATTGGATTGATCATTACCAACTGTATTATCATGGGGCGTTTTGAAGCCTTTGCACTGGGCAATGGGCCTTGGCGCGCATTTTTAGATGGTATTGGTAATGCACTTGGGTATGCTGTAATTTTGATTATTGTTGGTTTCTTTAGAGAATTACTGGGTTCTGGTACCTTGTTCGGAATTCCAATCTTGGGCGATGCGATTGAAAAAACGGGAGCGTATTCCATAGGATATGAAAATAACGGATTCATGCTCATGCCTCCAATGGCATTGATCATTGTTGGTTTGATTATTTGGATTCAACGTAGTAAAAACAAAGATTTAATCGAAGATTAATCCTCTGTAAAAAAATATAGTCGCGTTGACCAGATGGTCTCGCTTTACTTTTAATATATAAGATAATGTTAGAACACATCGAATTATTTTTCAAGTCTATTTTTATAGATAACATGGTATTTGCTGTCTTTTTGGGGATGTGCTCCTATTTGGCAGTATCCAAAAAGGTATCGACTGCAGTAGGTTTAGGTGCTGCTGTTATATTTGTATTGGCCATCACTGTACCATTAAACTGGTTGTTGGATCAATACATTCTTCAACCTGGAGCCTTATCTTGGATGGGCCCGGAATATGCTGATTTTGACCTAAGTTTCCTTTCCTTTATCTTGTTTATTGCCACCATCGCAACCATGGTGCAATTGGTAGAGATAGTGGTAGAGAAATTCTCCCCATCCCTTTATAACTCTTTGGGGATCTTTTTACCGCTTATTGCAGTAAACTGTGCAATTTTGGGTGGTTCTTTATTTATGCAAGCTCGTGAAATTCCAACTTTGGGGTTGGCGTTTAACTACGGAATATCTTCTGGTATTGGTTGGTTCTTGGCTATTTTGGCCATTGCAGCCATTCGTGAGAAAATTAGATATAGTAATGTGCCTGCACCCTTAAGAGGTCTGGGAATTACCTTCATCATCACAGGTTTAATGGGCATCGGATTTTTGAGTTTTGGAGGTATGTTGACCGGAGGAGATGACGAAGCTGCTGCAGAAGCGGAAGCGCAAACTGTAGAAGTTAAGGCGCAAGACACGCCAACCAAAGAGCAACAGGAATTAGCTAACAATACCAAAATAATCGAGTAATTATGATTTTAGCAGCAGGAACATTAGGAACAGTAGTAGCAACCGTGGCAGCGTTTTTATTGATTACGTTGGTATTGGTAAGTTTATTGCTTTTTGTAAAACAAAAATTATCGCCATCTGGTCCAGTGACGATAAAGATTAATGGCGAAAAGGAAATCCAAGTCGCTTCAGGAGGTACTTTGTTATCCACCTTGGGCGGTGAAAAAATATTCTTACCCTCGGCTTGTGGTGGCGGTGGAACCTGTATTCAATGTGAGTGTCATGTGCTTTCTGGTGGTGGCGAAGCTTTGCCTACGGAAACACCTCACTTTAGCAGAAAGGAATTAAAACATGGGGCACGTTTGTCTTGTCAGGTCAAAGTGAAGCAAGACATGGAGATTACCATTCCGGAAGAAGTATTTGGTATCAAAAAATGGGATGCCACTGTGGTGCGTAACTATAATGTTGCCTCATTTATTAAGGAATTTGTGGTTGAGATTCCTCAGGATATGGGCTATAAAGCGGGTGGTTATATTCAAATAGAAATTCCGCCCTGCGAGGTCAAATATGAAGACATCGATATTACCGCACACCCAGAAGAACATGAAACACCAGATAAATTTCAAGCGGAATGGGATAAATTCGGATTATGGCCATTGGTCATGAAAAATACAGAGTTGGTAGAACGTGCATATTCTATGGCGTCCTACCCTGCTGAAGGTCGTGAGATCATGTTGAACGTTCGTATTGCAACCCCACCTTGGGATCGTAACAAAAATGCATGGATGACGGTTAACCCCGGTATTGCTTCCTCTTACATCTTTGCACAAAAGCCAGGTGATAAAGTAGTGATTTCTGGGCCTTACGGTGAATTTTTCATAAACGAGTCCGATAGCGAAATGCTGTACGTTGGTGGTGGAGCAGGTATGGCGCCCATGCGTTCGCATTTATATCACCTGTTCAAAACCTTAAAGACCGGTAGAAAAGTAACGTACTGGTACGGGGGGCGTTCAAAACGTGAATTGTTCTATTTGGAACACTTTAGGGAATTAGAACGGGAGTTTCCTAATTTTAAGTTCTATTTGGCACTCTCTGAGCCTGCGGAAGAAGACAATTGGAAAGTTAAAGAAAGCATAGATGCTCCTGGAGATGGTTTTGTAGGTTTCATTCACAATTGTGTGATTGATAATTATTTGAGTCATCACGAATCACCAGAGGACATAGAATTATATTTCTGTGGCCCTCCATTGATGAACCAAGCAGTTCAAAAAATGGGTGAGGATTACGGAATTCCAGATGAGCATATTCGATTTGATGATTTTGGAGGCTAACATGTCGTTTCAAAAAGGACACATGTCTTAATCGCGAATTAGTAAATATTAAAAAAGCCAACTCAAACATTGAGTTGGCTTTTTTAGTTTATGGTTAGACGAATTCGAAATGCTTTTTACTTGTTTCAAATTCAAACAATACCGAGCAATCCATAACATCAGCAATACCCTCTAAACTGCAAAGTAAAGAGACTACTTGGCACAATCCGTTGAACAAGTTGTCCTTATTTAAATGCTCGGGTTTAAATAATCGCTTCTGTGAAGTTAACCGGTAGCCACAACCCCTCAAAAAAGCACTTTCAATTTGAAGCAATTCTGCAGGCGCATAGCCATTAAAGCGTCGCCCGAGATTCTGGTGCACAAGCCCCAAATAATTTAATTTATTGGACCCGTGAACATCGGTGAGATGTTGCCAGCTCTCTTTTTGATCTAAAATACTGCCAACTGCACACTGTTTGCAATCATCAGGGTTTAAGGTGTTATTGTGAAATGCAGTATATAACTTTTGTAAGGCATTTTCAAACCGAGTTGAAGTGGTCATAAGATTTCGTTTTTAATTTTCAACATAAAAGATACGAAAAAAGAGAATGTGTTTCAAAAAAGCGGAACCATTTCACCTTAAGAAAAGCAGTTGTTTATAGTTCATAATTAAAAAGATGGCAGTTGTTTCCCAAAGGTTCAAAACATCATTTGAGCAGTTCTAAGGGCTTTGAGGTCTTCAATCATGTCACAAACCGATGCGCCTTTCCAACCAGCTTCTTGAGGATTGGGGTAACTTCAGTGTGTTGTCGCAGTTCTACAATTAATGAAAGAAATAAAATACAGCAAGCTTAATTTAACTGCCCTGCATATTTTAAATTGCATAGAGTTGCTTACTAATTGTTGTGCACGGTTAGAGAATTGAAAGGGATTTTATAAGGATTTATGAGCTACTTTGTATCTTTGTGCTTATGAGTAAACCACTTAGTAAACAAGAACTTCACAATCTGGCCATGAACCATGTGGGTAAGGATTTAGAGCAACGGGGCTTTGAGTTTATAGCGATCAATAGTAAACTAAAAAGGCATCCTCAATTTGTCTGCATCGATAAAACCGGTCAGTACTTTTTTGTCATCGTCAAGGCGGTGCTGTTACCAGAAAACCCCAATAATTATGATGTTGTTTGGATGGAAACCTTTAAAAAACACGCTTTTGATAAAGATGCCAAAGTGCTGTATGCGGGCGTTGGCCTTGGTAATCCCGATGGGGAAGGTTTGCCAATTTATTTAAATGAAGAATACCTTATTGAGTACAACGGGATTCAAGTTATGGCATCGAATCTTAATTGATGGATTCTATTTAACGAAAGACTCACCTGAGTTGAAATCTAATTAAAAGCACATGAAACCAATACTTTATCTAGTTCTGATTGTTATCTTTTGTTCCTGCCAAAACGAGCCCAAAAACCACAAATTGTCTGGTCCTGTTTTTGGCACGTCTTATAACGTGATCTATAATTCGGACGCGGACTATACACAGCAATTTGATAGCCTTTTTGCGGTAATCAATCACTCCATGTCTACTTATATACCAGACTCGGACATTTCAAGACTAAATCGAAATGAGCCGGTGACCATAGATGAACACTTTCAAAAAGTTTTTAAAACTTCCGAAGAAATTTATAACGACACCAATGGCGTTTTTGATCCTACCATTGGGGCGGTCGTCAATGCCTGGAATTTTGGTCCTGAAGGGCGCATTGTTGATTTGGATAGTCTCAAAATTGATAGTCTCATGGTAGGCGTTGGTTTCAATAAAATAAAGCGCAACGGACCCATCATAACTAAGCCAAGTGCCACCTTTCTCGATTTTAATGCCATTGCCAAAGGCTATGGTGTTGATGTAATTGGTGAATTTTTAGAAGCCAGAAACATTGAGAATTATTTGGTGGAAATTGGTGGTGAAATTCGCTGTCGCGGTAGGAATATCGAAAAGAACCTCGCGTGGCAAGTAGGACTAGACCAACCGCGTTTTGACGGGGAGCAATCTGTTTATAAGGCAATTAGTTTAAAGGATGAAGCGATGGCAACTTCGGGCACTTATAGAAAATTCAAAATCGATGACAACGGAAACCGCTACGCACACATTATTGATACCAAAACGGGCTATCCATCCCGAACCAATATTTTATCTGTTTCTGTTATTGCCCAAGATTGCATGACCGCAGATGCCTATGCCACTGCATTTCAAGCGATGGGGATTGAACATGTGAGCACTTTTTTGGAGTCGCACCCAGATTTGAAGGTTTATATCATTTTTGAGAATGATGCCAATGAGTTGGAAACTTTAAATTTGAATGCCTTTCCAGAATAACTAATTATACAGTGCAGGACTATACACTATTTATCCCATAATCTTTAGAAGGCACTTATTAATACCAGGAGCCAACCCGTAACTAAAAGCAGCCCGCCAATGGGCGTGATGGGGCCTAAAAACCGCAGTTTCTTGCCTTTGGCACTCGAGAGCACCAACCCATAAATACTAAAAGAAAATAAGACGATGCCCAGAGTGAAGCACCAATAGGTGGCAGCGTTAAGATGATGGTGGTAAAAACCCAACACTAATAACACAATGGCATGATACATTTGATATTTCACGCCCACTTCAAAGCTGTGCAATTGTTCGTTTGATAATAGCTTTTTTAGAGCATGCGCTCCAAAAGCGCCAAATATTACGGATAACATCCCGAAAAAGGCGCCCGTAACAATGAGTATAGGTTGAGTCATTTTGATAGCGTTATTTATAAACCACAGGAATAATTTCCCCTTTGGCCAAACAGTATTTTTCTATAGTTGCTTCGGAAAGTGTAGCGGTATAATCCACTTCCTCTACTTTAAAACCAATTTGGCGCAGCTTATCAAAATAATCGCGTCCATAAACCCGAACGTGATCGTATTGACCAAATATTTTTGCACGTTCTTTTTGGTCGGTAATGCTGTCGTCTTCAAAACTGATCGCACGATTGAGATCTTGCGGAATCTGTAAAATCCCGAATCCGCCAGGTTTTAGCACTCTATAGAGCTCTTGCATTGCCTTGGTATCGTCTGGAATGTGTTCTAAGACGTGATTGCATAAAATGATGTCGTAAGTGTTAGCCTTAAACGGAAGATCGCAGATATCCGCTTTTATGTCGGCAATGGGCGATACTAAATCTGTGGTGGTGTAATCGAGATTTTTAAGGGTTCGGAAACGCTTTAAAAAACACTGTTCTGGTGCAAAATGCAATACCCTTTGTTCTGCGGAAAAGAAATCGGTTTCATTTTTAAGATACAGCCATAACAAACGGTGGCGTTCCAAGCTAAGGGTAGAAGGCGATAGCACATTATTGCGCTGCTTTCCGTAGCCATAAGGCAAAAAACTCTTAAAACTTTCCCCATCAATGGGGTCTGTATATGTATGGCCTTTCAAAACAAAAGCCAAAACAGGGCGTGCCACATAACTCAACCTGATGAGAATAGGTCTTGGGATGCTGTTGAGAATTATTTTAAAGAGTTTTTTCACTTTAAATTCTGGGCTTTCGTATTTGAAACGGACATTTATTTTGGTTTGCCTTGTGTGACAACTTCACAAACACATCTAAAACCTGTATAATCGTTGAGGGGAGTCAAAAGAGCGTTCATTATTTCAATTGCCAACATCACCAATGCTGGTAACGTCAAATACGAAAAACCAGATATTTAGACAGCGCATGGTTTATAGTGTTAGCGCCTTTTGTCTAAACTCATCTTCTTCAGTAGAAGAAATTCCCAACGCCTCATGCACATACCCAAACGTGGATAGAATTTCTGGTTTCCCGTCCACAATGGCCACATCGTGCTCAAAATGCACACTGGGCTGCTCATCGCGCGTTACAATGGTCCAACCATCGCTTAACTGTTTCACTTTATAAGTTCCTAAATTTATCATAGGCTCAATAGCTACCACCATACCTTCTATAAACTTCTTGCCACGACCGCGTTTACCGTAATTAGGCATTTCAGGATCTTCATGCATTTTCCTGCCCAACCCGTGACCCACGAGCTCTCTTACAACACCGTATCCTTGCGCTTCGCAGTGACTTTGAATGGCATACCCTACATCGCCCACGCGATTGCCAATTTTCAATTCTCGTATCCCTGCGTAAAGGGATGCTTTGGTCACTTGAATTAGTTTTTTAGTTTCGGGCGCAACTTCACCTATTTCGAATGTATAAGCGTGGTCTCCATAGAAGTCGTTCATAAAAGCGCCACAATCTACAGAAACAATATCTCCATTTTTTAAAGGAATGTCTGTGGGTAAGCCATGAACCACTGCCTCATTAACACTACATAATAGCGTTGATGGGCAATCATAAAGCCCTTTAAAACCGGGCAAAGCCCCATGATCTCGTATAAAAGCTTCCGCTATGGTATCTAAATGATTGGTAGTGACCCCTTCTTTTATTTCCTTGGCAAGCATGCCTAAAGTTTTAGAGACGATGAGTGCGCTTTGACGCATCAATTCAATTTCTTCGGTAGATTTTACAATAATCATAATGAATATTTTGGTGTGCAAAGTTAAGGAAAATAAGGAATACTCTGCGATATTGGATCGGTTTGTAACTTGATGATCACGACTGAAGCAGCTTTTAAAATTGCCACCACTTTTTTGGTACACTTTTAAGATCTGGTTCTTCATTGGTAATGAGCTGGTAAATTTCTCCCCATCCCAATACCCCACCAATGTTGCGATCGTCTATAAATAAATCGGCATTGATTTTTCTACTAATAGTGCCATCATACACTTCTTCAGGAAAACTGTGGTTCACTGCATAAAAATTAATGCCATTCTCTTTGCAAAAGGCCACTGCATCGTGCAATCGGTCTCCGCTTCGGTAGGTCCACAAAATAAGTCTATGGCCATCTTTTTGTAAACGTTTCAAGGTTTCAAAGGCAAAAATGCGCGGTTTTCCTATTTTAGGGTAGGCATCATCTACGATGGTTCCATCAAAATCAACCGCAATGACAATTTTTTCCAAAAAATTCATAGTAATAGCTAAAGCTTTAAGTTGCTAAAAATAACATAATCATCCAATTTTTAGAAGCTGTTAAACCAATGATGCCCGCGTCATGGTTTTGGGTTGCGCTACGCCCATAAGTTTTAAGATGGTGGGAGCAATATCGCCTAAGACACCATTCTTAATAACCGTTTTGTCCCGATCTATTAAAATTACAGGCACGGGATTTGTAGTGTGCGCGGTGTTTGGTGAACCGTCGGGGTTGATCATCGTCTCACAATTACCATGATCGGCAATGAGTATGGTTACATAATCTTTTTCTAGAGCAGCTTCAATGACTTCCTTGACGCAAACATCTACGGTTTCACAGGCTTTAATGGCAGCTTCCATGACGCCTGTATGCCCTACCATGTCGCCATTTGCAAAATTGAGACATACAAAATCAACCTCTGCTTTGTGAAGTTCTGGCACAAGGGCATCCGTAAGTTCATGAGCGCTCATTTCAGGCTGTAAATCGTAAGTCGCTACTTTTGGTGAGTTTCTTAAAATTCGGGTTTCACCTATAAAGGGAGCTTCTTGGCCTCCAGAAAAGAAAAAGGTCACGTGTGGGTACTTTTCGGTTTCTGCAATGCGAATTTGGGTCTTTCCGTTTTTTTCTAAAACTTCTCCAAGCGTATCTACAAGATTATCCTTGGTGTAAATCACTTTTATGTTATTAAAGGATTCATCATAATTGGTGATGGTCACATAATAGAGATCCAATTTATGCATATTTTGCTCATGAAAATCGGCTTGAGATAGTGCTTGGGTCAATTCGCGACCACGATCGGTCCTGTAATTAAAGAAAATAATGACATCGCCAGATTTGATCTTGGTTACCGGTTGCTGGTCTTCACCAGTCATAATGATAGGTTTTATAAATTCATCAGTAATATCCTTATCATAGTTGTTTTGTAAGCTTTGGGTAGCATTGTTGCTAAAATCGCCTTCGCTGTTTACCAAGGCATCATAAGCGAGTTTGATGCGCTCCCAACGGTTATCACGATCCATGGCATAATAACGCCCAGTAATGGTGGCCAATTTTGTATTGGTGTTTTTAATGTGATTTTCTAAGGACGTCACAAAACCAAAGCCAGACTTTGGGTCTACGTCGCGACCATCGGTAAATGCATGCACATAAGAATTTTTGACGCCCGAGTTGTTGGCAGCATCAATAAGACCAAATAAATGGTCTATATGCGAATGCACGCCTCCATCACTCAACAAGCCTAAAAAATGAACCTCTTTATCATTTTTTTTAGCATATTCAAATGCATCCACCAGGGTTTTTTCGTCTTTTAGCGTATTATTTTCAATAGCCAAATTGATGCGTACTAAATCTTGATACACAATGCGTCCAGCGCCCAAATTCATATGACCCACTTCGCTATTGCCCATTTGCCCTTCAGGAAGCCCTACGTTTAATCCGTCGGTTCTTAAAGTTGCATGGGAGTAATTATTATAAAGCGAATCAATAAAAGGGGTATTGGCATTATCAATGGCTGAAACTTTCGGGTCTGGAGATAATCCCCAACCATCAAGAATCATAAGGATGACTTTTTTGTTCATGTGTTCTGATTTTCCTCAAAGATAAAAAGTTTATTAGGGTATCACTAATTTTCAAGAATACAAAAACCAGCGGGATATAAATTTTCTTTCGCGTAAGGGTTTTAAGGAGTAGGAGTATTTGTGATCAAGGTGTGGGTGTAAATTATTTGTTTCCAAATAGTTAATAATGAGTAAGGATTTGTTTTAAAATGTAACATTTTTAAAAACCTGTCGTCTTTTAAGTATAATCACAAACATCTAAACATTTAAATTCATTCATCATGAAAAAAACAGCAGTAATTATCGCCATTGCATTAGGGTGCTCTATCAACGCCCTCAATGCCACCAATGACATCCCATCAAATTCCGCAAAGGAATTGGTGGTTCAAGAAACAATTAGTCCGTTTTGTTTATCAATTTTAAAAGGTGATTTTGAAACCACCCAAAAGTTGATCGAACTGGGAGCGGACATCAACGCCAAATCATTGGGTTTAACTCCCGCCATGTATGCAGCCAAATTTAATCGCACCGATATTCTAAAGCTTTTGGTTGAAAAAGGTGCTAAGCTTAAAGTCAAGTCCAGTAAAGGCATGACCGCCAAAAAATATGCTGAATTATCCAATGCGACAGATGCATTGGCCTATTTAAAGCAGTTAAATTCTTAAAAGTAGAGGGCTTTGAGAATAGTCCAAATTTGAGTTAGTTAGCTAAAACACCTTAATAAATTTAAGGTGTTTTTTTATGCAAGGTTATAAGAGTTCTGGGTTGATATCCAACACGTTCTCATTCAAATACTTATTAATGAAAGCTTCGGAAAAATGGGCGTGTCCCATTAGTTCTTCCTCGTTTATAATGGTTTTGAGGTCCAAAGTTCTATAACGTTTTAAATAATGTTGCGCCAGTGGTTTGTAACTGTAGTGCCAAGGTTCGTATTTAAAACCTTTCCTTGAGGCGCTGTTGGTGTAAACGAGGTGGAAGCCAAAATCTTCAGCATGGGTATCCATCCAAACTTTAAGTTTTCGGTAACAGCCTTTTTCTTCAAAATGCTGGGGTTGCAATACTGATGAAGGTTGTTTTGCATTAGCATCGATAAGATCTAAATCGGTGCCCCAATGATGTCTTGACGTACCAGGAATGGTGGAATATGCTATGATTTTTGAAATACTGGCAGCTGGGGAAAGACCTTGATTTAAATAGCGACGGTACTTGCGCTCCCAGATTCTATTTTGATGGGCAAAACTGCGATAACTTGATACCACTTGAATTTTGATATCACTTTGTAATGCTTCGGAAACCATCTTAGTAAATGCATCGTGGGCTTCTTTCCTGAGCTGATAGCCCTTCCCCATAAGTTCGGGTTGGCCTTTTCCAATGAGTTCTTCATAAGAAATGTCCGTAGTAAAAGAAAAGGATAACTGCGGAAGGATTGCCAATCCTAAGCTCCCGAGTAGTGATGATTTGATGAAATAAGTTCTTTTCATGATGTGGAATACTAAATATTAGGGATTTGGTAGGCGTTTTTATAAGAGACAAGTAGGCTCATTGGAAAAAATATTCTGTATTCGTAAACAACTCACTAAACCTCTTTCGTCATTACATAATGTGTGCCAACTTCATTAATTTCAAAGGCTGCTCCAATACTATCATATCCATTTTTTTTATAAAATCCTGCAGCGGTGATCCTTACATTGCACCAAATGCGCACCACCGATTTTGATGTCATGAGAGCTTCTGTGTGTTTTAAAAGTAAATCGCCAAGTTTTTGGCCTTGATAGGCTTCTAAAATAGCCATTCCTCTTAGTTGGTATTGGCGTTCTTCGGAAAAGAGCGCGTTCGCATTTTTGAAATAAGAGACCACACCAACGAGTTTACTGCCTTTGAAAAGTCCGAAATGAAAGGTGGTTTCCAGATCATCATTATTGAAGATGCAGGATTCTAAAGGTTTGCCAGCTCTTAAAACGGGTTGCCTTACCGCATAAGTATCTTTGGATGAGATGGGTTTTATGTAAAATGCTTCGGCGTTACTGTCGTTGTCCATACTTTTTAGTGGGATCTATCAATTCAAACTTAGCAAAAATTTCTATCTTCACCCAAATATAATTCCAATGGCCTTTCAGTTTAAAATTTTAGAACGTTCAGAAATTTTTGAGATCATTCCTTTGATTCAAAAACTGGGTCAAACCGAAACTTCCGAAACTGTTTTAAAACAACGTTTTACTGAAATGGTTAGCCAAAATTACGAATGTGCGGTCATTTATGATGATGCGCTGTTGATAGGCATTTGCGGATTGTGGTTCTGTACGAGGCATTATGCGGGTAAAACCGTTGAACTGGACCATGTGTATATTGAAACGGGCTATCGCAATCAAGGATTAGGTAAACAATTTCTGTCCTGGATCTATACATACGTCAAGGCGAAAGGCTGTAATAGCGCAGAGTTAAACACCTATGTGCAAAATTATCCCTCTCACAAATTGTATTATAATGAAGGCTTTGAAATTTTGGGCTATCACTTTTTGAAAAAATTTTAGAGGTATTTCCTTTCAGATTATCTCAATTTTCTTCGGAATTAGAGTGCTTCATCTTTAGGTTCCCATAATTCAATTTTATTGCCTTCCGGATCCATTATGTGAATAAACTTGCCATAATCAAAAGAGGCGATATCATCCACAATGCTGACGCCTTCTTTTTTTAGTTCTGCAACAAGCGCTTCCAAATCGGTAACGCGATAATTCACCATGAATTCTTTTTTTGAGGGCTCAAAATAACTGGTGTCGTCTTCAAACGGACTCCAATGTGTAGTTCCCTTTTGTTTGGGATCAGCTTCTTCCCGCCATTCAAATGTTGCTCCATAGTCGTCGGTATTCAAGCCCAAATGGTTTTTGTACCACGCTTTCATTTGTTTTGGGTCTTTGCATTTAAAAAAGATGCCTCCAATGCCTGTTACTTTTTTCATGATTTAGATATTATGTATGTTAGTTAATGCAAATTTTTAAAGTTTTCCCCAGTTTTCACTTCGTAAGGTTCTTTATTATATTCAAAAACGCGGGCGTCCAATGCACCATTTAAGATGATAGTTTTGTCTGAAACCTGCAACCAGCTGCCTTCCCGAAGTCCGATTACTGGCTGACTGTTAAACTGATGAAATTCTTTAATGCGAGTTGCTCTTGTTTCGCCCATGTGCTTACTATTTGTATCGGGGTCGAGGTAATGCGGATTGATGTTAAAAGGGACAAAGCCAAAAGTCTTAAAGCTTGGAGGGTACACAATGGGCATGTCGTTGGTGGTGTTCATCGTGAGTCCGCAAATATTGCTGCCTGCACTGGTACCCAAGTAGGGGGTTCCATTTTTCACTGCAGTTTTTATGGGTTCCCAAAGGTCGTTTTTATACAATTGGTTAACGAGTACAAAGGTGTTTCCGCCTCCTATAAAAATAGCTTTGGCTTCTTTAATAGCTTCCTTGGGGTTTTCAAATTCGTGAATGCCCCTTACCGTTTTTCCTATGCTCTTAAAGGGAGCGCTAACGTTTTTGGTGTAGACCTCATGAGAAATCCCGCCAGGTCTTGCGTAGGGTATGAATAGAATTTCGGAGCTATCCTTAAAAAAAAGCTTCAATTCTTCTAAGAGATAGTCCAGTGATTTCCCACCATGAAGCGTAGACGTGCTCGCAATAATTATATTTTTCATTTGCTTGATTTTGTTGTAAATTTAGGTATATGATTGGCTTTTAACAAAAGTTTAAAGGCACATCTCCTAACTTTAAGTATGAATATCTTTTCTTTATAATCGCTAACGAATCTACCTAACTATGAAACGCAAACTACTTTTATCCTTGTTCCTATTGGCTTCTCTACTATCAATATCCCAAAATGTGGGTCGCATCGAGATTGATGGTAAAATCATTGTTGAAAGCAGTGATATAGAAGGCATCACCATTTTTAACACCTCTGCCAATAAAGGGGTCGCTACCGATGTAGATGGTGCTTTCAAAATAAAAGTTAAACTCAATGACTTATTGGAGGTGCGTGCCTTGCAGTATCAAAATTTTGATATTAGGATCAGTCAGGCCATGATAGACTCCAGAAGAATTCGGGTATTCTTGATTGAAGAAATCAATAAATTAGATGAAGTATTGGTACTTACATCTAGTCTTACTGGTGATTTGGGTACAGATGTGGAAAATGTAAAAACCTTTAATCCTAGATTGGATGCCCTCTATTTCGGAATCCAAAAACAAGAGGAATATGTCTTTTCAGATGATAACCGCTCCGATGTTGAAAATAAAGCCATCCATTCCCAAATGCCCAATATTGTCAACGGATTGAATATTGTAAATGTGGTTGATCAATTGCTGCTGCCTTTATTTCGATCAAATGCAAAGGAGCAAAAAGATGTGAATATGCCAATAGTGGCTTCTGAAGATGTGAAATACTATATGGGCTCGGGCTTTCTGGTCGATAATTTTGGTATTCCAGAGCATCGTGTTCAAGAATTCATTCAATTTGTGCAAGACGACAATTTCGATTTTAATTTGCTTAATTATGGTAATGAAATGGAATTTTTAGAGATCTTGAATGCGGAAAGTAAACTATTTTTAAAGCAAAAGGGTGACAAAAATTAGTAAGGGGTGTCTCTTCGCCTTCCTCATAATTTCTTTGGGGGTCTATGCGCAACGGAGAGAAATCGTTGGGCAAATTGTAGCTTCAGGAGAAGTTGTAGGCGTCAATATTATAAATAAAACTTCAGCACGTTATGATATTAGTGACGATGAAGGCCAGTTTCTTATTGAAGCAAAATTAGGAGATGTACTCATCGTCTCGGCACTACAGTATTTAACTCAGGAGGTTGTAGTGGACGACATAATCCTGCAGAGCCGACAAATTATCGTAAATCTTGAAGATAATGTCACCGCATTGGATGAAGTGGTGGTGGGTAAAGTGTTAACCGGTAACTTGCTTTTAGATATAGGCAACAGCGATGCCGAGCGAGAACCTAATTTTTATGATCTTGGAATTCCGGGTTACACAGGACCACGAAAAACCCAAAGTGAACGCCGACTTAATGAAGCTACCACCGGGAGTGGGCTTATACCTCTAAACCCTATCATAAATTGGATTACTGGAAGAACCAAAACCCTTAAAAATCAAGTAAAACTTGAAGATCAAGATAAACGGATGAACCGCGCCCGATCTGAATTTGCTGAGGTCATTTTTGAAATTGACAATTTGGATGAAGACAAGCGCAACGAATTTTTCTATTTTGCTTCTGAAGATCCTAAGTTTTTAGAGCTGAGCAAAAAAGAAGACGATCTTCAAATGATGGAATATTTAATTGATAAATTAGCCGAATTCAAACATAGAAGTGAAAACCCATAACTTAATACTGACTTTTTTTTTACTGCTGAAGGTGGTTCTCCTTGGCGCACAATCTTTTGAACTTCACGGAAAAATTTCAGCAAAGGCAGAACTGGAAGGTATTTATGTGTTGAATACGACTTCGAAAAAATTCACTACCACCACTAATGAAGGTCGATTTGAATTAATGGTGAGTCCAGGTGATGAACTTCTCGTGGGCAGCATGCAATATGAACCCATAAGCCTTACGGTAAATGCGCAGATGAGCGCTGCGGAATTTTTGGAGCTCATTCTAGAAGATCGTGTCAATGCGCTGGATGAGGTAGTGGTTGGAAAAATTTTAACGGGTGATTTATGGTCCGATATTGAAAACAGTGATGCCAAGCGCGATATTAATTTCTATGATGTGGGCATTCCTGGTTATGTAGGGCCTCAAAAAACCCAGAGTCAACGAAAATTATTTCAAGCCGACGAGGGTGATTTTGTTCAAGTGTATGCCACACTTTTTGGTCCTGGAGTGTCAGTTAACCTTCATAAAATACTCAACCGTATTAGTGGTCGCACTAAAGAGTTGAAAAGCAGGGTGCAACACGAAGCGCAAAACCTATGCATGACACGTGCAAAAACGGACTTTTCTGCTATCCTGTTTGGCGATTACGAGATTGAAGAATCCTTGAAATTTGAATTTTTTCTATATGTTTCCGAAGATCCTAAATTTCCGGAGCTTTGTCAGAGCAATAATAGCATGGCGATGTTTGAGTTCTTGAATCAAACTTTGGTTTCTTTCGCTTCCGAAGCTGAGCTCATTAACGACTGAGACACTCAAATGTGGAAGAGATCCACTTTAAGTTCAACTTTATGATCAAGTGCCTCAAGGTAATTAACATTTCCTTATCTTAAATTCCTACTAAAAATAGCTACATTTACCAACTAAATAGAGTTATGACCTCGCTTAAAGTTCTCCTCCTTGCATTAGTTTTTCCATTGGTTTCTGCAGTGGCACATAAGTATTATGTTAGTGTTACCCAAATAGAATATGTAAAGTCAAAGCAGACCTTACAAATAATCACGCGTATTGATGTGGCAGATTTGGAGCTCGCCTTAAGAGAACGATACGACCCATCGCTCACGCTTACCAAGGCTGGAGAAAAAGCTTCGGTTAACGCTTTTCTCAAAACATATTTAGAGGCGAAATTAGACATCAAGATTAACACAAGAGACACCAATTTTGACTTTGTGGGCAAGGAATATGACAACGACCAAGTGATTTGTTATTTGGAAATAAATAAAGTAGCCTCCATAAAAACATTAGAAATCAGCAATAAAGTACTTTTTGATAAATTTTCCGATCAAAGAAACGTACTAAAAATTAAAATAAATTCCGAACGTTTCAATCTCGTATGCGCTGTACGTGATGATACTCAATATTTAAACTTTTAAACCCTAACCGATTTGCAACACATGAAATTTTTAAAATACCTTAGTTTTTGCTTGGCATTTGTATCGTTAAACGCGATGGCTCAAGATCAAGAAGCAGCAAAAGAAGCCCGTAAACCTGGGCACACCAATCAAAATAAGTTTAAGCAACTTTACGATGAGTTTGCAACACCCAATATGTTTAGAACGGGTTCTGGTGCTCCAGGTCCTGCTTACTATCAGCAAGAGGCAGATTATAAAATGGCGATAGAAATCAATGATGACACCGCAGTGTTGAGCGGAGAGGAAACCATAACCTATACCAATAATTCTCCCGACGAACTGAAATACCTTTGGGTACAATTGGATCAAAATGTACGTCAAAAAGATTCGCCCTCAAAGGATATAGAATCGAGTAGGGTAACACCTGCATTATCGCCTTCAAGATATGCGTCCAGCTATTTGGAAAAGGGATTTGAAGGAGGTTTCAATATTGAAAAAGTAACAACTACTGATGGGAAAGCATTAACCCACATGATCAACCAAACCATGATGCGCGTTGAGTTG
>Ga0209309_10000552_pt1 | contig 43407 bp, 48 predicted proteins | sample COGITO_mtgs_1204_2_FD_184807 | JGI IMG/M metagenome (GOLD analysis project Ga0209309, IMG submission 184807) | Pelagic marine microbial communities from North Sea - COGITO_mtgs_120412 (SPAdes) (version 2) | ecosystem: Environmental > Aquatic > Marine > Epipelagic ... | reverse complement strand
CTAACATGAAACTAGCACTTATTATTATAGGCCTATCAATCCTCCTTCTCGTCGGTGGTTCATGGTGGTCTACTAGCTCACAACAAAAAGCCTACGAACAAGAAATTGTCGGTATCACTTCAACTATCGTGACCGACCGTAGTCATGTGCAAACTGAGGTTGACTACAAGGACACTCCACCAGTTGGTGGAAACCACCATCCGGTCTGGCTGAGCTGTAATGGTGATATCTATGATGAACCAGTTGTAGATGAAAATGCAGTCCATTCACTTGAGCATGGTGCTGTCTGGATTACATACCAGCCCAACTTACCAGTTGCAGATATAGAAACACTGGAGAAAAAAGTCGCTGGCTATTCCTTTATTAGCCCCTATCCAGAACAAGAGTCTCCGATCATGCTGACCGCTTGGGGTGTACAACTTCCACTTGATTCAGCTGATGATGAGCGGGTAGACCAGTTCCTAGCCAAGTTCCGACAAGGTCCACAGACACCTGAACCAGGAGCTACCTGTAACGCTATTCCTGGCGGCATGCAATAAATATGAGTTACAAAATTATCAAAAAACAACTTCTAGCTTTGATGCTAGGAGTTGTGGTAGGAGCCAGTATGTTTCTGTTTGGACTGAACACGAATCTATCGAATAGTCCTAACGAAGCAGAGATTGGATTTGCTCAAGACATGAGCGTCCATCACCAGCAAGCAATTGAAATGTCATTCCTGGTCAGAGAACGTACTGACAGACAAGACATTCGAGGGTTTGCTTTTGACATCATTAACACCCAAGCTAATCAGCGTGGCATGATGCTGGGTTGGTTAGACTTATGGGAAAAACCCCTTACTACTATAAAAAAACCGATGATGTGGATGGTCGATAGTATGTCTTCAATGAATCACAGTCAGATGAATGATTCGTTCACTTCAGGAGCATACATGCCTGGCATGGCTACCAAAGCTGAAGTGGATCAGTTAGTGACACTAGAGGACAAAGCGGCTGAAAAGTTGTTTCTAGAACTCATGATTCGTCACCATCAAGGCGGCGTCATGATGGCAGAAGGTGTTATTGAGCGTAGCGATACTGAAACCGTGACCCGCTTAGCTCAAACCATGGTTAATGGACAGCAAGCTGAAATTGATTATATGAACGAATTGTTAGAGCAATATTAATTACAATACTATGAAAGAAGTACAAACAAACGAAGAGCCTATTAAACATAGTGACGGAAAAGACCAGCCTTGGCCACCGCGAGCTCAGCAAAAACCCCTGCTGATTTACGGCGCATTTGCCATTGTTATAGTTTTGGTGATAGGAGTAACTTTGTATACACAAGGTTTTGTCACTGCCGCTAAAGTAAATGGTGAGTCGATCAGTCGATTAAGTGTCGTTGGTGAGTTGGAAGAACAAGCTGGTGCGGCAGTGCTCGATTCGATGATTTCAGATATTCTGATTGAACAAGCTGCAACTGAGGCAGGTGTGACGGTGACTGACGATGAGGTCGAAACAGAGATTGCGGCTATCGAATCACAGGTTACTGCTCAAGGAGGAACGCTGGAAGAAGTGTTAGCACAGCAAGGACTAGACAGAGAAAGTCTCACGGGGCAAATTCGAACACAAAAAATACTCGAGTCACTTTTGTCTTCAGATATCGAAGTGACTGAAGCCGACATCGACGCATTTTTGGAAGCTAATGGACCAGTACCCGAAGGTCAAGAAGAGGCGGCACGAGCGCAGGTTGCAGAACAGCTTAGAGGGCAAAAGTTTAGTACAGCAGCGCAAAGCTACGTTACTGGGTTGCGTACGCAGGCTAACATTCAGTATTTCGTAGATTATGAATAGTAGTATGAGATACATAATTTTTAGCTTTGTTTCACTTATTCTCGTCGGCGGTGTATTTATAACACTGCACAACTCGGCAGAAACGACTGTCACCTACACTCGTGACAACTCTGAACGTAAAACTGAAGTGAACGTTCAAATAGATGAACCTTCAGAACAAACCCCTGTTGCTGTTGTTATACCAACGACGGAAGTGACAGAGATTGAGATTCAACCTGGAGACACATTCTCGACCATCATGGAAGAAGTAGCGGTTAATGCCGAAGATCAAGATTCCATTCTGACAGCTGTTCAAGGTGTGTACGACTTCACTAAACTACAAGCTGGAAAACTCATCCATGTCGTATTTGCTCAAGATGCTCTTGCGTCAGTTGACTATGATCTGAATGATGACAAGAAGATTGTTATCGAAAATGTTGACGGTCAGTTTATCGCTAAAGAACAAGCGGTTGAATATGACGTTACTGAAGTAGTAAGAAGTGCAACAATAGCATCTTCACTATTTTATGATGGTGCAAGTGCTGGGTTATCGGACAAGACTTTGGTTGAACTAGCTGAAATTTTTCAGTGGGATATAGACTTCAACACTGACATTCAGATTGATGACTCGTTTGTTGTTTTGTATGAAGAACGAAAGACAAAAGATGGAGCAGAAGCTAGTGCGGGAAAAATCCTTGCGGCTCAGTTTACTAATCAAGGTGAAACGTATGAAGCGTACTATTTCGAGACAGCCAGTGGCACCGCTGGCTACTATTCAGCTGATGGTGAAAGTGTAGAGCGACAATTCTTAAGCTCAGCCATCAGTGTGGGGTATATCAGCTCGGGTTTCAGCTACAGTCGCGTGAACCCCGTTACCAAGCAAGTGACCCCGCACCGAGCGCTTGATTATGCCGCTCCACAGGGTACACCAGTGGTCGCAACTGCTGACGGTAAGGTGACCACTGCCGGTGATATGGGCGGGCTAGGCATTACGGTGGAGATTGAACACGGACAGTATCGCAGCCAGTATGCCCATATGTCAAAGATTGCTGCTGGAGTGAAGCGTGGCGCAACAGTCTCACAAGGTGATATTATTGGTTATGTTGGTTCGACTGGTATTTCCACCGGTCCACATTTGCAGTACGCACTATTTCAAAATGGTACTCCAATAAATCCATTAACTGGGGATCTACCAACAGGAAAAACAATTGACCCAACCCTACAAACTGACTTTGAACAGAAACGAGATAATTTTAAAGACCAACTCGGAGCATTAGAATAAACATAATTATGAAAGATCAACAAACTGAAAAACAACATTCAACCGGCTGTGATACCTGTGATGATGCTTCCTCTCCAAGAGCTGGAAAAGATACCGCTACCATCTCGCTCAACATTGAAACACTCCTGAAAACGTTTACCCCGATATCAGGCCTTTTGCTTGCAGTTGGATTTATATCATCATTTTCAATGCCAGAAGGGTGGGGCACACTCTTCTATATACTTTCGCTTCTAGCGGGGTCAGTGTTTGTGGTGCGCAGTGCAGTGCGTGGGTTGATACGGCAGCGATTTCTCAATATCAGTTTTTTAGTAGTAGTTGCCTCACTGGGAGCTATCTATATTGGATTGTATGGTGAAGCAGCGGCAGTAGTGTTTCTCTTTTCACTAGGGGAGTTTTTTGAGAGTTATGGAATTGAGCGTTCCCGTAGGGCGGTGGCCGCCCTGATTGAAAAATCGCCGAAAATTGCTCGTCTCCTTGATGGCACTACGTTACCAGTGGAGACAGTAACCATTGGTACTATTGTAGTCGTTCGTCCCGGAGAAATGGTTCCCCTCGACGGTGTGGTCACCAAAGGGGAATCGGCAGTTGATGAGGCAGCGATTACTGGAGAATCTACCCCGGTTGATAAAGTAATTGGTAATCAGGTATTTGCTGGGTCCTTAAACGTTCAGGGTTATCTTGAGGTTCAAGTTGAAAAGGAAAGCAGTGACTCTACCTTTGCCCGCATCATCACACTTATTGAAGAAGCCCAGGCATCGCGGGCTCCTACCCAAGCCTTCATTGATAAGTTTGCCCGCTACTACACCCCAGCGGTGGTGATAGTCTCAGTACTGATTGCTGCTATCCCCACATTAGTATTTGGTCTGCCGTTTGAGGACTGGCTTTACCGAGCGCTCATACTCCTAGTGATCGCTTGTCCATGCGCGCTAGTTATCGCGACACCAGTGGCAATCGCCTCGTCCATCGGTGGAGCTTCTCGCAGTGGCATCCTTATAAAGGGTGGTAAGTATCTGGAAAAATTAGCCAAGATCAAAGCCATTGCTTTTGATAAAACCCGCACCCTGACTTACGGCAATCACACGGTTACGGATGTATTGGTGTTTGGCTCACATTCTGAAGCTGAAGTAATTGCTGACGCGGCTGGCATTGAAGCCTTCTCATCTCACCCCTTAGCGGAAGCGATTATGGCCTACGCCAAAGAAAAAAATATTGAACCACACGCGATGGACTCCTATGAAAATGTGGCCGGTAAAGGCGGTCGAGCCCAATGTTTAGTGTGTGAAGCAAAGAGTCATATCGGCAACCGAAAACTCATGGAGGAAAGTGGTATTGATAGCGCTGCCTTTCTAAAAGATTTGGAACGGTTAGAGAAAGAAGGGAAGACCGTAGTTTTGATAGCCGAAGGGAATGAATTAATTGGTGCTTTGGCTATTTCAGATCAAGTTCGCCCAGAGGCCAGTGGTGTGGTGAGCGCGCTTAAAAAAATGGGCATTGAGAGTGTGATGCTAACTGGTGACAACCAGCATAGTGCGGCGTACATTGCACAGGCGGTGGGTATTACTGCCGTGCACGCCTCGCTTCTGCCGGAAGATAAAGTTTCTAAAGTGAAGGAACTTAAAGATGTGTATGGCCCGGTGGCCATGATTGGTGATGGGGTGAATGATGCGCCAGCCCTCGTTACTTCTGACGTTGGGTTTGCTATTGGCGCCGGAGGAACTGACGCTGCTATTGAATCTTCTGACATCACTCTCCTGTCTGGGGATCTACAGACAGTACCAAAAGCGGTGCGGTTAGCTAGAGCTACAGTCAAGACCATTCATATCAATATCGCTTTGGCACTTGGTATTAAAGTACTGTTCTTGATACTCGTACCATTTGGTCTGACTAATCTTGTCTTTGCGATTGCCGCTGATTCTGGCATGGCAGTTGTGGTCATCTTAAACAGTCTGCGATTATTTTCAGTCCGATAGGACAGTTTATAATTATATTGTAGAATTAATCAAAACAAATATGAAATGCCCAATTGATGATAGTGAATTACAAATGACCGAGCGGCAAGGTGTGGAGATAGATTATTGCACCAAGTGTCGCGGTATTTGGCTTGACCGGGGAGAGCTCGATAAGATAATTGACCGGATGCAAGGAAGTTCTCCAACCAGTACTACAGACGCCCCTCTGATGTCTCCACCGCGAAATCAGAAACAGTACCCGCAACAATCGTACGGTAAACATGGACGACGTAAGGGTCTCTTAGGTGAGTTATTCGACTTCTAATCATATAATATGAGTCGTCATCAAAAATATTTTCGTCCAGAATATTCTGAGCCTGAAAATCAAGAGGCTGATCCAATACGAATGTTTATCCGCCGAAACAGAAAAAAGATACTCATTTTTCTAGTAGTAGGGATAATTCTTTTGCTGGCATTAATTGTGGCGGCGGGAATCTTTCTATTTAACGCTGTGATTCCAGTTGGTATGGAAGCGACAAATCAATTAGTTGAATCAGGTCAAACGCAAAGTACGTTTATTGGGGTTAAGAACTGGATAACAGAGTTTATGAAAAATTTTGATCTGTCACAGTTACTAAGTCTGCTGTTGCTTGCCAATTAACAAGTAACATAAAACTTGCTACACTCATGAATATGAAAGGGTCATTCTCTAAATTCTCACTGCGTTCCAAGGTAATGGCAATTACTATTGCGATAAGTTTTGTGAGTGTGCTGTTTGTGGGCTTATTAGCAGAAACTTTTGTACCACAAATAAATTCCAGCGAGGGGTTTGTTTATTCGACCGGTCTTTAGAGTGTTCTGAAACTGTTTCAGAGCATATCACACAATGGCAACAGACATTTGATAATGCCTCACAAAATAGCATTTTTGTCATTATAGCCACCCTACTCGCATTTCCGGCAACGATACTGGCCGTTGCTATTACGACAAGCGTCAAAGTCAACTTACATGAACGGTACAGACCGAAAATTTTTCTAAGATCAAGGAGGGACAATCCCGGTAAACTATTTGATTATATTATCCAGGACTTTTCAAACGGCATCCTACATCCAAAACTTTTCTAGCGCTCTGACTCCCGGTACACACTGATTTGCCCTAACAGTATTGCCGTACGTGCTGGTAATTGTTGTCTTGAAATTGATAACGCATTACTTAAACTGGGAATTCTTGGAGTTGTCATCATTGTTTACTGCCCTTGTTTCCGCCAACATTTTTTTGATTGGTTTCTTGATTTCTGGAGTCCTGTCCGACTACAAAGAAAGTGAACGGTTGCCGGGAGATTTGGCGTGTAGTTTGGAGGCGATAGTTGATGAGTGCAGTATTTTATACGAGCAAAAAAAATCACCCGCAGCGAAAAACTGCATTTTGCACGTACATGACTTGACCGAAAGCTTGATTGCTTGGTTTCATAAGCAAGAACGTACTACTGCAGTAATGGAAAAAATTACCGGCCTAAACCAATTCTTTTTACAGTTTGAACCACTGACCCAGGCTAATTTTATCGTGCGTATGAAACAAGAACAGAACCTTATCAGACGAATAATCACCCGCATTCACACCATCAGAGAAACTGATTTCAACGAAGGGGGATATACGATTGCTGAAATTATTACTATCACGCTTTCGGTCGGTTTATTGTTTATCCAGATTGATCCATTTTACGAGAGTATCTTTTTCATTGGATTTGTTTCGTTTATCTTAATCTATATGTTACTTTTGATTAAAGATTTGGACAATCCATTTTCTCACTTTGATGACACATCGTTGACCCAAGCAGTGTCATTAAAACCCATCGTTGATTTGGAATATCGGCTGACAGAGCTGAAGGCGAAAATCGAGTAACAACTCGCTCGCACCTACGATTGAGTCTGGAACTATTTTCTTCGCTACCAAGCTTCACAAAGTAGTGGTAGTGAGGGCATTGCTCATAAAGTTCATACACAACTTCTATCATCCGCCTGAAATAGTACACCTAGATGTGTTAGTGGATACGTTGCAATAGCATGAAAATAATCTACCTGAAGTGAGAGAAACAGACACATCATATGTATCGCTGTGTATTCTCAGGTCAATATTTAGTGTATTATTGTCTACACATGAAGAAAATAGCCAGTATTGCCACCCTTACCATTTTTCTCGGCGCACTGTTTGCGAGCCTGTTCCATATGTCTACGGGCATGAATATGACAGGCGACATGACCGATTGTCCGTTTATGGAAGGCGGAGAAGTCCTGTGTCAAATGAATCTAGCTGACCATATGGGAGCTTGGAAAGACGCTTTTGTATCAGCTATTCCAACCATTGTCACGCTGCTGGTAGCGACAGGGGCAATTGTTTTTGTGGCTTCTGCGAATCCGTTTTTCTTTGGGTCAAACAGAAAACCGATACCGATCCGGCTCAATGCACATCACCCCCGCACGTACTCATTTTCCTACAGACCGTTGCAGGAACTATTTTCTAGCGGAATTTTACATCCCAAACTTTTTTAGCTACCAAATCGTGCGATCTTAATCGCCTCTTTAGTAACGTAAAAAAATAACATGCAAAAAATATATGTACTCGGTGCACTTCTGCTCGCACCAACCATTTCTTTGGCTCATGCTGAAGAATTACACCCCGCTACTGCGTGGTACCAAAATCCAATGACTCTGATGACTGTTGCTGCACTCGTAGCACTGACCGCTTTTGGCGCGCTGGCATATGGACTGATTACCAAAAAGAAAGGTTTCATTACCTTTCCGGTAGTGGCTCTTATAGTGGTAGCCGTCACTGGTCTGGGCTACCTTAATAAAAGTACCGATACGTATGAAGCTCAGTTGGCAGTCGCCGACTTTGGTGCTGGTCAGTCTGTCACCTTGTACAAGAGTCCCAATTGTGGCTGTTGCAGTGGGTATGCAAAAGCCCTAGAGGAAGCTGGCTTTGCAGTCACAATCGAGGAAACCAACGAACTCGATAGCATCAAACAAGCCAATAATATTCCAGCTGATGTAGCTGCCTGTCATACGTCTGTGATTGGTGAGTATGTCATAGAAGGTCACGTCCCGTTGGAAGCAGTTGAAAAACTCCTGGCTGAACAACCAGATATCGCAGGCATTGGCTTGCCTGGCATGCCAAGCGGCACCCCAGGTATGCCCGGACCAAAAGTCGCTCCCTATGATGTCTATCAATTATCAAGTACTGGTGAGATGTCACCATACATAACAATCTAATTATGAAATATATAGTAGGAGCCGGTGTATCCGCATTGCTTATCGGCGGGGTGTTCTGGTATACCAGTCTACCCAACATGATCGGTATGAACATGGGTATGGACGGCTCGATGATGGGGCAAGACATCTCTGACGAAGACAACTTATCAATCTTGCGCGATACAAACGTGCCCGAAGTCAAACCCACTCAAGTGGTGGAATTAAACGACGGCGACACCTTCGACCTCACCGCTTCAATCGTCCAGCAAGAAGTCGGTAATCGAATGGTAAAGCGGTTGGCGTATAACGGTCAGATTCCGGGACCAATTATCAAAGTAGAGAAAGGAGCCAAAGTAACAGTGAACTTCACCAACAACATTGACATGGAGACCTCCTTGCATTCACACGGACTACGCGGAAGCTGGGAAATGGATGGTGCCGTACCGATTACGCCACCGATTGGAATTGGTGAAACCTTCAGTTATGAACTGGTATTCCCTGACACCGGTGTCTTCTGGTACCACCCACACGTCCGCGAAGACTACCAGCAAGACATGGGTCTTTACGGCAACATGGTGGTGGAGGAAGACGGTTACTGGAATGAAGTAGACCAGGAAGAGTACTTGATTATTGATGATATTCTCGAGGATGGTGAATACAGTCGTGAAGTGGTGACCAATACACTCATGGGACGCTTTGGTGACCGACTGCTGATCAACGATCAAGAAGACTACAACCTAACCGTACAGCAAGGATCAATCACTCGGGTTGCCTTTACCAACGTCGCAAACACTCGCACATTCAAGTTGAGTTTTCCCGGAGCACAAACCAAGCTCGTTGGTGGAGACGCCGGACGAATTGAGCAAGAAATAATGATTGACGACCAAATTATTGGTACCTCAGAGCGCTATATCTTCGAGCTGTACTACGACACACCGGGTACCTACCCAATCATGCACCGAGACCAAGAGATTGGTGCAGTGACGGTCGAGCCGTCTGGTATTAATCGTTTGGTCGCCTTTGAGACACTGCGAAGCAATGCGTCTGACTACGCAGACATTCGAAATCAAACATCTAGTCTACTGGCTAAGGCGCCAGACAAGAACCTCCGTCTTGATATCGAGATGAAAGGTATGATGGGCGACATGATGATGAATGAAGGTGGTATGGGTATGATGGATAACGATGAGATGGTAAACCTGATGGGTATGGAAATGAATCGCCAGCAAGCCGTTGAGCATTGTGAAATGATGCCGAATATGGCTGGTTGTGAACCATATCTCAATGCTGTTGGTGATGCTATGGATAGCATGATGGAAGAGTCGGATGAACCTCATGGCGAAGACGGTATTGAATGGGAAGACGAAATGGCCATGATGAATCAGATGAGTACTGACGAAACTATTGAATGGGTTATTGAGGATATCGACACTGGTTTAGAAAATGGTGATATTGATTGGTCATTCAAAACTGGTGACTTAGTTAAAGTTCGTATCTACAATGATGAGAATGGGATGCACCCGATGCAACACCCAATTCACTTCCATGGACAGAAGTTTGTCATCTTAGCTAAGGATGGTGAGTTAAACGACAACCTGCAGTGGAAGGACTCAGTACTAATCCCGACGGGAGAGACCTATGATCTATTGATTGAGATGAGCAATCCTGGTCAATGGATGACACATTGTCATATTGCTGAGCATCTTGAAGCAGGGATGATGTTTAACTTTGAAGTAAATTAAGCTTCGTTACAACATACAAAAACAGCCTCATGTGAGGCTATTTTTGTATGTTGTAAATACTGAAGCAATCGGGTCTGCCGATAACCAGTATCCAGTGCGGAGAGTAAGGGATTCGAACCCTTGGAGCCTGTAAGGGCTCGGCAGTTTAGTAAACTGCTGCTTTCGACCACTCAGCCAACTCTCCGTGATTATTTGATTTTCGTTACTACTTGATTAACTGTAGAGCGTTGGAATATTATCCACTAATTCAGAATGGTCGTTTATGACTCCCTTCATCATTGAGGCCTTGCATTAATTCGCAATATTCACCTTCGATTCATTTGCTTATTGAACACTCTGGTCCAGCGATTTTCTCATGAGGAGAAAAAATCTTGGCTCTGCATACAGAAAATATATTCCTTTCTGGAATTATTTTCCAGCAACATAAATTTAATATCTATCCTATAGATATTATTTCATTCACCAACTCTCCAATATGTTACAAAATACACTGTTCTACCCAGCTACTCTACTTGATGAATAATACATCATGCCCGTGCAGCGAGCAGTGCAACTGTCCAGTGCGTGGCATTATAACCTATTGGTTAAAATTTGAAACCATCTGGCTCTGTGCTCATTCTACAAAGTGAGCAGAGATACACAAAGTGATGGACTTATCTTGTAAATACCATTACCCTAGATGAATATCCGTAACGCACAAAACTATGAAAAAGACGGCTTTGATAACCGGTGCATCTAGTGGAATTGGCAAAGAATTTGCAATCATTCACGCTCGTGCTGGTGGTGATGTAGTACTGGTAGCACGGGATACTGATGCTTTGAATGAACTAAAATCTAAACTGGAGTCAACTTACAGCGTGCAGGCTATTGTTATCTCAAAAGACCTCTCTGTCTTGGGTGCTGGTTACGAAGTGTACGATGCAGTTCGCAAGTCTGATATGAAGATTGACTATCTGATCAATAACGCTGGATTTGGTGGAGTCGGATATTTCCACGAGCAAGACTGGGAGAAGAATAACGCGATGATTCAACTAAACATCGTAGCTCTCAGTGAGCTCACGCGGGCGTTTCTACCAGATATGATTGAAAGTGGCTTCGGTAAGATATTGAGTGTTTCCTCTACTGCGAGTCTGATGCCAGGCCCATTACAGGCAGTGTATTTTGCAACCAAAGCCTACGTAACATCTTTTAGTGAGGCTTTGGCGGAGGAACTACGCGGCACAAACGTCAGCGTGACTACTCTCCTGCCGGGACCAACCGACACAAACTTTGGTTCTGCTTCTGGAATGGACAAGACAAGTCTGTTTGCTAATCCACACAGTCCGGCTGAGGTTGCACAAGCTGGATACGATGCAATGCTCGCCGGCAGACTGTCTGTTGTTGCAGGTGCTTCTTTCGCTCAAAAAATCTTTCTCAAATTTCTCCCTTTTGTGCCAACCAAGCTTCTGCTCAAGCAGGTAAAGAAGATGCAACAGACAACCGAGTAATGTCTATTCTAAAATGAGCGAGTCACGAACTGAGTCAAACGTATTGATCAGGGCTGTTTTATCAAATCTTTCTACCATACCAGCTGGGTAGTTCTCAAAGACTGAGTAGTGAATGTAGTAGCGAACCGCTCGGCATGGATTACTTCCCGGAATAGCGTATACCCATTGCTCATAGCGATTGCCAGCGCCTGCATCAGTAGATGAGGCAACTGAGTATTCTTTCCCGTTCGCAGTCACAGTGCTCTCACGCAAGTCTCTTCCATCCGCCAGCAAGAAGTCTATAGCTGAACAACTATCACTTACTGGCTCGACTTTTTCGATACTCACATACGAGTCAGAACTGAGATTGGTACCACTTGCAACCGCAGGATCAATAGTGAATTTTACTCCAACGCTCGTAGCGTTTTGCGCGAGACTATCTCCTTGAGAGATAGTGAGTGCGGTGTACCCTTTTGGATAACGCGCAGAATAACCATCTGCACCGTTGGCATATACTTGTGGCAACGTTCCGTTGTCTTTTGCGACCTCAATACAATTTGTGTAGTTATCTTCCTGATCATTCTCCAACACCAACGCACCCGAACCTTTGCTCCAGAACACCAATGACTGGGCTTTATTTTCGTAGCGAGCACCACTAGCAGAAATTGTTTGTGCTAGAGATACGGTTTTGTCTCCCGCGAACGTAAGCTTAAGACTTCCGGTAGGTTGGGGGATTTGCTCAGGCTTGGCTTCTGATGAATCCAAGCCAGTTACCTCTTGGTAAGTCGCTTGGATGGTTTTATCACCATCGCAATAATACGTAGCTTCTGCAATCGTTCGAACATCGTTTTGTTTTGTGGTATTGGGAATTTGTTCAAGCTGTGACAATGACTCTTTTGATTGACTGAAATACACTAGTGAGAAAACTATCACTAACACAGCAACAATGATTCCGATGATTACTTTTTTCATACAATTAAAGTATATTCCCAAATACACTTCTGTCTAGACAGACGTATTATCTTTATTTAATTTATAAAAAACAGCCCATTCTCTGGGCTGTTTTTTATTCTGATTGCTTTAATTAATCAGTTTGAAAGTCTCGAGTAGAGCTACACTCGAGTACATCATCGTTGTCTTCATCTTCATATCCGACGCAGAGTGAGTAGTAGTAATCTGTATTATCGTCTAGACCAGACATACGGATTTCATAAGTAAGCTTACCGTCTAAGTTACGGTCAAGACTGAATTTTCGTAAGTCATCTCGGTCTTCGTCGACGTCTGAGTAACTATCGTAATCGTTAGCCACGTCTTCTATTTGATTCTCATCTTCTCCGTAGACAAAGAATACTTCCCCGTTGCGAAAATCATTCATGTCTACTGTCCCCTCAACTCGGGCACTGTTGCGATCGATATCAAACGCACCGCGAGTCGACACATCTGGCTGATCATCACCATATGATGAATTGTTGTTTCGTCCACCATCGTCTGTTTGGAAGTTAAGAATTGAGCCGTAGGCTTTTTCTTCATCATCGTCTTCCCCTACCGCTCGGAAGTAGTAGCGAGTATCGTCTCTGAGTCCTCCAATTCGAATTGAGAAATCTTCGTCATCGTTCTCATCGATACGAAAGATGGGTGTTCGCTTGTCTAAATCATTCGTTGCTCTTCCGTACTCAAACCACACATCAGCGTAATCAGAGCGGTTGAAGTCAGTTACTTCACCACGTAGAGTAGCTGAATCATCTCCAATCGAGCTGGCTGATCTAGTGCTGAGTGATACTTCTGAATCATCGTAGTTGTAGTTAGGAGTAACTACCCCACTGTTTTCTTGCAGCTGAAGCAAGAGCGCTTGGAGCTGAGCAATTTGCAACAAGAGCTGTTGTAGTCGTTGATCATAGTACTGATTCTGGATTGGTGCAGAATATACCTGATACTGGTATCGGCCGTCATTAAACTGCGACTGATGCTGTTGTTGGTACTGGTACTGATTTGTATTGTAAGCCTGAGCTGACTGAGCAGAGAACAAACCAACACATAGAAGTGTCAGAACAAATATTCCCACACTTTGCTTCGTTGCTGTATTTTTCATGTGTTTCATTGTTAATCTAAAGTAATACTATCTATCTTGAACCAAATATCACATTTAGCAAGGGTTTGCGGGCTTCGAGGCTCTGTCTGCTAATAAAAATTATCTAAGTGCCCAGACCAGAGCGACAATCCATCCGATAACTGTCCACCCTAACAAGAGGTTAACGAGGAATATTTTTGAAATATCCGCGTGTCCGCGCCAGAGTCCAACTGCAAATGGCAGTAGGTATCCTCCGGTTACAAAGGCGATTATTACAGCGAGTAGTTTTTGAGTATCCATAGAGATTGATGAGTTATATAAATAGTGTTCGGTATGATGACCACAGAACGCTCCCAGTGGGAGCGTTCTGTCTAGAATTGCTAGATTGCTTCGTCTGTTTTCATTTCTGTTTTATTCCACCAGGCTTGAGTTTTGGCTTTGAACTCGTCCCAGCTGGCCTCAGTCCAGTCGGTGGCGGCGTCGAATTCTGCTCGTAAATCTTTGAGTGCATCGTTTGCTTCTAGTCTGCGCTCGGCATCCATTTTTTCTAGTCGAGCTTCGAATTCAGCGATTTTGGCTTCCCACCATTCTTTTCGGTCGTGTGCCGCATCGTTCAAGTTTGGAGTATCTGTATCCATAAGTATCGATAGTTATTTTATTAAAGAGAATTAATTCATACTGTGCCTGAGCACTGTTGTACTATAACAAACTTGTATATTTTGTACAAGTAAGTATAAATGTATCTTTTTTATATATTCCCTTTTCACTACTGTAAGTTATCTCATTCTCGACCGTCATCTATAGCACAAGCACCGTAAGGAGCTTTTATTTTAAATATAATACGCAGTAATAATTAACGACATGAAAAAAATTATAGTAAGTAGCCTGATGTTGGCGTTCCTCGTAGGAGTATCACCGGTATCAGCAGACGGAGGAATGATGCCAATCTCAAATAATCAGCCCGCAGTAACTGCTCCAACCGCGACTGGTAACTTTGACGAATTAATTAATAAGCTGGTGGTTGGTGTTCTACAGCTCTTCACCTGGACAAATGATGAGGGAGAAATCTCATTCACCGATACAAATTACAGCGTTCAATACGACTGCAATACTATCTTTGGAACCTACTCAATGAACCGGGCCCAAGTGAACCTGAGCACTCCAGGCATGACTCTTATGGCCTGTGCAGATGACGCCATGGATGCAGATAAGGAATTGGTTACAGACTTATCAGAAGTAAAGTACCTCACTTTTAAAGACGGTAAGCTCGTAATGACTGGAAAAGATGTAGAGCTTTCATTTGACGCTACGCTTACAGTTGAGTCGGACTCAGAGACAGACGAAACTGATTACATCGGTATGACCGTAGATGAAGCTGAAGCAGCAGCTGAAGAAAACGACGTGCTCTTCCGAGTAGTCAAAATCGACGGTGAAGAACAAGCAACTACTAGAGACTTCCGAATTGGACGAATCAACGCAGTAGTCGAGTCGGACATCGTAACTGCGTACACCGTAGAGTCAGAAGATACTCAAGTTACCTACCAAGCTCTCATTGGTATGACCGTAGATGAAGCTGAAGATTACACAAAAGCCTTGGACGTCGAATTCCGAATCGGAACTATTGATGGCGAAGGTCAAGCAGTAACAAGTGACTTCGTAGCAGGACGAATCACTGCAGAAACAAAAGACGGTAAAGTGATTGATTTCACTGTTGAGTAAGTAACTCACAAACATAAAACAAAAACACCACGGGCTCGCTCGTGGTGTTTTTGTTTTATCACAGAACTTACTCTGTAATATTGCGGCGATACACATAGACCAGCAGGGTTCCCAGCAGGAACGTAGCCGCAGCGAACATAAGCGGTGCTGATACTCCCAAGCTTGCCGCGATGAAACCAGCAAACAATGCCGGTAATGCTTGACCGAGCGCTTGCACACTAGCATTCACACCGAGCGCTGCGCCCTGAGTCTTCTTGTCGGCTTTTTGTGATACTACTGTTGTCACGGTGGTGCGACCAACCGCGCTCGCAGCAGAGAAGAAAATGGTTAAAATCAGTAGTTCCCAGGTCTTGGTACTAAATGCAATGAGTATGAGCGATATCGCCAAACCAACAAACCCGACATACAGTACTGATATTTGTTTGTACGATCGACTGGCATACGGTACCAGGAGACTTTGAAATGGAATGATGAGCAATCCTAAATAAAAGAAAAAATACCCAATTTGGCTTTGCGAATATTCGAGTTGCTTTACAAGATATACTCCAAAGAAACTAGTGAACATTGTAAATCCAAATGAATAGACAAACGATAAGAGGTAGATACCTCGAGTGAGTGGATTGAAAAAAGCTCTTCCGATATTACGGATAGACCGCGCAGGCCTGATTTCAATTGTCTTATCTAACGGTGAAGTTTCTGGTAGATACTTATAAATAAACGCTACATTCAAAAGTGACAACAACCCTGATACAGCAAACGTAAATGGTACTCCAAAGAATGGAAAAATACTGGGGTCAGACAGCACTCCCCCGAGCAATGGACCAAGCATGAATCCCATGCCCAACGATGCACCGATAAGTCCAAAGTTTTTGGCTCGAGATTCAGGCTCTGAAAGATCTGCTGCTACTGCTTCAGCGATAGCAATTGAACCACCAGTGACACCATCAAATAATCGCGCACCAATCAGCAGACCAAGACTAGAAATAATTACTCCAAAAGCAAAAACAAAATTGGATAATGCTGTACCGATAATAGCGAGAATTAAGATTAACCGCCGGCCAAATTTGTCTGACAGTTGGCCAAAAATCGGATTTGCAAAAAATTGTCCGATTGTGTAAAGCGCGAAAAGTAGACCGAGCAGTACGTACTGCATAGTTTCAGACGTACCTTGAGATAATACATAGATACTTGAACTTGGTTCAGTAAACATCAAAGGCAAAATTGGAATCACCAAAGAAAACCCAATCACTTCAATCAGAACTGTGGCACATATGAGATAGATGGCATTTGATTTTTTCATATTATAAGTGAGTGGATTATTGTAACTTATTTATTACCCGTGGAATTACAATATATTTCGGTGTGAGTGGCGCGGTACGAGAGGAATTTCTCTCGTTACACGAGCAGTATCCGTTGTCGCTATTTTTACAAAATAGCTGGCAACAGCTTCGAATCCTCTCGTCTCGCGCAAAATGCAACAAAACCTAAAGACATGCTTTAGGTTTTGGCATTTGCGGAGACGAGAGGATTCGAACCTCCGGGGGCGTAAACCCCACTTCCTTAGCAAGGAAGCACGATAGACCACTCTGACACGTCTCCGTAATCACTTATTCTATTGTTTCGCTTTTTTGAATTGTGGAGCGTTGGAATATTATCCACTCTGGTCCAGCGATTTTCTCATGGAGAGAAAAAATCGGGGCTCTGCATACAGAAAATATATTCCTTTCTGGAATTATTTTCCAGCAACATAAATTTATAATAATTGCTACGCTCATTTATTCATTCAACACGTCTCCGTAATAACTTATTCTATTGTTTCGCTTTTTTGACCCACAAAGAACTGTTCTTTGTGCAGGCAGAATACCATATTGTGAGCTGAGCTTCAAAGGATGATTGACTCCTAGAAAGATAATCAGTACCATTGAAATAGACGTACCCACAAAAGGAGAGTTTGTATGTGTGAACAAACACCGAACTATGTCTGCGATCGCGAAGAATGCATGGAACAATTTTTCGTAGATGGAATCAAGTCGTACCCATTTATACCGGGCGATGAATCCACCACAGGGCGCAAACAAATTTTTTGTTCTGATGAATGCCTCAAAGGACAACCAGCTCGCGCCAAGCTGATGTTCAAAAGTGTCAGAACAAACCCTTCTGAACCGACCCAGGAAGAGTTTGACTTGCAGGCAGTTGGCCCGCGCGAATACTCGACTATGGTCTAAACCAAGAAACCGCCCGGAACCTATTATGGTTCCGGGCGGATTTATAATTCTCTTACTTGGTATTCTTGATAGCACTCGCGACGGTTTTGACTAAGCCTGGAGTCATCACTGGCGGAATAACATTCTCTGGAGTGGGCTTCTTCACCAAACTAGCTATCTTCTTTGCAGCAGCAAGCTTCATCTCGTCGGTAATATCTCGGACACCTTTATCCAGAGCACCGCGGAAAATCCCGGGAAAGGCCAACGAATTGTTTACTTGATTAGGAAAATCTGAGCGCCCAGTAGCAATCACATATGCTCCAGCTCGTTTGGCGTCCTCGGGCATGATTTCTGGAATGGGATTCGCCAGCGCAAAAACGATTGGCTGGTGAGACATTTGTTCAATATGTGCTTGAGCAATAGTACCTGGACCAGAAACTCCTACTAGTACATCTGCCCCATCGACTACCTGCATCAAGTCACCAGAAACTTTCTCTTTGTTGGTAATCTTGGCAAGTTCTTTTTTGTATACTTCAAGACCGGGTCGCCCTTCATATATAGCTCCTTTGGAATCAGTCATGATAATATTTTGCACTCCGGCCTTAGCAAGCAATAACGTAACCGCTCGTCCGGCCGCCCCAGCTCCTACAATGACCACTTTCATATTTTCGAGTTTCTTTTCTACTACTTCGGCTGCGTTGATGAGCCCAGCTAAAACCACAATCGCTGTACCGTGCTGATCATCATGCATCACGGGAATATCCAATTCTTTTTTGAGCCGATCTTCAATTTCAAAACACTTCGGTGCAGAAATATCCTCTAAGTTAATACCACCAAATCCTGGCGCAATCGCTTTGACAATTCGGATGATTTCTTCAGGCTCTTGGGTATCAAGCACAATCGGGAAGGCGTCCACATCTGCCATCTCTTTAAAAATCGCACACTTGCCTTCCATGACAGGGAGCGCAGGAATAGCACCCAGATTACCCAAGCCAAGAATGGCTGAACCGTCACTTACTACAGCGACCATATTGCGTTTCATTGTGTACTCACGTGCGTCAGCTGGTTTTTTATATAAATGAGAACAGACAGCACCGACTCCAGGCGTGTACATCGTGCTCCACTCCGTCCTGGTCTTAAGCTTACCTTTGGTGGTAATTTCAATTTTGCCTTTGAGTTTTTTGTGGAGAGTGAGCGCAAGTTTGTTGTAATCTGGTTTTTTGGTTGCCATGTGAATTGTTGAAAAGAATTGAAAATAGTAACTACGACACCCTAGTATACGCCAGCTACCGTAAGGGGCAAATCTACTGCAAACTCTTAATAAAAAACAGCCCCGTATAGTAACGAAGGCTGTGCCAGGGCCAGAGTGATACTCTGGCCCTGAAAAGAGCGATTAGCCGACCTGCTGATGCTGGTCAAGCTTTGTATGTGTTGCGTCAGCAGGCAGATGAAGACCAATGACGATGGCTTGATAATAAATCCCGCCATTACGTTCGATTTCACCGATAGCGAATTCGACCGGGTGGTCGGCCAGTGCCTCGTCTTCGATCGAATCAGGGATGTTATTTATATGCACAAATACATCCTTATGATCTTTCACCGAAGTGACCAAAATGAACCCAAAGCCATTTTCGTGCTTGAAGTTGGGCTTGATTTTGCCCACCGCCCGGTCGCCGACCTTGAGGAAGAATGTCAGCTGGGGATAGCTGGACACGGTCTTTTTCTGGTCTCGCCGGTGGTTACTTCGCTGGGAGAACTTGGTCTTGGGCTGTGCCGGGGCCACCCCAGTGCTATATGCACTCTGGACACTCCCCAGCCGATGGATTTTCTCCACCCGCCGGCGACCGTCCACCGCAATCGACACGTTGACCTTCATTTCAACGCCGAACTTGAACATTGTGGGGGAAAACCCAGCAGCCATCAGCATAGTCTTGGTGATGAAGATGTCCTTCTGTCCAGCCTGACCCAGGAAGCCGTATTCACGACCAGCCATCGGACCTTTGGCGTACGCAATCACATTATTTTCAAACGACACAATATGTCTCCTTTTGCTGACATTTTTACTAAGTGATATTATACATGTTTAACACTATAAGTCAATAGCAACAGTATACTGGTTTCGTTGGTATACTGACCATATGAATCTCTCAGACAAGCTGGCTGACCACGTCCGTATTGATACCGCTCATAAAAAATCACTTACTCGATTAAATATAGAGACGGTATCTGACCTTCTCTACCATCTTCCTGTTCGCTATGAGGACATCTCGGACGTACAGTCAGTTGGGAGTCTGGAGAAAAACCAAGACACAGTGGTGTACGGTCAACTCTCTGGACTAAAGACCCGTAAAGCCTGGAAGAGCAAAAAACCGATTGCGGAAGGATATGTTGAAGACGGTTCAGCCAAAATGAAAATCATGTGGTTCAACCAGCCATACATTGCCAAGATGTATTCTAATGGAATGTATGTGAAGCTGGCTGGCAAAGTCGCTGGCAGTGAAGGCAAACTCTATCTCTCCAATCCCGAGGTAGAACCTCTTGATGCACTCCCTATCGACCGTCACGACTCTATCTTCAAAGACACCGAGCAACTGGACGACACGCTCTATCCGGTCTACCGCGAGAGCAAAGGTGTCACCAGTAAGTGGCTCTATCACACTACGCTCAAATGCTTTGAACGAGGAATTTTAAAAAATCTCGTAGACCCAATCCCGTCAGAAATCCTCAAAAAATATAATCTCCCAGAACTCAAAACTGCTCTGGTGTGGATACACTCACCCAAAAAAGCTAAAGATGCTGAATCAGCCCGTAAACGCTTCGCCTTTGAGGAGGTATTTTATATTCAAGTCCAAAAAGCCCAAGAACGGGCTGCCGTCAGTGCCGCTTCGACCTACCAAATCCAGACCAGCGACGCGCACATTCAAGAATTCATCGACCGTTTTCCTTTCCCTCTCACCAACTCGCAAGCTAAGTCTATCAAAGCCATCAACGACGACTTCATTGGCAATCACGCCATGTCACGTCTGCTTGAAGGGGATGTGGGAAGTGGCAAGACTGCAGTAGCCGCGACCACTGCCTACGCTGTAGCTACTTCTCGACCACCAGAAGGATTAGGCAAGAAGATTGAGTACGGTAATCTACAAGTGGCGTACATGGCACCAACTGAAATTCTTGCCAAGCAACACTTTGAGAGTTTTGTTGAATACTTCAAACACTTACCTATTTCAATCGGACTCATTACTGGCTCTGGCTGTCAAAAGTTCCCCAGTAAAAGTGACCCAACCAAACCGACGAAGATTTCTAAAGCTCAGCTCACCAAGTGGGTAAAAAACGGAGAGGTGCCTATTGTGATTGGGACTCATTCTCTTATCTACAAGAGTGTGGAGTTCAAACATCTGGCGTATGTCATTATTGATGAGCAACACCGGTTTGGTACCAACCAGCGCAAGAAGCTTGCCAAAAAAGACGCGAGACTACCCCACCTTCTCTCTATGACCGCTACTCCTATTCCGCGCACCCTCGCTTTGACCATCTACGGAGATTTGGATATTACTCTGCTCGAGGAAATGCCAGCGGGAAGGAAACCTGTCATCACTCAAATAGTCGGACCAGGACAAAGTAAAGAAATGTATGACCATGTTCGCAGTGAATTAGAGTCCGGCAGACAAGCGTACGTCATTTGTCCTCGGATTGAAGAACCTGACCCAGACAAACAAACCGCCATGACAATGAAAAGCGTCATCGCAGAAGCGAAGCGATTAAAAAAAGACGTGTTTCAAGAATGGACTATCGAAGTCCTACACGGCAAAATGACTCCCGCTGAGAAAGACCGGGTAATGAATGACTTCAACGCGCACAAGATAGATGTTCTGGTCGCCACTTCAGTGGTTGAGGTTGGAGTAAGTGTGGCCAATGCTACTAATATTATTATTGAGGGAGCTGAGCGGTTTGGTCTAGCTCAACTGCACCAGTTGCGAGGTCGAGTTATTCGAGGAACACACCAATCGTATTGTTTTGCCGTAACTGAAAGCAAGAGTGAAAAAACCCGTGACCGACTCAAAGCTCTTGCAACTGCAAAAAACGGATTTGAACTTGCGGAACACGATCTGACGTTTCGTGGTTCAGGTGAGCTCTACGGTGGTAAACAGTCTGGACTGACAGACCTCGGCATGGAAGCTATTCGTAATCTCAAGCTGGTGGAAGCCGCTCGTAATGAAGCCAGACACTTAGTAGAGACCCACCCCAATCTTGCCAAAGACTTCCCTTTGATCGCAACTCGCGTCTCTCGAATTGGTGAAGTATTGCACATGGAATAGTCACACTATATTGACTTGGGAGTAAATATACCTATAGTGAAATAAGTAATTGCACATTCACAAAACGAGAAGGAGATTGTATGCAGACCCTGACACACCACTGCGAAGTTGATGGAATCCATTTACAAGTGACACCACATGAATCTAATCCGGCCCAAGAAGGAGTTGGTCATCCTGACTTGCTTGACGGATATGTGGAGATTATTACTGTCAGTGACGGCACTAATCCTTTCTATCCCAATGAAGGAATCTGGCGCACGCTACTGGTTCAAATCAGACCTGGAACCTCGTACCAGTTTGAAGGAGTCGACAACGATATTATTTTCCCGGTTTTTCCGACTGATAGACTCGATGAAATTATGATGGTGGAAGATTCACTGCAGCTCGATGATGGAGACAAAGAGAGTTTTGGTCTATGGCAAATCATTCGTTTCACCCGACCCCAAGTGGGTGAGCTCAATGCAGTAGTGCTGTGTCAAAGCCTGGGAGATTTGGCCAGCACTCAATTTCGTCAAGGAGGAAATTAAGATGTCACACATACTAACCCCACCAACAGTTCCACCTTTTGAATCAAAAATCGAAGGAATCTCGATTGAAATTGAACCCTTTCAAACCAATCTATCTCCAGCCGGACGCGGAGACCACACTCTGGAAGACTGGTTCTGGCAAATTACTGTTACCAACTCTTCTCATCTGTTCTGTCCCTTAAAAGGTTCTTGGGGATTCTATGTGGTTCGTTCCATCCAGCCAATTAACCTTACCTTCAATACAACTGACCAGGCAGTCGTTATTCAGTTTTGGCCAGACGATTCACCAATGAAATTTGTTGTTGCTGAAGACTCTGATGGTCAAGATTTTGCAATTTGTTTAATCAATCACTTTCACCGACCAGGTGTTGGCGACATTGAACACGTGCGGGGTCTGTATACGTATCCCTCTACATAACAATCAACCCGGCGCCAAGCGCCGGGTTTTGCATATTTATAGCAAATGTTCTATGGTGCAGGTAGAAATACATAAGGAGGGACTGTATGCAATATGAAATGGACTCACAAGAAGTGGCCATCAACATCCGTAAGCTGATACTCGGCACCTACGGGAAACGACTCTACGAAACCAAAAAGCAAAATGTTGTGAACAGACGATTTCTGCTTACCAGCACAAAACTGCAAGACATTTTGACTGTTTGCGGACCCCACGCCAGACTGACTGAGTGCGCTGAGCATTTACTTAACAAAAATCTGGAGGTACATCACGCGCTCTCCAAAAGTGAACTCAAGCGATTCCTAACGGTTGTCCGTCTGGGTCGCTGTGCAGTCAAAAAACATGGTCGCAAACCTGCAGTATTTGCCCCTGACGATGTTCTTGCTTTTGCTCAAAGATTACTCAAGCACGTATCCCGTGAACTTGAGACTACGTGAGCACACCTGGCCCAATCCAACTGGATTGGGCCATTATTCATAAAAAAGGACCGTGCATAATAATGCACGGTCTATACCAGCTCTAACTGTCACAACCTGACAATCTCACGGTCTGTTGTGAGTCAGCCTATGAGGCCCAATCACGACACACAACTTCAGGGTCTTGCGCGGTAGCTACTCGCTATGCCCTTGTGTAGAAATCCTCCTTCCTATTTGCTGGAAAACGCCTTGCTGGGCGAAATATTCGGCGACGAAAACATAATTGTGTGTTTCATACTTTTTCTCCAGTTGAAAAGAGGCGTTGTTACCTCTAATCTAGTTGTACCGAAAAACAGTATGAAAGTAAAGTGCAGTTATGCAAATTGTTCCTTGCCAGCAATTGCGTTATAGTTGTCTTCACCAACCCGTCCTTAGCTCAGTTGGTTAGAGCGCGAAGCTTATACCTTCGTGGTCCCAGGTTCGAGTCCTGGAGGACGGACAAATTGAGGTAAAGTATCACCATATTATTTATCTAGTGGGACGCTACTTACACAGCTGGTGATATACTAGAAGAAATGAAAAAGCTCATCCATAGCCGGTCTTTTTATATTGTATGCACAGTCGCCGTTATTGCTATCGTTGTATCGATGATGCTTGGCATTGGACAAAGAGAAGATGAAGAACAAATCACCAATACACTAGAAATCGGCCCCGTAAGAGAACTCGTATCAGTCTCTGGTATCGCACAAGCAGAACAAAGTGCTCAACTCTCCTTCCCTACAAATGGCACAGTGAGCAAGGTACTTGTTAAAAAAGGACAACAAGTTGCGGCTGGTCAACTACTGATAGAGCTGGAGCGTAGCGCATCCTTTGCTGATCGAACTGAAGCATCAGCACGATTGAGTCAGGCGATTGCCAATAGAGATGAGTTACTCTCAGGACCGACCGACTCAGCTCGAGAAGTCACTAGCCAATCTGTAGCTCAAGCTAAGGAGACTTTGGCTACTCTTCGTACAACAGAAGAAACAAAAGTAAAAAACGCGTACAAAAATCTTCTCTCCAGTGGACTCACTGTCTACTCTGACGAAACTGACGAGCCAGCCCTCCCACCAACCGTAAGTGGTAGCTATACCTGTGATGAAGAAGGAACGTATCGACTTGAAGTATTCAGCTCACGCGCTCAGTCTGGATATTCTTATTATTTGACTGGTATTGAGTCTGGCACAGAACCCGTATCGACTCAGCAAGCAGTCGCGCTGGGAAGTTGTGGCTTACGTATACAATTTGATAGCAACTCAAATTATAGTCGCACTGTCTGGAAAATTGATATCCCAAACACCAAATCAGCCAACTACGTGCCCAACAGAAACGCGTATGCTTTAGCAGTGACTCAAGCTGAAAGTGCTATTGCAAATGCCGAACAATCAGTCAGTGTTGCAGAAGTAGGAGCAGCCAATAATAATGCAACCCCCCGGAGCGAAGCCGTTACTCGAGCGAATGCCAGTATAGTTCAAGCGCAAGCTCAGTTGGCTCGAGTCGACTCAGTACTAAATGATCGCGTACTAATGGCTCCTTTTGCTGGCACAATAACTAGCCTCGATATCCTTCCTGGAGAAACCGTCACTTCTGCCCCAGTACTCACACTACTCGCTCAGTCTGATTTTGAAATAACCGCTCGAATTCCTGAAATTGATATTGGCAAAATCCAAACCGGCCAAGCTGTTGAACTGGTATTTGATGCGAAAGATTCAGAAACACTGACCGGTGTAGTAGATTTTATTTCTCTTCAAGCAACTGAAATTGATGGCGTTGCTTATTATGAGACTCGCATCCTCTTAGACCAAACTCCTGACTGGATTCGAAGTGGGCTGAACGCTGATATAAATATCGTCATCGCCGAGTCTACTACCAATATCCGTATCCCAACTCGATTCTTAATTGAACAAGAGACTGGTGCATACGCAGTACTAGTAAAAGACGCAGACACGCTTAGTACTACCTCTGTACAAGTCATTCTTCGTGGCAACGACGGATTTGTAGCTATTACTGGACTCAATGAAGCAGATATAATTGTTGCTCCCTAATCTATGCGTTCACTTCGGATTGGATTTCTACTTGGGTTCCGGCAGATTCAGCGAGCCAATTTCTGGACCACTGCGTTGATTATCTTTGTGATGACGCTCACATTTCTTAACCTCATCGCCGTGTCAGGTATTTTAGTGGGACTTATCGCTGGCTCTGAACGAGCAGTACAAGAAAAATCAATCGGAGACATCATCATTACCCCACTCGATACAGAAGACAAAATACTGCAAACCGAAACTATACGACGAACCTTAGAGACCATTCCTGAGATATCAAACTTCAGTGTCCGCTACCAAAGTGGTGGACAAATCACTGCTAATTACAAGACTCGACGTGATTTAAATGACGAACCCAATGCTATTGGTACTTCTATTGTTGGTATAGACCCGACTGTAGAAGATAGTGTGACCAAGCTCTCACAAAGTGTTGTTGAAGGAAGATATTTCATTCCCGGAGAATCCGGAAAAATTATTCTTGGGGCTTTAATTCTTGATCGATATACTGCCGGGTTCGCTGATTTGACTGGTTCACTTGAAGAGGTGTTTCCTGGTGATACTGTGCGAGTTTCTATCGGTGGAGCGGTACGAGAGTTTGAGGTCATAGGTATTGTCAATGCCAAAGCGGGAGATGTCGCCGGGCAAGCGTACATCCCCACCCAAGAACTCCGTCGCCTAAGCGGAAGTGTGAGCCGAAACGCTGACGCGATTGTGGTGAGACTCGACGACTACACACCTGAGTTTGCTGGAGAGGTAAAGCAAATCCTCCTTAACCAAGACCTTGATGAGTTCGCCAAAATACGTACGTTTGATGAAGCATTGCCCAAGTTCCTCACTGACATCAAACAAACATTCAGTATCCTTGGGTCACTCATTGGTGCTATTGGTCTTGTGGTAGCGTCTATCACCATCTTTATTATTATTTTTATCAACGCCATATCTCGCCGTCAGCAAATCGGTATTTTAAAAGGTATCGGGATTGAACGACGAGCCATAGAAATTGCCTACGTCATACAGGCGGCTTTCTACGGTATTGTTGGTTCATTATTTGGAGTACTCATCACATATGGATTCTTGATTGGATACTTCGATAGAAATCCTATCGACTTCCCTTTCAGCGACGGCATCTTGGTTGCTCCCCCAGAAGAAACACTCACCCGCTTCTTAATTCTATTAGTAGTAACACTCTTGGCTGGACTTCTCCCTGCCTGGCTCATCGTAAAACAAAACACCTTAAACTCTATCTTAGGCCGTAAATAATCTATATATGCCCATCATCAAAGCCACTAACATCAAGCGCACCTTTGGAGAAGGTGATCTCACTACGCACGTTCTCAAAGGTATTGATCTCACGGTCGAGACTGGTGAGTTCTTAGCTATCATGGGTAAATCAGGCGCTGGCAAGTCTACACTGATGTACCAACTCTCCGTTCTGGACGAACCCACAGAAGGTGAGATTATTGTCGATGATGTTGACGTAGTTCAGCTCAATGAGCATGAGCGCACCAGCTTCAGACTCAATACTCTGGGTTACGTATTCCAAAACTACGCACTTGTGCCAGACTTGTCAGCCGAAGAAAACGTCATGCTTCCCCTTCTGATGCGTAACTATGACTGGCAGACCGCCAAAGCCATGGCGCGTGTCGCAATTGATGGAGTTGGTCTGGAAGGTAAGTATCTCAATCTTCCCGCTGAACTCTCTGGAGGAGAGCAACAAAGAATTTCTATAGCACGGGCGGTAGCAGGCAAACCAAAAATTCTCTTTGCGGATGAACCAACTGCAAACTTGGATACAGTCTCTGGAACTCAAGTAATTGATTTAATAGCCCAGGTAAATCGCGACGAGAAACAGACTGTGGTAATGGTCACCCACGAACGAGAATACGCCATGGGTTGTGACCGTATCGTACATATGAGAGATGGTGAGGTGGTAGATATTGAACAATTGAAATAACACTACTGGAATAAAAACAGCTACTCAGATGAGTAGCTGTTTTGTTTTGTACGACTAGATTTTGTCGGGAGCTTCTGGACGCACTTCCATTCCTCTTGTTGGATCGGATGCTGTACGTTTCTCTCCGTACATCTCTTCGTACGCGTCTTTAATTTCTACGCCATGTTTCTTTAAGAGTCCTTCGTACTCTTCTCTCTCCATAGTCTCTACTTCAATCAGTCGTTTAGAAATGGCATCGAGCGCAACTCGGTGTTCGGTCAAGATAACGCGGGCTTTTTCTTTTCCTTCAGCGATAATCCGAGATACTTCTTCATCAATCGCCTTGGCTACTTGGGAAGAATAGCCGCGATCTTCTGACATTCCACCACCAATCATAGTGCCACCCATACCTTCAAAGGCGACCGGGCCAAGAGTATCACTCATACCGTACTTGGTAACCATATCTCGAGCGAGATTAGCGACTACCTGTAAGTCGTTTGATGGACCAGTAGAAAGATCATTAAATACCATCTTCTCAGTAACGTATCCACCAAGTGTCATTGCAATGTCATCGAGAAATTCTTTTCGGGTGTGCATTCGGCGATCTTGATCAGGCAGCTTCAGTGTATATCCAGCCGCTCGTCCTCGAGAAATCACAGAAATCTTCTGCACCGGGTCTGCATACGGAAGGGCTGAGGCGACCAAGGCGTGTCCGACTTCATGGTAGGCCGTGACCAACTTTTCGTGTTTACTTAGGACATGACTCTTTCGTTCTGGACCGAGCATTACTTTCTCGATAGACCGAATCAAGTCAAACTGACCAACTGTCTTACGTTTCTCCCGGGCTGCGAGAATTGCTCCTTCGTTCATTAAAGAGTAGAGATCAGCTCCTGAGAACCCTGGAGTTCGTTGAGCGATAATTTCTAAGTTGACATCGTCCTGCAGTGGCTTCTTACGAGCGTGTACTTTGAGAATTTCTTCTCGGTCCTTTCGGTCAGGCAAATCAATAGTTACTCGCCTGTCAAAACGTCCAGGTCGCAGTAGAGCCGGGTCAAGAACGTCTGGACGGTTAGTCGCAGCCATGACAATTACCTTGGCGTTAGGTTCAAAGCCGTCCATCTCTACTAGAATTTGGTTGAGGGTTTGTTCTCGCTCATCATTCCCTCCCCCTACTCCTGATCCTCGCACTCGTCCCACTGCATCAATCTCATCGACAAAGATAATCGCTGGAGCAGTTTTCTTCGCCATTGCAAAGAGGTCGCGTACTCGTGACGCACCTACTCCCACAAACATCTCTACAAACTCTGAACCAGAGATAGAGAAGAATGGCACGCCAGCTTCTCCAGCTACTGCTCGCGCCAGAAGTGTCTTTCCAGTTCCTGGTGAACCCATCATCATCACTCCCTTAGGAATCTCAGCTCCAATATCAAGGAATTTCTTAGGGTTTTTAAGGAAGTCGACAATTTCTTCCAGTTCTTGCTTGGCTTCTTTGGCTCCTGCTACGTCTTTAAAAGTCACTTTTTGGTTCGTGTCATTTGGGTCAATCATTCGGGCCTTAGAGCTACCGAAGTTCAGTGCCTGCATACCAGCCCCCTTTACCGAACGGGTAAAGAACCAGATAATCACTCCTAGAAAAAGAATTGGAAATAAGAACGGTGCAAATTGACCAAACCAGTAGCCAAATCCAGTTTCTCTTTGCACATCAATTGTGATACCTGAGAGTTGCTCTGGAGACACACCAAGATTCGACAGAGAGTCAGTCACTGAGGCGTCAACTTCTCGTTTGGCTAGCCCTGAATTACGAGTGTCGTCTTTATACGATACTTCAAGAGAAGCACCACGAACAATAATGGTGTCGACTTCGCCAGCCTTTACCTGCCCTGCTACGTCTGTGACTGTCAGCTCTTCTGGAGGAACACTTGTCTCAGTCAAGTACGAGAAAAGCGCGGTAACCAAAATAAGCAACAATACAGTCGAGAGCATATTGTTCCAAAAATTTCCTGGACCAAGTGGCATCTTCTTGCCCATCCCTTTCATTCGTTCCTTAGAAGTCTTGGGAATGGGAGCGATTTTCTCACCGTTCTCATCAGTAGTCACTTCTGATGAGCCTTCAGATTTTTGTGACTCTTCTGGGGTCTCTACTGACTCGTTTTCTGGCTTTTTTTCGGGGTTTTCTGGCGTATTCATATGTTGGGTATTATACAGAAAAAACCCATTGATGCGAGGTGCAGGCTTCAAATCAGTACTCTTTTAACGAAGTTGCTACTTCTACGACAAATAATATAAAAAATAAGGCCGAGCGCGTTTTCAACGCGTTCGGCCCCCTATCTTAGTGATTGACTCACACTGGATAAAATACAATGACCAACGTATAGATAGTCACTCCCAATGAAAGTACAAAATGCCCAGACTCTGGTGACTCCCACACATTGGGAACCAGGTGCAATTTGCGATATTGATAAATGATTAACTTCCCAATAAAGCACACAATCGAAACGATCACCCAAAATCCGGGGACGCTCCGTAGAGTTGCTTCAATAGCAGGTAATCCAAAGCAAATCACTAACCCAGCACTGATGGCACCCAGAGCAAAGAACACAATCGTGCCGACAGTGTAGTCTGGCTCCCACTCATACCACTTATTGAATGCAGTGAGTACTAGCAAGAGAACGGTCAACGGTGCGGCCCATGCGTACTGATAGATAAACGGCATAGGGATTACGATCACATACCAGCTGATCATAGTCTGATCAACAAAGCGAAGAAACCAATTGGGTTTCCAGGCATGATACGCCGCACTACTCAGGTAGAGTCCGACCGCTATCAAAAAGTAGAGAGTCTGTCCGGCTGTCCGATGGGTGAATAGAACGTAAACACCTATCAAGAACACTACAAACGGCAGATGGAACAAGACTACTAGCGGATGCCTCAGTCGAGTCAAGCTGGGATTTGCCTCATGATGTTCAAGGACTTTTACAAGATACTGCATGTGTCCCCCTTTCGTTGGACATTTAATTATCGAAGAACTACGTTGTACACGCGACCCTTCTTCCTAAACTCACTGTAGTACTAGACCATAAATCTGTCAAGTGTCTAGAGGTGTATAAGCTCTGATACTTATTGTTATCTTGTTTCCCTTCCGTAAGATTGCTACAGTTAGCACCATACTTATGAAAGCCTATATCACCAACCGTAAAGTTCGCTTCAACTACGAAATCCTAGAGACCTTCGAGGCTGGTTTGGTGTTGCACGGGTACGAAGTCAAATCTGTGCGTGCCAGCAAAGGCAAAATTGACGGAGCGTACGTCATCGTTCGTGGTGGTGAAGCCTTCCTAGTTGGCGCTAGTATCACCGCCTTTCAAGTAGCTAATACTCCCAAATCATACGACCCCGAGCGCCCTCGCAAGCTCCTTCTCTCTAAAAAACAACTGGCCAAGATAGAAAACCAAACCGAAACTGCCCGCTTGACATGCGTCCCATTATCGTTGTATAATAACGGAGGAAAAATCAAGTTGGAGATTGCGCTGGCGCGTGGTAAAAAGAAGACAGACAAGCGTCAAAGCTTGAAAGCGCGTGACTCCAAGCGCGACATAGAACGTACCTTGAAATCTCAATAAATTTAGATGGAGTTAGATGGGTTAAAAAGTCAGCGAATAAATCGCTGGTGCTCATCAAATTAGGAGGGCAATTAATGTCGGGCAACTTTGGTGGGTACGACCCACGCAGCTATATCGAGAGTTTGGTCGGACCAAACTCACAAGAGCCTAAATGGCCAGCCACTCTGGAGGTCGGCGGTTTGAGCCTGGAGCAAAGCTTGCGCGAACGTCGTTCGCCAGTCTCGCTCCCGACCCCACCGTGGGAACCCAAAGAGTAGCGAGCGCTATCATCTGTTCTTTGAAGAAAGCAGCAGGCCCTACAGCCTGCTGCCCATCTAACTCTATCTAAACTAAATAAATCAACAAGGAGGACCGAATGTCAGATATTTCTAAGGAACAAATTGGTCGAGGCACTGTCTACGGCTCAATCGAAACCCATCGCTCATGGCCCGCAGGCGTCATCCGACGCCCTTCAGGACTGCCCGACCCCGGCATGGCTGGTGCAGCAGCAGAGTACATGGACGAGCTGATCAAACAAGCTCAACTGGACAAAAGTCCTTCTTGAATCACACGAGATTCCCTACCAGAGTCCGACGCACACATAATTGCGTCGGACCCCTATAGGGGATGCCAGGCATCGACGGTTAGTCGTGTCGGTTGTGTGCAGTGTCGAAAACTGGTAATCAATTCGTTAAAAGGTTCCACTTTGTATTTGCAAAAAAAGCAATGCCAAGTCCTTACGCTAACGCGTTTGGATTCGCTCCCGCATTCGCGTAATCTTACGCCCGCCGGAGTGATGCTCTCTACATAAACGTCTCATACGTGTAGCTGGGTAAAATAACACGAGACTGTGACTCATCTTCCGTTGTGGGGATGAGCCAAGATTTCACACAACTCGAGTGACTAGTGTTTTGTTTGTTCTCTAGCTAGTCGCTTCAAACCCAAAGAATAAACTACACACTGTAGAATCACAATCGCACCCTAATTCGGACGCGGGTTCAACTCCCGCCATCTCCACCAAAACTCAGCCACCCTTATGGGTGGTTTTGTATTTTCGGTGGAGTGGAGAAAGCAAACAGTTTCACTTTCGTCGGGAGTTGAAAGCCACAGGCATGTTTCAAGCTCTTTTCCTAGAGCTTGAAACAGCCGAGGCGGGGTCGAGAGTACTTAGTAGATTTCGAGCCAAAAGCGAAAAAATATACTTAGTAACTCGTGACCAACTTCCGCCATCTCCACACTACTTGACAAAACATTATTATTGATGTATTGTTTGGACATATAACTGTTCTAGAGGAAATACACAATGGCACTGCTTGAAGAATTCGAGAATCGCTACCAAGAAAAACCGACCGACCCCGCAAAGAAAATCCTGTTTGGCGTTCTTGACGACCTATTCGGTCGTCGTGGATTCGACAATGCGTGGGATGTCATCGACAGTGCTATCAAGGAAGAACTCCTTGATGAGAATCTTCAAATTGTTAGAAAAAACCTGACCTGATTTCTTTGGGCACCAACTGAAACAAGACCGCATTCACTTCACACTGTCTGCGGTCTTTCTACTTTTAGTAATGTTCAATACCACACTTATGACACCTTCGCTTTTCTTCAATCAAGCATTCATAAGTACTTTTTGGATGATTGAGGAACTTTGATAATACTCCCAGAACTGTTTAAGGTAGTCTTTTAGTTGGTTCAAAGCCCTACCCCGTATGTCCACAGACATAGAAATGTATGGAAGAACAAAAAACTTACTTCGAGTGGGTTTTTTATTTTGATATACTTAACTATATGGAAACGATGCCTAATAATTCTGAACGAGGAGAAAAGATAAAGTCTTATCAAGAGAAACACCTACCGGAAGGCCTGCGCTCGCAGAAAAAAGTAAACCTCGTTATAGCTGCTGGTCTTGAAGCTCTATATGCTCGATCTGCAAATTTTGAAGGATTGGAGAATCTTCCAGAATCTGGACCATTTATTGTTGTCGCCAATCATTTCAATGTAAAAGAAACTGAAATTTTACTTGCTACTTTTAAGAACTATGACGCTCATGTAGTAGCAGCTGAAAAAGTGCACGGTGAACATCCAATTCGCAAGATTGGATTGAGTACCATCAGAGGCATTACTGCACCAGAAACATTAGCCCACCTTTCTCTCGAAGAAAAAGAAGAGCTGCTTGATCGTGTGTCAGATGATTTTGTAAAGGAAAAGTACCAAGAAATAATCGATCGAGAAGCTGCGGGAGAGACAGATCGTTCTGGACTCCTTAAATTTATTCGCTCTTCAGTCGCTCTTCTCTCCCGAGGTGATGTTTTAATCATCTATCCAGAGGGCCTGTGGCTGTATGACGGCGAAGACGGAGCTCCACGTAGTCACACTCTATACAAAGGATATGATGGGTTCAATGTTATTGCTGAACAATATAAAAAATTAACTGGTGAGCAAGTCCCTATCGTACCAATTGGTTTTTATGAGCATGACGGCCATAAAGAAGTGAGGATTGGAGCACCTAGCGCTATTCAAGATAATAATTCAGAGTTATCTGACACTGACTGGTACATGCAGCAAATTGCAGATAAGTTACCTGAAGAACAACGAGGGTACTACTCTCAGAAATCAGAATCATCAGAGGTTAACAACCTTTAGGAAATTAGGACATTCCATCTCAATCAAACAGGTTTTCACCACAAGAGTATTTCCGAAATTATAGTCTCTGGGACTTCTTAATTTCTAGGTCAACTTGGTGCAAAGTCTTCCACCAAAACTCAGCCACCCTTATGGGTGGTTTTTTGTTAGTGGGGTTGGAGAAAGCAAACTGCTTTGCTTTCTTCGGGAGTTGAACGGCGGAGACATGTCTTTCTCCCTTTCCTGAGGAGGAAACAGTCGAGGTGTGTCCCGCGGCATTTATGAGCGTAGTGAATTAGTGACCGTCAGGACAACTCCCGCCATCTCCACTGATATAGAAGTATGTAGAAAAATATGGAAACTTACTCGTTTCGGGTACGCTTCTTTATTTGGTTGCAATTAGTAGCAGTAACTTCGTTTGTACTTCGGAAATTACACCTCCTTTTGCTTTAGCAATTAGTTTTGTATTTCTTGCTTTCCAGTCGAGCGATCTGACGTGGTCAGATAAAATAACGCCAGCTACTTTTTTATCTTTTACTTCTACCTCAAAAGGATATCCTTTCTGTGCTGAAGTGATTGGACACATAATAGCTAGACCGGTCTTTTGGTTGTAGCTTTTGGGAGACACCACAATCGCTGGACGTACTTTTGCCTGTTCTCTGCCCTTGGTTGGATTAAAATCAACCCACACTAAATCAGCCCTATCCGGGACATACTGTTTTTTTACCATATCTCATTACCACGCACGTTGGACCATTCGGTTTCTTGGTGCACATTAGCTTCTGAAACAGCAGTCAAAAGCGATTCGAGAGACACCTCTTCTTCAACTGGCTCAATGACAATCTGGCCATTCTTAATAACCACAGACACACCAAGGCCTGCTCGCAATGATTTTTGTTCAGTAACACTTTTAGGCAAACGGACCCCTAGGCTATTACCCCATTTTTGGATTTTAGTTTTCATACTCAAAAGTATATACAAAGAGTATACTTTTGTAAAGTACCTGACTTTCTCTTACAAATCCACCACTTTTAAGAAAACCGAACACTCCATTTCAAGCAAAAAGGTTCTTACCTCAAGCATACTGCTCCACATAATTTAGACGTTTAAAAAACCGCTTAATGCGGTTTTTAAAATAATACTCACCGAACTCGTAACTATTCAATCACAGAGCCACTTTTTAGGTTTCCGTCTCTTATATACGAGACCACTACCACTCCAGCAGGTGTAGTCTCAGAATGTGTAACTTTAAAAGCAGCCGGTAATGTCCCTCCATCAAACAAACGCTTCCCTGCTCCTACGGTTACTGGAAATATTTTTAAGTGAAATTCATCTACTAAATCATGCTTGAGTAATGTCTGAATAAAATTTCCACTACCGTGCACCTGTAATTCTGGACCATCGCTCTCTTTAAGCTCTTTCACTTTCTTAACAACATCATTCTCTAAGACTATTGTCGTCTCCCAGTCTGAAGTAAAAGGTGTTTTACTGGCCACATACTTAGTTGCGTTATTAATTCCAGGGCCTTCCTCTTTATGTTGTGGCCAGTACGAAGCAAAAATATCAAATGTTTTCCGACCCAAAAGTAAATCAAACGGCTCTGACATTTCTTTGTTCATAATTTCACCTAATGTTTCATCAAAGTACGGTGGTAACCAGCCTCCTTGTTCAAAACCTCCACTTGGATCTTCTTCTGGTGCACCTGGTGATTGCATCACTCCATCGAGTGTAAGGAATGTTAATACTTTTATTTTTCTCATACCTAAATTTTATCATTTGTAATAAAAAACCGCTTATAGAAAGCGGTCTTTTATTTGGGCTACAATATGTTACACCTTACAAATTTGTTCCAGAACGGACAGAAGTGTCAGTTTGAGAATTTGTATCAAGTACACCAGTGTCAATTGAAGTATCAGTGGTCGCATCTATCTTCACGTCAATCGAACCGTTTGTATCTGATTCAGTAGTAGTACTGTTGTCAGTTTGGGTGTCAGATTCAGATTTTGTACCAGCGTCTGTATCACTACGGACATCGAGTACGCCATCAATTACTGCATCAGTTTCACCAGTCATATTAATTTGTAATCGAAGCATACTATCAATCATTGCTGATGCTTCATTGGAAATACGAATGGCAGCTTGTACAGACGTATAGGCAGCTTGGTAGGCTTCAGCCTGAAGTGACGCTTTTGCTTCGGCTTGAGCTGAGATTGCATTAGCTAGTTTTGCTTCGGCTCGAGCCTGTGCTTGAGCTGATACCTTGCCTTCTACTCTGGATACTTTTGCCTCAACAGTAGCAATTAATGTATCGGTTTGTTTGATTGTTGACTCAATATCCGTTCGAGTATTAGCAGACACGTCTAGTGTAGCAGTTGCTTGAGCGTTTGCAGCAGCGTCAGCGTAGGTGCGAATATTAGTAATCAGAGTTGCGCCGTCATTTCCAGATACACGAGTATTTAGATCAGCGAGTACCTCTGCGTAGGTACGGAAACTTCCTTCTAGTGAAGCTCGTACAGTGGCAGAAGATTCATAATCTCCTTGCGCTTCGGCTGTAGCACTTCGTTTTTCTGCTTCCTCAGCATGAGCTTTCAGACGAGTACTAATGTCAGCAGATACTTCAGCAGTGAGTTCACCACGAGCAGCTAGCTCTTGAGCTTCTTCAAGTCGTTCTTCTGCTAGTCGAGCTTGTAGTCGCGCTTCGGCTTCGTTTGAAACAGCGAACGCGCTTTTAATATTTTCGTTTACTTCAGTTTTTACCACGTAGAGTGCGTCACCCGGGACCGCACCTTCCGCAGCGTATGTAGTTCCTCCTCCTACTATCAAAGCGATAGCAATTATTACAGCAGTCATAGATTTTGGTTGTTTAAATAAGGTAAATAATGAAGTACGTTGTGGTACTTGTTCTATAGAACGACCATCCTCTCCAACTCTTACACTATGAAAACGAGCATACTCTAACAAGTCATTTTCCATACGAGCACGAGAAGATTCAGATAGTTTAATATCCTTTAACTTAGCTACATATTCAGTTGTTTTAGAGTCTTTATTCATATATATGTAGTTTTTCTTGTAGACGTTTGGTGGCTCGGTTGAGACGTACCGATACCGCGTTAGCAGTTTCTTCTATTATTTCCGCGATGTATTTGGGCGCTAACCCTTCGACATGTTTCAAGAGCAGCACTTCTTTATCTTTTAGTTCCATATCATTTATAGCATCGAGAACCTCCTGATAAGAAGCAACCTCTTCTGGACCAGCAGTGGTAGTTTTTGGCAAGATTCCTGAATCAATTCTTTCATCAAGAGACACGGCTTTCTTTTTCTTATACCAATCTTTGGCCATATTGTTGGCAATAGTATACAGAAAAGACCGAGTATTGGTCATTTCTTTATCATCACGTAAGTACTGCCAATATCTGGCAAACACCTCTTGTGTCATATCTTCTGCTAATTCAACGTTTGACACCTTCACTATGCAAAAACGAAAAATTGCATCTCCATAGGTGGAGAATGATTCTACAAACACTTTTTCTTGGGTGTCCTGATTCATACAACGACTGTTGCCCTTTACTCTTACACGTTGCCTGAGTTTAATCAAATACTTATTTAACCAGACCATGCTCATACCAAAGGATGTTCTTACTCCACATAACCTGTACGTACACCAAAACAACTCACGAATATTCGTGAGTTGTTTTTAATCTCTTTTGAACGCTTCGGTACACACCTTCATGTATTCCTCGTATTTTTCTTGTTGTTCTTCTGGCGAGAGGCCTTGCATGTTCTCAACAGCATCTTGGTGATTACTATCTCCTTTCTCTACCTCATCCATGACATGTTCCTGGCAATTCTTAACCACCTCATCTGGAGTGTTTCCCCTAATCTCAACTTCACATTCCTCTGGTCCTCCCAAATCACTGCAAGTAATTTTTTTCATATCTGCATATTACCACGAGATATAGACTAGAGCGTATTGTCGATAACATGGAACACACCATTGGAAGATATGATGTCTGCTTCTATTATGTATGCTGAGTTGTTTAGTTTTACACTTCCTGCTTCTCTTTTAACTGTCAGTGTGTCTAATCCAACCGTACTGAGCGTTACTCCATCGGTAAGATCATCATATTTGTATTCAGTTGCAACAGTATGAAGTCGGACTAAATCAATAAGCTCTTCTTTAGAAAGCGTTTCGCCGACTGATTCAAGTGCGGCATTGGTTGGTATAAATAGCGTAAATGGTCCGGTTCCTTTTATCGCATCTGGACCAACTTCATTCAAGATTTCTGCAAACTGACTGAGGTTATCAGCTGAGTTGATGTTTGAGATTAGATCTGTTGTACTAGAAAAATTTGATCTGTAAGTATCCTCATCTATCTTGGTTACGTTACTTTGTGAACTAGAGACTTCTGTGACTAACCAAGGAGTATTACTATTTTTAGAGATTTTTTCAACGCAATTCTCTTGGGCTAAATTACATGACTGTATTTTGAGCAAACCATCATCAGTCCAAGCGATGACCTTCCCCCATATTTTTTCTGACAGTGCGTCTGTACGTGCGTCGTACACCTGCACAAATCCTTCTTCAAACCCAGTTCCTTCAACCGCTACAAATGTACTATCCGGTGAGATGGTGGCTTTTTTGTAAGTATCTGAGCGCTCAGGATCAATTGGGTCTAAAATTGGATCTGACTCGGCAATTAATTTTTTCTCACCATTTGAGAAAGTGACGTATATTCCACTATTTTTAGAGTCTTGTGTAATATCCCTTACTTCTGTTGAAAGTATCGACACCGAAGTGTCTGTCTCATTTTGGTTAGAATTAATCACATACCACACGGTCAAAAATACTGCCAGTACCACAAGGAGTGTGATGAATATTTTTTTCATATTATTTAAATTATCGAATATTTTAGATGGTGTGTATTTCGCCCAGGTTTTTACCCGGCTGCGTAGCAGGTTAATAATTTGGTTGCCTCTATAAAAGAAGGGGTTGAGCCATTTTGAATAGCTGTTACCGTCTCTACTCCTACTTTTTCTTCTGCACAGGCAATCATCTCTGGGGTAATGGTTATTGAGTCAGCATCTACTCCTACACGTTTGAGTGCTTTTTGTTGTCCAGGGTCTAGTGCTGAAGTATCAACAATCACCGCTTCAGTCTGTAATTGCTCGTCTGTATTAGCATCAAGCATTATTTCACTGTCCGTTTCAGACTCTTGATTGGGTGTTGTTGATGCAATTTCTTGGCCGCTCTCTTCTGCAGATGAGGTGTCAGCTTCAGTCGAAGAAGAACTGTACTGACCGAGCAAAAACCCACCACCAAGTGCCAGCGCAACAATTCCCAGTAGTATAATCTTCTTACCCACAACACTTACGTATTGTCCTGGTTCTCCAAGCTTCTCTCTGCTTCAAAAGAATCCACTGGACGATTTACTACAATCAATTTAACGATACCCCACGCAATCACCCAGTATACAAATAGCGCCAAAAGAGTGCTGAACTCTACGACACTCCCTCCCGCTGACGGTGCGCTGAATACGTATTGGAATGGCGCTATTAATACTCCTGAAATGGTGTAGATAATTTGTGTGAATCCGGCTCCGGTATTAGCAGCCAATAGCTTGAGACCAAAGCGAAGTAGCAAAATAACCTCAATAACTGAGAAGATGTACCAGACGTATCTAGTAGTACGATACATTGTTTCTTTATTTGACATAGTATTTATTGATTATTGATTAACTATACTAAGTATATACCGCTAACCTCTTCCTTCAAATCTGCTAGTGATTACAGTATTGCACAAACGCAACTACTTACTCATCATTTTTTGGGTTTTGAGATCAAACACACCAGTCTCTGTCAGATTATTATCCTCTTGATATTCAACGAGAGCAGACTTGGTAACTGGACCAAAGTACCCAGTTGCCGAAGCGCGACTTAACGCATCTTTGGCTGGGCCGTCAGAGTTGAAGATGAGATAGGTCTGCAGCAGTGACACGGCCACACCAGTATCCCCCTCTTTCACTCCAACGGGGATAACTGTAGGGATTGTTTTAATTAAAGCCTTGAGCTTTTCTAGTAATTCAATGTTCTCCTCAATTCCAGAATCCTTTAGTACTTCTTCCACCTCATCGGGCAACGAATATTCTTCGATTATTGCTTCAGAGAATTCACTTCTAAAGTTACTTATCAAAAATTCTGCATACTCATCAGCATCGTCTACCTCGTCCAATATGTCTTCCAAGAAGCTCATCTTTTGTTTAGTGGTGAACGGAGTACCTGACATTCGAGACAATGGATCGGTTGGTGAATTATTTTTGTCTATGACTTCAAAGTGTAGATGATAAATACCCTCTGGAACGTTGCCGGTATCTCCTACAGTCCCTATGAAGTCGCCGACTGAAAGCTTATCACCGCGCTTAATATCAGCGATTGAGTCCATGTGCATGTACCGAAACGACTCTCCGTCTGGATTAGTAGTGTAGACAAATTTACCTGCACTTGGTCCAGTCCCGACACTCGTTACCACCGCTTTGGTCGGTGACACTATCGGTGTACCCCTCAAGGCTCGCATGTCCTGTCCTTCATGAGAACGGGCGCCACCACCTCTTGAGTCGCCGAAGTCAGCAATAAGCGCGTCGTGCTCAACACCGAACAATACCGGCACAGCAAATGTTTTTATAGAGTTTTTACTGAGACTGTTTGTATTAGGAGTATCTCTGACAGCAAGTGCAGTAGAAGTAGTCAAACCGCAGACCAAAATAGCAATGACGATGAGGGTTGAGTATTTTTTCATACAACTAGTAGAACGTTACTGAGTTGATGAGATTGTTATACATCGTCACATTACTATCTTCTTGATTCTCATATTGACTGGCAAAGATGTACGCGTTGCCAGAGTAGCTAGAAATATGGAAATCTTGAGAATAGAGTCCTTGAGTAGTGTACTTAATGGTCGAAACACCATCTAAGTCAACTTCAGTTACTTCGCCAACCTTATTGTTAAATGAGGTGTATTGTGGATTTTCGTTCACCCATTGCAACAAGCGTTCTGAACGACTGCTAGAAGCAGTTTCGTCTTCTTCTGGTAAAGCAAATACGAACACACTTACAGACGGTGGTGTTTGTTCATTTTCTTCAGCATTTTGGTACTTCAAGTATTGACCATACTCAAACATCACATAGGCTTTTTTCAGCGACTGCGAAGTTGTAGCAACTGGTGGCTCAATTAATGCGTAACCTTCAGTTCCACTTGGGTACTTGAATGCAAATTTATATTCTTTATTAACCATTTGTGTACCAATAACTACTTCTTCTATCCTGTCGTCCAATATTGGCTGTACTACTTCTTTGTTTACTACAAAAAACCCAGCCACCAAAATGACTAGGCCAACTGCTACAAAAATATACTTTTTATCCATATGTTAATGAAGACGGATGAACAGACTGAAACTTACTAATCGACAGACTGAACTGAAATTGAGACCTAAATGCGCTACACTATGGTAATGGACCAGAAAAAAATTCTTATCGTTGAAGACTCTTCTTACTTGGCAGAATCATTAGTAGATATGCTTGAACTGAAGAACTACCAGGCCCTAGTGGCAGCCTCAGGAAAAGAAGCAGTCGAAATGGCCTTGGCAGAAGAACCAGATTTAATCCTTTTAGATATCAGGCTACCTGATTTTGACGGGTATGAAGTATTTAGAAGAATCAAGAACACTGACTGGGGAGCTCACGCCAAGATTATGGTGCTCACTGCCTCTGAATCAATCGAAAACATCTCCAAAAACATCAACTTGCCTGCACAAGACGTGCTCTTCAAACCGGACTGGAGTATCCCAAAACTCCTTGAGCAAATTGAAAAAAGACTCACTCAATAGGTTCTGCTTTTACTTCCACTGATTCCAGTGGAAGGATTATTTCAAAGGTAGTGCCGATGTTTTCTGTGCTGGTAAACGATACATTTCCCCGCAATACTCCAACCGCTTCTTTTACAATATATAAACCAAGTCCAGTTCCGTCTGGAACGTTCCGAACAGCATTGGACGCTCGGAAAAGTTTAGAGAAAATTGCATCTTGATCTCCAGGGGGAATTCCCATTCCATTATCTTGAATGGTAATAATCAAATCACCATCTTTTTTACCAAAGCCAGCATGAATTGTCCCCGCTTCCCTGGTGTATTTGACTGCGTTTGTGTAGAGATTGGTAATCATCATCCGGATAAGATTAGGGTCAGTCTTGATGGTTGTAATACTTGGTTCAAAAAAGGTCTTTACTACAATATTTTTTTGATTGGCGCGCACTGACTGCTCATCAATCACATCTTGGAACACTTGAGCCAGGTTGACCGTGTCGTATTCTGGCTGAAACGTACCTAACTCAAATCGAGATACTCGCAAAAAATCATCTACCAATATGGCCATTCGCCTAATACTCTCAAGCAGTCTGTCGATGTACTTAAGTTGCCTATCGCTCAGACTCTCTGGACTGTCCATCTGGAGTAATTCGGCGCTCCATTTCATACCTGCAATAGGTGTGCGTAGCTGGTGGGATGCGAGAGATACAAATTCTGATTTTGCATCTTCAGCTTTTTTTTGTTTGGTGATATCGACTAATGTCAGTAAGCCTATTCTCTCGCCAGCAGCATCAGTAAACCCAAATAGAGAGAGCAGGGCCCATGCTTCGCGCTTGTCTTTGCGTTCAATAGATACCATTTCATCACTAATGGCTACTCCACTGCGAAACTTCTCAAGTAAAAATTCTAGGTGTGTATCATCAGTAGTTTTAATTCGCTCAAATACATTTAATCCTTTAACACCATCTTGGGTCACACCAAGAGCTCGCACTGCAGCAGTATTGGCGGACTCCACTAGTCCATCAAACGTAATAAGAATATATGGTACGGGACTATTTTTATATAATTGAATATACATCTCTTCGGACGCAAATGCGGCATCTTTGGACACCGCTTGCTGAATCTTGGCAATTTTCTCCGAAGCATTAGAGATGTCATAGATATTTTTGGCAACAAATACACAGGACAAAAATGCCATCAAGAAGAGCAGTCCTCCTAGATCCATATCACTAAAATCAAAAAACAGAGTGAGTGCAACTACGACAGCAAACAAAATGAAAAATACAGTAAAAGACTGAACGAGTGATTTATTATTTTTCTGTAGCTGTGCCGACATGTATGTATATATTACCACTCCCTCTTTGAGTTTTAGTTATGGAAGAGGTGTTTTTGGGTAGAGATTTTTTTGTTATACTGCGCACTTATGAAAAATGTTCTCGTTAAAAAAAGTACTGCTGGCCTGGGACTCTTTGCCAATGTGAATTATGAAAAAGGTGAAGAAATTATTCAGTACCTGGGCGAAACGATTACCAGTGACGAAGCGAATCGTCGCGGTGGGAAATATTTGTTTGAATTGAATGACCAGTGGATGATAGACGGCAAGAGTCGCACAAATATAGCCAGATACATCAATCACAGCTGTCGGCCCAATGCGTACCCGGAGCTATCACAAGACGAGACTCAAGTGCGCATCTATGCCAAGAAGCGTATCTTACCCGGCGAAGAGATTACGTATAATTATGGTCCGCAGTATTTTAAAATTGAGATCAAACCGTTTGGATGTCGGTGTCAGAAATGTTCTAAGGTGTCGTTGTAGTTGCAGAGTCTAAGGGGTCGGCTGATTGTTCGGTTTCTGGCTGTGTATCAGCTGCTTCTTGGTCTGACTCTTGAGTGCTGGGAGCTGAGTCTGCATTAGGCGCTGTTGATGATGCACTCAAATCAGTTGAGCTCGCAGTTGCATCAGTTGTCGTAGCGGTGGTTGATGCCGCCTCAGTAGGCGGTTGAGGTTTTGCTCCACCTGTACCCAGACCAACCAGTCCTCCATTAGCTTGCTTGTTGGTGTTTTGTACTGGTACCTCAATGCGCTGAGCATCGCCGTCTCGTTCATCGGT
>Ga0209309_10000551_pt1 | contig 43504 bp, 41 predicted proteins | sample COGITO_mtgs_1204_2_FD_184807 | JGI IMG/M metagenome (GOLD analysis project Ga0209309, IMG submission 184807) | Pelagic marine microbial communities from North Sea - COGITO_mtgs_120412 (SPAdes) (version 2) | ecosystem: Environmental > Aquatic > Marine > Epipelagic ... | reverse complement strand
CTGTATATGACTATTATGGTGAAGAAGAGACCCCAATCTCTGTGCGTGAGTTTCTTAATAGGCATCGATCGCTAGAGCAGACAACTACAACTATTGAATTCCTTGAAAACGGTATGCACCCTGAATCTGTGGCGAACAATGACAGAATAATATATGAGGTGCTCGCTAGGAGTAGTGAAGAATCTGATGATCCTGCGATGACCAGACAGCTGCTATTTGATCTACTATCTTGCGATGGTATAGAGCTGGATCAGCCGGATAGCGAACTGGTAGATGAAATGGTTATCAATCCGGAGGATATTTCTACGAGGGTAGGTATGGTTGCAAGTGCTTGGCGTGAAAGCGAAGGCGGTGTTTCAGATGGCGTACGATCGAAAGTACTTCTGGGGACATTTAACAGATACGGTAGACAGAACCATTCCTCTAATGAAATATCGTACGAACAGAGCCAAAGAGAATCACTCGGACATCATATCGCCGCGCTCGATTATGTTGATGATACTGTTATTGAAGCTTGCCAAAAATCAGGCATGGATATCGAAGGACGTGAAATGAGTGGCTTTATCGATAATGTCGCTTACAAAATGCATAAAGGCAAAGAGATAACAGCTCATGATGTGCGGTTTGCTGCGGCTGATTTTATGGATGCGTGTAGGGGTACGCCCCCTGAAATCGAAGCCTTGCTTAAGCCCAATAAAATTACAGGGCACCAATCTGGCAATCAAATTAAGGGCTATGAAGACTTCGCACCGTTTGCTGCAAGTATTAGGGAGGTAGACGAATTCTATGAATCGCTTTCGGCTATCTACGAAGACGACACGGACAGTCTAGAGCGAGCAGTGCAATCTGCATTTGCAGGACTCTTAGAGCACCATGAGCGAGAAGAGCGGGATCCTAGTAGTGATGGTAGCCCTACAGCTGCGCTTCGAAGTGCCGTAGAACTGTATTTACGCGAGCCCCGATACGACAAAGAAATTTATGAAGAACTAATGACATTCACTTATGCCGATCAAGCGGAGCGAGCTGGTCAGCGGTTGTCAGACCCAGAGTTTCTTGGTGTGCTTGATGACCCAGAGCTGAGTGATGATGCCAAAAAAAGGTTACCAGAAATAATGCTTCACAGAGAACATGCTATCGCAACCGCAGCTGAAGCGTTCAAATCTATCGACTGTGATTTGCCGAATCTTATGAAAATTATGCTCTGGAGCGAACCTAGGAAATCAGAGCTGGTGCCAGAGTATTATCGGGCCCTCGTTGAAGCAATGTCACGTAAAGATAAAAACGGTACACCCTACGATAGTCCAGAGACAGTTGAACGTTTTGTTCTGCTCGAACATACGGCTAGTGAAAAGTACAAGGACAATATTAAATGGTTCAAAACAGGCACTGTGCCACTTGCTTTGTGTGAGACCGTTATCGCAGCTCGTCGGATAATCGCTCCTGACGCCGGGGAGATGTCACCCGATGAAGTGTATGAGATCTATCGTAATAACCCAGAGTATATAGCTCAAATCAGCACCGAAAACCTACAGAATTATCTCGAAGGTGAACTCAGGGCCCCTGGTCTACACTGCCAAGGAAAGTACAAAGGCGATAGTGAAGCGGCTCTTCAGTTTGCGCGTGAAGAGGCTGAAAAAAGACAAGAGTCGTTCCGAGTGTTTGTGAACCTTGATGCTGATACTTTAGTCAAAGTAGATCATGGATTCGGTGCGGTTAAATCAATTATGGATACCGATGTGGTTGATCCATCGGAGGTGGAAATAGGTGGAATGCCTCGCACTACAGAATATATTTTGCATCGAAATGAGCTTGAACTAATGGTGGGCAACAGGTCACACGATGAAAGCGATCATCCGATATACGGCTCATGTGGCTACATAGATAGTGGTATACCATCTGGCGCGCAAGGCTATGGAGATGTGATGTTGTCATATAAAGTTGATGATGATTTATCGGAACGGGTGACATTTACGCCTGAAGATAGCTTTAACGGCACATTTAGACTGGGCGCAGAAGATGCTCAGGCACTAAGAATTCTTAAAAACGGCGCGGATCAAGGCCACTTAACGACAGGCGATTATGTAGAAGCGCAAATTCAAGGTGGAGTAGAGTTGTCTGCAGTTGATAAGATATACGTCAAAACTAATGCTGAGTACAATCGACTTCGTAAAGTATTATCTCCTGAGCTGGCGAGTAAAGTCGAGCTCAACCCAGGAGAGTATGATTCGAGCAAAGAACAGTCACAATTCAGTGTCTTTAGAGAAAAGCCAGCACCACAAGTAGCTAGAGCCGAAGTCACGCCAACGACCTTTGAGCCGGTATCTGCTACTGCTTGGCATGAGTATGAAGACGATATAGTATTTTGAAGTAGCTACTAGCAATACTAGTCACGTGCGTTCAGGTAACCCCTGTACAGAACGTGTATTTTTTAGTATAGTGTCTGAGTAACAAATTTTAACGAAACAACGCTCACACACATCCTCTATGAATATGTAGAAGTTGGGCGTGGTGAAGAAGGATAGGAGATAGTAAGATGGCTGTACAAGTCGATATTAAAGCTTTGCTCGGAGCTGGTGTTCATTTCGGACACAAAACGAGCCGTTGGCACCCTAAAATGGCGCCATATATTCACAGTAAACGTCAAGATTCACACATCATTGACCTGACTAAAACGGTAGATGGACTGAATGCAGCGCTTCCGCTAATTACCCAGACTGTTGCTGCTGGCAAGCAAGTTTTGCTCGTCGGTACCAAAAAACAAGTCAAACAACCGGTTCGCGATGTCGCAGAGGCAACTGATATGCCATTTGTGACTGAGCGCTGGATGGGTGGCATGCTGACCAACGCCAACACGGTAAACGGTCGCATCAAACACCTCAAAGACCTCGAAAAACGAATGGACTCAGGTGAACTCGAAAACCGTTACGGCAAACTTGAAGTTCAGCGCTACCAAGAAGAAATTGATGAACTCAACCGTAAATACGGTGGCATCAAAGACCTAAAAGGTAAACCAGGCATCATTTTCGTAACTGACGTGATCTCAGATGCAAACGCTGTCCGTGAAGCTCGCGTACTCGGTATCCCAATAGTCGCTATCGTTGATACCAACGCTGACCCACGACTCATTGACCACGTTATCCCGGCAAATGATGACGCCATCAAAGGCACGACCCTCATCCTTGATTACGTCAAACAAGCTATCGAGGAAGGCAAAGCAACTAGTTCACAAAAGGAAGGCAACTAATGGCAATCACTATTGATGAAATCAAGAAACTAAAAGAACTCACTGGCGTCGGTCTAACAGATGCCAAAGCTGCGCTGACCGAAGCTGAGGGCGATTTCGATAAAGCCCTGGCTGCTATGCGCAAAAAGGGTCTGACAAAAGCCGAAAAACGTGGCGAACGTGAAGCTCGCGAAGGCTTGGTTGACTCATACGTTCACTCAGGTCGTATCGGTGTCGTCGTTGAAGTCAACTGTGAGACTGATTTTGTAGCCAGGACTGATGACTTCAAAACACTGGTTCATGACGTTGCCATGCACATCTCTGCAACCTCACCTGAGTACATCACGATTGGTGATGTACCAGCTGAACTTCGCGACCGTAAAGCTGCTGAGTTTAAAGAAAAAGTTGTCGCCGAAGGTAAACCAGCTGATATGGCTGACAAAATCGTCGAAGGCCAAATCAAGAAACACTTTGCAGAGAAAACACTTGTTGAGCAACCGTTTATCAAAAATCCTGACATCACGGTTGATGAATATCTCAAACAGCACATCTCAAAACTTGGCGAAAACATCGTCGTGCGACAGATGAGTCGCATCGAACTAGGCGTAAGTATATAAACACCACAGGTTATATAGGTTATGTAAATCATCAGCTGGCCCTCTATATAGATGAGCTTGTACGCTGCTCGCTGTTGATGAATTGATTGCTGATATAGAGACTCATAAAGCCGTACCTGTGATTAATGGTGAGCTATATGTTCAGAGCCTGTGTCGATCGATGATATAGGGTGGCTTCAGCTCCTCCGTTGAAATCTTATTAGCTCCCAGGAGGTGAGTTGATGCTATCTCGAGGGCAAACGGGTCCGTATCAAATCTGAGTGAGTAATAAACATGATGATATATAGCCAGTTTGGTATGACATTATATGTCAGAAACAATGTAACATGACCCGAATGTAATCGACCCAGATTTGAAGTCAGACAAGCTAATGGATGAAGACTGAGAAGGCTTTGATTTCAGAGAAGCAGATTGAGGTGCAGCTAGGATATGCAGCGGATGTAAGCGAAGAGCAGGCTATGCGTGGCCAAGAAATAGCTGACGAAATTGAAGATGAACTAGACTTCCGAGATGACGCTGAACAAGCCACAGATTGGGCTGAGTCAGATAGTAATGAGCGCGAAAAATTTATGACAGAGCATGAACCCCAAACGTCAGTAGAAGCCCAGCGAAAATAGGCTTAAGAGTTTTAGCGCGCTTGAGTCATTAAACAACAGCTTTCTGATTAAACTAAATAGTACTCGTAGATACGAGTACTATTTAGTTTCTCTCATACCCTATAAATTCAATGGTTTGAAATCATAGGGTATGAGAGATGGAGTCTCCCATACGTTGTTACAGAAACCTTTTGTAGAAGGAATGACGCTTCTTCTATTCTATAGATTTCTGTATAACTCGGGTGTTGCTATTTCTTCTTGCGATGAAGACCCGGCTTGGGCCCTCCGAACTTACGGGGGTTAACCCCGCTGTTCCGAGCAGCAATGCGTCCCGCAGGCGTACCCATGTATGGGTTGCTTCCGGGCTTGGGCTTTTTGCTTCCAAATGGCATGGTGTTCCTCCATCTCGTGGATATACAACGGATTGCTGTATAGATATAGTATACAACATTTATTCTATTATTTACATAATAATGATTTATGTTTGAACATGCGAGAATTTCTGTGACGGAAGAGCTGAGACTTCACAGTATACACCCTCTAAAAGCAGAAATTGTATCGCAAGTAACGGATGTAAAGCAGCAAAAGTTGCTGTCTCAAGAAGAAGCCTGGGCAAAAGTATTAAATATGAGCCTTGGCGAATCAATCCGAGATACTTCTCATCAGCATCTTATGGAAAGAGGAAGCACAGTGTTGAAGGCGTTGTATGGCGTATATTGGGGAGCCAGTGCAGTGGAATTAGGTTCGAGTGGCATTGATCCTTCTGTAGTTTCAGATAACCTTTTTCAAGTCGCAATGTTCGGAGTTATATTTCTTGGACTCGATGCTGTATCAAACAAAAGCATGCATGGAGAGACATTGCTTAAAGAGAGACGTCTGTCTCTGCTTGTTTATGCTGGTCAGTTTCAACCTGAAAAACATATTGTAACCAGTAGTGCTCTGACTCGAGTGTTGCCGGTTGTTCGCTATAGGGAGTAAATGTTTTTCAAATTACCGTGGCCTGCAGATGAGCGACACTACAGTCATTGTGCGATTGATAGCCCTGTAGAGAATCGACACCCGTAACTAATCGTACACGATCTTAATAGCAAAAACACCCGGTTTAGCCAGGTGTTTTTCATATGTAGGTGTTGTCCCGGACTGATCTATGGAGATCAGTCCGGGACGTGTGTCAGACACCTGGTGGGTGGGTTACTCCTGAGCGGTTGGGCTCAGGTTGACCGCATCGCCAGCGAGTGAGCCGGGAAGTGGCTGGTCGTACAGGAGGACGTTGATGCCGAGGCCGACGGTGTACTCGATGTACGCGCCAGATGTGGCATCTTTGCCGTAATACGTGTCGCACTGCCCGCCGGAGTAGTAGACTCCGTCATTGGCGGGAGCGGGAACCACAACGTTGCCGTATTGGTCTTCGACAATCTCGTAGGTCGGCGAAATAGCTGCGCAGTAGGACACCGGCAATCCTTCGAGGATGTAGTAGCCGGTGATCTTGCCATCAGCGTTCTGCAGGTACACGTACGAAGCCTTGCCGGCCTCATCCCAGGTGTTGACCCAGAAGTTGATGGTGTCCCTGGTGGGGGAGTAGCTCATCGTCTCGCCAGGTTGGTTCTTGGTGAGGATGTCGTAGCCTCCCTGTCGATTTTCAGCCTCTGCTCTCTGACTTGAGGGCTGGGGCGATTCGCAGGCGCTGAGGCCCACGACCAATCCAAGCACCATCAAGATGGCAACGAAGGGGCGGCGGATATTTTTCAGAGTGCGCATGTGGTCTCCTCATCGGTGGGGTTGAGCTGGAAGGGGAGGCTGCTGGCCTGGAAATTGGCCCGCGTGTCCTCCTTGGTGGCGTCGGCGTTGTAATCATTGATCAAGCCGGCGCGGATGTTGCGCTGAGCCGTGATGCCACTTCTCAGCTGGTCAGCACGTGGGCTGTCTGGCTCCGTGGTCTCGAGCTCAAGCTCGAGATTGATGATATTCTGCTCCTTGGTTTTGATGTCACCGCAGAGGTTGAAGAAGCGGTCGTAGGACGCGATCCGGTAGTCCGGGTCGGCTTGGACGCGCTCGATCTGGCTGGTTTCGCCTCGGAAGTCCGCGGTTGCCCGCGAGAAAAAACCGAGTCCGAAGATCCACATCGTCGCGAGGACGATGACAACGATGAAGGCAATGATGCCGATGATGATGGCTGCGCCACCTCCTCGAGCACCTTCTCGTGCGACGTCGCGGTTGCGATAGGTCACGGTAACTCCATTCTCCCAATATTGGTAGGTCTGTCTGACACAGTGGTCCAAAATGGGGCTAGGTAATCGCATGAATCAATTAACCAGCCACATTTTGGACACTAATTTAAATAACCTCCCATAGTTTTATCCATGGAATAACTTTATTATAGCACTAAAAAGTATATTGCGCAATAGTTAATTGATTTATTTATAAAAAAGTGTATAGTATGATAACAATGTCCGAGCATACTTATATTCCTGTCAATGAAGTCCCTAGAGGGGACGATATACATGGCGATGATATCCTTTCGTGGGATTTCGAACTTCCTAGTTCTGTTGATGCTGAGCGTGTCGTGGTTGACTATGACAATCTAGCAAAAATCCAGAGAGCGGCATCGTTTCGCTCATCTCATGTCTACAGCTACCAAGGTGAGACTACGCAGTGCACACCGTCTATTAGTGGCGCGAGTAGTGACGGCACGGCAACGGCAGGATCAACCGCACATATCACGATAGCTGAGACGCAGCAGTCCGAGCTTTTAGACGATCATCCCCACGATAGAAAAATAATGCAGAATTACGGTCAGACCAGGACACTTCATGCGCTCAATAAAGCAGAGATAGCCTCAGATATCTCTGACATCAGGCGTCGTAAAGACATTTCTCGTGAAGAAGCATGGGCTAAAGTACTAAACGCAAGTCTCGGTGAATCACTACGTGATACATCTAAACAGCATCTTATGGATCGTGGGCATACAATACTTAAGGCTGCCTATGTCGGAGTATATGGCTATAACGGTGCGAATATAGCTATGAATGATTTTGAACCTATCGCAGTTACGAGCACTGCGGTGGGTATGGCTATCGTTGGTGCTGCTGTTGTTGGGTTTGAGTCTATGAAAAACGTGAGTGAGCATGGAGAGAGTCTACTGAGCGAGCGGCGATTATCAATGCTCGCGTACATAGGCGATTTCCAGCCAGAAAAATATATTGCAACGAATGCGCTAACGAGAGCGTTGCCGGTTATACGGTGCAGAGATTAATTAATTGATTGGTGGTTTTAGGCATAGAGTTTAAAATAGCTATTGAAATATTGACTATACTACCAAATAATGTATAATATAAAAAGTTTTACTGTCCGAGCACGATACTGTTTACAGTTAGCTCCAGTGAAAAGGAGCTTGACACTTACTAGAGAGGTATTCCATGCCAAAAGGCACGTTCGTTGACATGATTGAAGGTTTCGTTGAGAGCGTAGAAGAGAGGCGTTCTGATCGATACCAAATGGCTTTGCAAGATCTCAATGCGGATCTGGAATCATTTCCGTACCAAGCGGCTTTCGACACTCCAACTGGCCGTCACTACTCGTCGACTTTGAAACGCGTACCAGTGTTTCCGCTTGGAGAAATGTACAGCGTTACGGTAGGTGAAATCGATATGACACCGATGTTGTACGTCGGAAACGACCGCGATCTGTACGTCTATGGACCCATGAAGACCACTGAGTATTCATTCTTCGATGACAGCGATCGTGACGTGATGCTCGAGACCACCATCAGACTTCACCCCGTGAAGCTCAGTAAGGCCTCAAGCTATGAACTCAGGCTCTACAGCGAGCTTCTGCGCAAAGTCGGAATCTGACCAGATCTCTCGTTGTCGAGCTCGGCCCCGCTTATTGCAAGCGGGGCCGATTTATTTTGCTATTAGTAAAGCCCGGTCTTGTTGACCGGGCGTTACATCGTCCTTTCTGTGAGCAGCTATTTGCGGCGAGCGTCTTTGATCAATTTAGTGAACTGGAGGAATATGTATATCCTCACGAGCCACTTTAGTACGAAATCATAAGACTGGCCAATCCCATCAAGAAATGAAACCTCCCACGGCTCAAAACCGTACTGTACGAGCGCATACAATGTATAGCCGAGCGTGCTGATAGCAAGAAGTAGCCCAAATAGAGTCATCGTGCGATTCAGGATTAAAGTAGGTACGAACCTGATTTGGGTCGCCAACACATCAGTTGGACTGTCGGATCGATCGAGAAGTTTGCTTCCCGTGCGTTTGTTGATTTCATCAATAACAAGCACGAGCACAAAGCTATTCAGGAGTGACAGATAAATATCTACTCCAAAGACGAGCCAAGTCACGAGAGCTTGGGGCAGGACCAATAATGCAATGAGCAAATATACGTTCTGACAATAAATTACTTTACCGTCGATGAGTATACGATACTCGCTCCATTTGGTCCTAGCTGGCCGCGAATTGTCGAAGTGCAAATCTCTCATGGGTCAACCTTTCGGTTGGAAAGTAAGGACGATGTATAAATTATTTATACATTATTAACCTATACCTGTCAATGTATAAATGGCCACTAATACTTTGCTATACTCAAATGTACTAAGGATGTTCAAGATTACCGATATAGAAATGCACGTAGTAACTAAAACGTAGGAGAATAATATGTTTGATACTGATGAATATGAAATGAAGATGGAAGATGCGCTCGAGCATTTTCATGGCGAACTCAAAAAAGTCCGAACTGGGCGGGCGCATGTTGATATGCTCGATGGCATTACGGTTGAGGCCTATGGCACGAAAATGCCACTAGTCCAGGTGGGTAATGTCACCGTGCCTGAGCCGCAGCTGCTACAGGTCAATCCATTTGATCCGAGCACCACTAAAAGTATAGTTGACGCCATCCGTGATAGCGGACGAGGCTTTAACCCATCTGACGATGGTCGCATCGTTCGTGTGCCTATCCCAGCGCTCAACGAAGAGCGTAGAAAAGAGATGGTCAAAACTCTCGGCGGTAAAGTCGAAGAGTGTCGCGTGGCTATGAGAACCATCCGTCAAGATGCCTTTAAAGACGCTAAACGCAAAAAAGAAGCCAAAGAAATGGGCGAGGACGACGTCGTCAGAGTCGAAAAGGAAATTGATAAACTAATGGGTGACTATCAGGCCAAAATCGATACGCTCTACAGTGCCAAAGAAAAAGAAGTGATGACTGTATAGTGTCTGAGCTAAAAGTCCCGAGTCACATCGGTTTTATATTAGATGGCAATCGTCGTTGGGCGAAATCTCATGGACTTCCTACATATGAAGGTCACTTAGCTGGAGTCGGAGCTCTAGAAGAAGTCTTGCAAGCTAGTATTGATGCAGGTGTAAAGTACATTTCGTTTTACACCTGGTCAACCGAGAATTGGAATAGAGCTGAAGACGAAGTTCGAGCGACTATGAAATTAGTGCGCAAAATTTTTAAAACTGAACTTAAAAAAATAATAAAAGAAGACTGCCGATTTGTCGCAATGGGTGATCTTGAATCTCTTCCTGACGATATTACACAACTTATCGATGAAGCAGAACGAACTTCAGCTAATGGTACCCGTGCGACGCTCGTCATGTGTTTTAACTACGGTGGACAGCAGGAAATTGTCAGAGCTGCCCAGAAAATAATTGATGATGAACGTAAATCATCTGAGATTGACTCCAAACTTTTTGCGCAGTACCTTGACCACCCGGATGTACCGGCTTGTGATCTGATTGTTCGCACGAGTGGCGAGCACCGACTAAGTAATTTTATGCTGTGGCGCAGCGCCTACAGTGAATTTATTTTCTTAGAAAAACTCTGGCCAGATATGCGAGAAGCAGACGTAACTGGTATTATAGAAGAATACAATAAACGCGATCGAAGACTGGGAGGCTAGAGATGGGTACTGTACTATTTATACTGTCTATTTTTGCAGGACTGCTGCTGCTAACATTTCTGGTCGTTATCCATGAGTTAGGTCATGCTATCGTGGCGCGCCGTAACGGTGTTGAGGTTGAGGAGTTCGGTATCGGATTTCCGCCGAAAGCGGCTGCTTGGAAACCGAAAAAAAGTTTCTTAGGCAAAAATGTGGCTTATTCTCTGAATTATTTGCCAATAGGCGGCTTCGTAAAGCTTAAAGGTGAGCATGATTCCGACCGGCGAAAAGGCACGTTTGGCTCAGCAACGTTCTGGCAAAAAACTAAGATTATGTTAGCTGGTGTGGCTATTAACTGGCTTTTCGCGGCAATTCTTTTCACGATTATTGCGGTACTCGGCATGCCGAAGTTATTACCAAATCAGTTCACTGTCGAACGAGATACTTCATCAACTTCTCAGCCATTATCACTAGCATCAGTCTTGCCAGACTCTCCAGCCAGTGAAGCTGGCCTAGAAGCCGGCGATGAGATTGTAAAGGTGGACAATGACACGAGTCTCGCGAGCAACCAAGCATTTTTCGATGTTTTAGATGAAAAACAAGGTGAAGAGATCACTGTTACCTACAGTCGTGATGGTGCAGAAAGCCAAGTTGCCGTCCAGCTGAGAGAGGGTGAAGAAGCTGAACGCAGCGGCAAACTCGGTGCAGCTATCTCACCTGATAGGGAGACACGCTACAGCACATGGTCAGCACCAGTTGTCGGTATCGGTCTGACAGCGCAGCTCAGCGTCGAAACAGTCAAAGTAGTGGGGCAGACGCTCGGTAACACCTTCGCGGGATTCGCTGGGCAGCTCAGTCTTCAGGAGTCTAGCCGTGAAAAAGCTGATGAGCAACTCTCCGATGCACAGGAGAACGTAGCTGGTCCAGTTGGTATCATTGGCACAATATTGCCGAATACCGTCACTGCTGGATTGATTCCATTCCTGCTTATCACGGCTATCATTTCGCTAACACTGGCTGTTATGAACGTGTTACCAATCCCTGCGCTAGATGGTGGTCGTTTCTATACGATGGCTATTTTCCGGATACTTAAAAAGCCATTGACGAAAGATCTTGAAGAAAAAATAAATGCCACTGGATTCCTGATAATTATCGGTCTTATAATTTTGGTAACCATTTCTGATGTCGGCAAATTCTTCTAACGCTGAAACCACCGATAGCTCAGTGACATTATTTGCACGAGCTGTGGGTGGTGTGCTCGGTTATAGTCTATGGGCTATGGTCGCGGTATTTGTTGTGCCTGCGTTTTTGATCTTAGGCATTAATCAAGCACTGAAAATTACTGGTGTGTTGCCTGGCGGCATAGTAGCGATGGACACTGCACTGGCTACATTGTCTCTGTTTGCAGCTCAGTTTATACTCGGATTTGGCGTGTTGATGCTGCTGCCAAAATTGATTCAGAAAATGTCATGGAAGAATCTCGCAAAACTACTCGGCGTATTTCGCTGGCCACGACTATCAGATATCGGATTAGCGTTACTGGCATTCGTGGCTTATTTTGTGTCGACTGCTATTGTCCAGGCGTTACTTATTGAGTTTATGCCAGGCTATAATGTTGATGAAGTCCAGAATGTTGGATTTTCCACTGGTATAGTTGGTGTAGAACTGATTCTTGCAGGCATTGCGCTCGTCATACTAGCACCTGTGTTCGAAGAATTAATTTTTCGAGGGTATCTGTTTGGCTCAATTCGTAAGTACGTTCCATTTTGGCTAACTGCGCTGGTCGTGAGTGTGCTTTTCGGTCTGGCTCATGGACAGGTCAACGTTGGCGTCGACGTGTTTGTGCTTAGTATATTCATGTGTACGGTTCGCGAACGAACAGGGACTGTCTGGCCTACAATTCTGATGCATATGATCAAAAATGGACTGGCATTTTACTTGCTATTCGTGAATCCTGAGTTGGTCCAAAGCCTCATGGGCTAAGGAGCGATAGAATTTTAACCGGTAAACCTATATAGTGGAGCAGTACTATGAGAATGAGTAAACTTTTTACCAAAACATTGAAACAAGCTCCTAGCGATGAGGTGGCACTAAACGCGCAGCTGCTAATCCGAGCTGGATTTGTCTACAAAGTTATGGCTGGCGTATACGCCTATACAACGCTTGGACTTGCAGTTCAAGAAAATATCAAACAGATTATTCGTGAAGAAATGAATGCTATCGATAGCAACGAAGTTACGATGACAACACTGCAACGGCCCGAGACCTGGAAGGTAACTGGTCGGTGGGATGATGAAGCGGTTGATGTTTGGTTTCGCACGAAGCTAAAAGATGATACTGAGCTTGGTCTTGCGTGGTCACACGAAGAAGCAATTATGGAAATGATGCAGCAGTATATCAAAAGCTATAAAGACTTACCGCGTAGTGTCTACCAGTTTCAAACGAAGATGCGTAACGAGCTGCGTGCAAAAAGTGGTATTATGCGTGGTCGCGAATTCGTCATGAAAGACCAGTATTCACTTCATGCGACGCAAGAAGACATGGATGAATATTACGATGGTGTTATTAAAACGTACAAACGAATTTATGATCGGCTTGGTATTGGGGATAGTACTTTTGTCACCTTTGCCAGCGGTGGATCGTTTACGAAGTTTAGTCATGAGTTCCAGACTATTTGTGAGGCGGGCGAAGATGTACTTTATGTAAATGAAGATTGCTCTATCGCAGTCAACGAAGAAGTGCTAGATGATGCAACGAAAGAGCTTGGTATAGACAAGAACACGCTGAAGCCAGTCAAGACAGCTGAAGTTGGCAATATATTTAAATTTGGTACCGAAAAATCCGAAAAAATGGATATCAAGTTTGCCGACGCTGAGGGCAAGCAACAGCCAATCTATCTTGCATCCTATGGCATAGGTATTACGAGAGTGATGGGTGTGCTGGCAGAGAAATTATCAGACGACAAAGGTCTAGTGTGGCCAGAAGCAGTCGCTCCATATCAAGTATATCTCGTACAGATAGGTGATGTTGACGACCAAGCTAAAAATCTTTACGAAACGCTCACCAAAGCTGGTATTACAGTCATTTGGGATGATAGGGTGGAACGGCCTGGCACGAAATTTGCTGATGCTGACCTTATCGGAATACCACATCGAGTCGTTATCTCACCAAAATTAGTAGAATCAGATCAACTTGAGTATAAATCTCGTACGTCAACTGAGGCCAAACTATTGACCGAAGCTGAATTACTTGCTACTATAGCCAGACTGTAAATGTAAGCGAGGGTGACTTATTTCACTACAGTTTTATATAAAAGTACGCTAGAATAAAAGCGTACTATTTTCTAGGGATAGTCCCGTTGAAAGAAAGAGAAGAGAATTTATCATGAAAAAGACCTACCAACTAACCTCAGAAGGCAAAAAAGAGCTTGAGCAAGAATTTGTCGAGCTAAAAGGCCGCCGCGGTGAAATAGCAGAGAAAATAGCCAATGCTCGTGACTACGGTGATTTATCAGAAAATGCCGAGTATGATGCAGCTCGCGAAGAACAGGGCCTACTTGAGAGCCGAATTATAGAAATTGAAGATATATTACAAAATTGTGAGCTTATTTCAGCTAAGCACAGTACGACTGAAGTTGGACTTGGCTCAACGGTTGATATTAAAAACGGTAAAACGGTGACCTACAAAGTTGTCGGTGCAGTCGAAGCTGACCCAATGGAAGGTAAAATCAGTAACGAATCACCAATCGGTGCCGCTCTTATGGGTCAAAAAGTTGGCGACAAAGTCACTATCGTAACTCCTAAAGGTGAGAATAAGTACGAGATCATTGCGATTCGATAAGTATTTGCTACTCAAAAAAAGAGCTCGTAAAGAGCTCTTTTTTAATTTAGTCTCTCTCAACTAAAATCCTCAATTTTTGAGAGCTTTAGTTGAGAGAGACAGAAAAGGTGACCTGCTCGCTCAACTGAGTGACGTCAATGGGTGATGAGTCTCTCTGGGATCTATTGGGAAGAGTCATGGTTGCGACGGGTGCTCTTCGAGGTTCGCGTTAAGCGAAGTGTCACGATGACAACCATCAAAGCAGCCAGTGGACCAACGATGCCGGAGATTGTTTCACCTCTGCTGTACCCAAAGATCAATGGAAGAAGCACAATTAAGATCAATGATACTGGCAAAAAGGCTATCAACCATCCTTTAATGGATGAATGGCCGAGGTGGTATCTCAACTTTGGTAGTAGTACAGCCATCAGGCTGATTACTACTAGTCCTAGCGAAAAATCCGTGAGGAATGTTTCCATGATGGCTCTTTTCTGTCTCGTGTCGCAGTTGCGACAGTAAGGTGCGTTCCAGGGCGGTACTGCTCTAAAATCATTCATTATTATAGCACAATATATATAATAAGTAAATAGCTAAACGTTGCAGGGACGGATACACAAGTCAAATAGACTCATATAAGTGATCATATAATTCTATTTGATTTGTTATACTAAATCTAACAGATAAGAAAGCGAGTAACTGATGGCGACACTAAAAGAGCTTCGGGATGAGCGACTACGAAAACTAGAAGAGCTAAAAGCACTTGGCGTTGCCGCCTATCCGGCAAAGGCACATCGAACGCATACGACGAGTGAAGTAGCTGATAATTTTGACAGGCTCGAAGGCCAGACGGTCACTGTAGCTGGCCGTATCATGGCAATCCGTAAATTTGGCAAGCTGGCGTTCATTGTAGTGCGAGATCAGACTGGGCAAGTTCAGTTGTTCCTGCGGACTGGTGACGTTGCTGAGCTTGAGGCCGACAAAGGTATCTTAGGGATTGAGCAATTGCCCCTACTCGATGTTGGTGATTTTGTCGAGGGAACTGGCGAGGTCATCCGTACGAAGACTGGCGAAGTCTCGGTCGGTATCAAGACATTGCGCTTACTCACAAAATCACTTCGGCAGCTCCCGGTTGAGCTAACCAACAAAGAAGAGCGACTGCGTCGTCGCTACGTTGATATGAATGTGAACCCTGAGGTTCGACAGCGCTTCGAACGACGCAGTAAGTTCTGGCGAGCAACAAGAGAGTTTTTGCAAAATGAAGGCTTCGTGGAGGTCAACAACACGGTGTTAGAAAATACTGCCGGTGGCGCTGATGCTAATCCATTTGTGACTCATATGGACGCGCTTGACGAGGATTTTTACCTCCGTATCAGTCATGAACTGCCACTGAAGCGGCTACTAGTTGCTGGATTTGAAAAAGTATTTGATTTAGGTGCGCGCTTCCGGAACGAAAACTACACAGAGGAGCATTTACCTGAGCACAATGCTATGGAGTGGTACTGGGCCTATGCTGACTGGGAGATGGGCATGGAAATGACCGAGCGAATGATCCGCTATCTGGCGGACCAGACGTGGGGAACAAGGCAATTTACACTCACGAACGGTCAAGAAATTGACTTCGGTGCCGATGACGAGCATTTTCCACGAATCAGTTTTGTTGCGGTGCTAAAAGAACAATACGGTATCAATGTATTTGAATCTTCCATCGAAGACATAGCTGCGAAATTAAAAGAGCATGGCCTCGAAGTCGAAAAACAAGACAACCGTATTCGTGGTCTCGACAAATTATGGAAAAAGTATCGTAAAACGCTAGCTGGACCGGCATTTTTGATCGATATTCCGACGTTTATGCAGCCACTAGCTAAAAACCAAACCGCTAATCCAGAGCTAACCGAGCAGTTCAACCTCGTGTTTGGCGGGAGCGAAATGTGTAAAGCATTTTCCGAGCTAAACGATCCAGTTGATCAGTACAATCGGTTTGTCGAGCAGCAACAGCTACGCGATAGTGGTGATGATGAGGCTCAAATGATGGACATCGATTACGTTGAAGCGCTCGAATACGGCATGCCACCAGCTTGTGGCCTTGGCTACTCGGAACGAGTATTTTGGTCGCTCGAAGGCATCACTGCCCGCGAAGGTGTGCCATTTCCGCAGCTACGGAGTGAAGTCGATGAGACGACGAAGTCTTTATATCCTGAAGCAAAACTATAATTCATAACGCTTAACTTTTTATATCCGTTACTAACAGGCTACACTATATAAACTATGAGTGAGCAAGATCAGCAAACTACTTCGAGAGAAGGGTATATTCTACGCGGAGACAGTTTTGAGCGTGTCCTCCAGTTGTCTAGCGAGGCGATTCGAGAGTATCAGGACTCGCTCCTTGATCATCTGGAAGTATTTGGTTCCATCGACGACGACAGCGATGAAGTAAATTGTCATAAGCTAGAGCAGCTTATTGAGTATAATGCCAGAGATTTTTTCCGAATTAATCATTTAAAAATTGGCGATACGATAGTCGCGAGTGGAGAGGGTTTAGTGGTTATTGCATCAGAAAGCGGTGACTATAGTTTCCAAGAACTATCAAGTGAAGTTACGGTCAGGGGTGTCATCCATAAGCCTGTTATATGGGAGACACCAAGTATGGACTCTCTGATTGGTGACGAAAGTGATGATGAAAGTCAACCGTTCGTAATGCAAATAAGTTCTGCGATTGAGCTTCAGGATGTTTTGATTGAAGAGATTGAGGATGGTGAAGTGCCAATAGTAGCGCGACTTGACGAAGCTCATCATGTTTACCTACCATTTGTATATGAAGGCCTAGCGATTGCTATTACTGAGGAGGGCGAAGATGAAGCCTGAAAGAGAGCTTTCTCAACGCGAAGAGTGGCAGGAGCTGTCAGGCTATTATCAAACAGAAATTGATGAACGATTAGCACTTCTAGAAGATGAAATTATTATTGCAAATGCAACCTTAGAGAAGATTGATGAAGACGAAGATTTGGAAAGATACCAAGACTATAGTCAGCAAACTATTGAGCGTCTTGATGAGCAGTGGGGTCATAATGGAGATATATTCTTAGTTACCGGCAATTGGCTTGAAGCAAGTATCGCATGGAATGACGAGTCTATACTCGTCAGACATAACCGTAAAGAAGCATTTACTAAAGCCAAGAGTAATGGGTTTATTGTCAATCGTGTCGCCGATGAGGATGGGGTTGAGTATCCTAGGGTTGGCATGTCTTTTATTGCTGCGGATTTGCCGTTTCGAAGTCCATTAATGCAAGGCAATATTGATATTTTATGTTTTGCAGAGCTGTATGAAATAAGTTTGCAATACCTGCGCCATGCTAGTCGTGAAGTGGTCAGTACTACCACAAAAGATATTTCGGAAGCTATTGAGCGTGCAACCTCACTTCTAGAGCTCTATACGACGCACGAAGGTTCGGCATTTTATAGGCAAAGTGCCAGCAAGCAACAAGCCTTCTTAAAAGCTATTGTTGATTCTGTCGAACAAACACTTCCTGATCATAGCTCGCAAGATAAATTAGTAGTTAAGAATTTGCAAGTCCCCTATGTATTCGTGAACGATAATTTCGGTGACGGCTATAAACCGATAGGCGCAATGGCTGAGGAGGCGCCACTGGAAATAACTGGTCGAGTGATGGGTGTTACACTAACAGATATCACGCCAGACTACCGAGTCGAGCGTTACGAAAACCTTGACCAAATGGACCATAGGCTCACAGGACTTTGTTTGATAGTAGAACCGTTTGATAAAAATTTCGATGGTGATGAATATGACGATAATGATTTAATTATCCCGCTGAGGCAGATGAGAGCTGGGGAATTCTTACTCGGATAGATTGATTGCAACACAAGACTCATTCGCAGAATGCAAATGGTGCTATACTAATAGTAATAAATGGTAAACCGCGTATAGCTTAATGGACATTTTAATAGTAGTTGTTATCACTATTGTCTTGCTGTTTTTGAGTGCGGCATTTTCTGGGCTTAACATCGGACTAATGATGGCCAGGCCAGATGAGCTTGCCCGCAAAGCTGATCAAGGTGATGAGGTGGCCAAAAAGGTCTATGGCTACCGCAAAAATGGCAATTTCTTGATTGTTTGCGTGCTACTCAGTAACGTAGCGGTTATTTCCATATTATCACTTGTACTGGAGAGTGTGGCCGGTGGTATTATCGCTGGTGTCACGACGACGCTACTGGTAACGGCATTTGGCGAGATATTGCCACAGTCGCTGTTTAGCCGCAAAGGCTATCGGCTTACGAGGCATTTCTTCTGGTTGCTCGACATCATTTTTGTGCTGCTATGGCCGATAGCTAAACCGGTTTCTATACTGCTTGATAAATACATTGGACACGAGCTACCTGCGATGTATTCTCATGATGAATTCAAACACATGATTCAGGATCATGCTGAGCATGAAAGTAGTGCGATTGATCACGACGAGAGTCGAATTATAGCGGGTGCGCTGCAGTTTAGTGCCACACTTGTTGAGCAAATAATGACGCCGATAGCAGCTGTTATGACGATTGAGCTTGATGACGAAGTCGACGCCGCTATGGTTAGTCGTATCAAGCGCGAAGGGCACTCACGTATGCCAGTTGTTGATATAGAAGGAAGATACGTCGGTATACTTTACAGCAAAGACATACTTGGTCGGACGCTGCCAAACCCAGTGTCGCATGTCTATCGTGACAAAATAAACGACGTCGGTAAATCAACGCCGCTCGACACGGTGCTGAGCCGGTTTATTCAGACAAAAAGCCACCTGTTCCTAGTTGTTGATGATATGGATAAAGCAATCGGTATCGTTACGCTTGAAGATGTCATGGAAGAGATTTTGAGTCGAGAAATCGAAGATGAGTTCGACGGCGAATCTTAAGCATATTGTGTCGCTTCCGGCACCCGAGTCGGCGCCACAACTACTTGGACAGCGGATAACTCATGAGTCGCCAGAAGGGTTAGTCAGTGGGACTATCACTGAAGTCGAAGCCTATCAAGAAGGTGACCAAGCTAGCCACACCTTTAACGGTAAAACTGCTAGAACCAGCGTTATGTTCGGTCCCGCAGGCCAAATGTACGTGTATTTTACCTATGGCATGCATTGGTGTTGCAATGTAGTGGTTGACGAAGATGGCAAGGGAAGTGCGGTACTTATTCGTGCCGTTGAGATAGATGAGGGTGTAGATCTAGCCTGGCAAAGGCGCTATAAAGAAAAAATATCTACCGAATACTCCGCTAAGCGTCTAAAAGATCTTTCGAACGGCCCCGCTAAATTTGCACAAGCATTTGGTATTGGTAAATCTGCCTATGGTGTGGATCTGCTAACGGACAATAATCTGTATCTGAGTTATGAAGAACCAACCGAGCGCAAAATAGTGCAGACACCACGAATTGGCATCAGTAAAGCCGTTGACGTCCCATGGCGCTGGCTATATAAGTAGCTTAAATACTATTTCTTCTGGCAACCATCAACAGTGCCGGCTTAATGGTGCTGCCGGATCTCTATTCTGTCAAAATGTTGGAATAAACATAACCGGTTTTTGAATTATGGGGGCCATTACTTGTTATAGTAGGAGGTGATGAACTATTATGCCACACCAGTCGATGAAGTTTTAGAGACGCTTTACTCCAAACAAACTGGCCTGAAAACAGAAGAGGCAGTTGAAAACCAACAGACATACGGGCGTAATGAAATAAAATTTGAAACTCAGCCACTGTGGCGCAAGCTAGCCGAGCCCTTCGCAAATATATTCATTGGCGTGCTATTTTTTGCAGCGCTAATTAGTTTTTTTACCGGTCACGCTATCGACGGTTTCATAATCCTGGCGATTATTGCGGTTAGTGCTATTATTTACTATATTCAGCAATTTTCGACCGAGCGAGTGCTTCGGGCGCTCAAACAGCACGATTCACAAACCGTTTCGACTTATCGAGATAGAAAGATCGTACAGATTGATAGTACCGAACTCGTGCCAGGCGACGTCATTGTACTGAGTGAGGGTGAAAAAGTACCTGCTGATGCGCGTCTACTGTCTCATGAAAACGCTAAAGTAGACGAAGCAATGTTGACCGGTGAGTCTTTGCCGATAGAGAAGCAAATAGAAGCACTCGAAGGTGAAAAAGCAGTCTATGAGCAGACAAACATGTTATTCCAGGGATCTTTTATAGTTTCTGGTCGAATAACAGCTGTTGTTACGGAGATTGGCATGCATTCAGAGTTTGGTAAACTAGCCGGACTAGCCAGCTCGACGCCACAACCAAGTCCAGCTCAGGAAAAAATAGACGCGCTCGTCGGCTTGCTCCTGCGAGTCGTTAGCGTGATCGTAGTGGTTGCATTTTTACTGGCGCTCTACCGAGGTATGGATAGTCTTGAGGCTTTACGATTTGTCATATCACTTGCGGTTGCGGCGGTGCCTGAAGGTCTACCGATAGCCGTGACGGTCGTGCTGGTGCTCGGTATGCGACGGCTTGCCAAATATAATGCGCTGGCTCGTTCCATGAAATCAGTCGAAAATATCGGTATTATCACGACGATAGCCTCTGATAAAACCGGTACATTGACGAAGAACATGCTCAGTGTGCAGGAAGTCTGGCGACCAGCTCAGCAACACACGCGAACACTCGGCGAATGGATAATTCGGGCGGCTAATGATGCCAAAGGTGCTGTCTCGGATCCGCTCGACACTGCGCTGGCTACGTACGCCAAAGATCAAAAGAGTGCTTCACCAGAAGTCGAGTCACATCATATTTCATTTCCGTTTGACCAAGAACTAGCTATGAGTGGAAATGTCTGGAAGAAAGGCAGTAATTACGAAGTCGTATTAAAAGGCGCACCGGAAAAAATGATTGACCACAGCTACCGCGGTGATAGTACAACCAAAAAGCAAGTCTTGGATCAATTAGAAATATTTACCGGTCTCGGTTACCGAGTGATTGCACTTGGTCGGGTTGATATCATGAAAAAACCGCCAACTGAGCTCAGTCAATTAGCCTTTGGTACGATGCAGTTCATTGGACTGGTAGCTATAGCGGATGAGCTTCGGCCAGAGGCCAAAGCTGCTATCCACGACGCCCAGGCAGCAGGGATTACGGTACGCATGATCACCGGTGACCACGCGCAGACTGCGTTTGCTATCGGTAAAGAGCTTGGGCTGGTCGAGACAAGAAGTCAGGTGCTGGACTGTAAATCAATCCAGGACATGAGCGATGTAGAGCTAACTAGAAAAGTCGACTCTATCACGGTATTTGCGAGAGTTATACCAGAGGCAAAACACCGCATACTCGGAATCCTGAAACAAACTAACATTACCGCTATGACGGGTGATGGCGTTAATGATGTCCCGGCACTCAGTAACGCCCATGTCGGTATCGCTATGGGCTCAGGCGCCCAGATAGCCAAAGAATCGGGCGACATTGTGCTACTCGATGACAACTTCGCTACTATAGTCAAAGCTGTCGAGGGCGGGCGAGTCATTTTCGATAACATTCGAAGGATTCTATTTTATATGCTGACCACGACAGTTGGTGCTGTTTCGACTATCATGCTGGCGCTCATCGCTGGTTTACCGCTGCCGGTTGTTGCGGTGCAGATACTGTGGATCAACCTCGTGACGGATACTATATTCGCCATTCCACTTGGTCTTGAGCCTGCCGAGGAAGATGTCATGGCACGCAAGCCCCGAGCTGCCAAACAGCCTATTTTAGATAGACATATTTTGATACGGATTGGACTGGTGGCACTGACCATGGCCAGTGTAACACTACTTAGTTTCATGTATATGCTAGAGCGCTATGACTTAGTGTACGCCCAGACCGTCGCATTCGCAGTTCTTGTGGTTGCGCAGTGGGCGAATGCTATCAATGCCAGAAGCGAGTTCAATTCATTCGTAAAACGACTTAGAGCGGTTAACGTACCGATCTACGTCGGTGCTGTCATGGCAGTTTTCTTGCAGGGTCTGGTTATGTTTGGCCCACTCGCTGGCGCACTGCATGTCGTGCCCGTTAGCATAATTGAGCTAATTATTGCCGCTGGCATTGGATTTGTGGCGGTTATAGTTGTTGCCGAGCTACATAAATGGTATTGCCGTCGAACGATGTTTGGTGAAAATACTCACACCCTACAGTAGATGGGTGGGGTACAGTTATAGACATAACAAGGAGAAATTATGGGACAAGCATACGAATTTGATGGACAGCGATTTGATAACTCAGGCGAGTTTCTTGACGCAGTCGCACACGCCTACAAAGAAGGTGACACCCAGACAGCGACCGATGCGTTAGAGGACTACGGATTTACGCTATCAGACATCAACGTCCGACCTGAAGGTGCCTAGCGGTTTATAGTCGCAAGCTGTATCTCGAAAACACTTGGTCACAGTGCTATAATCAAGGCTAAATAAGGGAGGTTACTTGATTCAGCTTAAAAATGTCAGCAAAATATACGGCAAAAAAGACACGACTTTTACCGCGCTCGATACCGTAAACGTTGAGATTCCAGATGGAGCCAGCGCGGCTATCGTTGGCAAATCCGGTAGCGGCAAAAGCACTATGATGCATGTCATGAGCGGCCTTGACCGGGTCAGTAGCGGGCAAGTCATCGTCGATGGCCAAAACTTGGCTGATCTGAAGCATAAAGCCATCGATAACTTCCGTGTCGAGAAAGTTGGTTTTATTTTCCAGAGTTTCTTCGTGCAGGCGAATGAAAGTTGTTTCTATAACGTCTCATTGCCGCTTGAAATCAAAGGCTTAAGTGGAGCAGAGCGTAAAAAACGTGTCACAGAGGCACTAGAAACAGTTGAGTTGGGCGACAAAATCTCTCAAAAGGCTAAAAACCTCTCTGGTGGCCAAAAACAGCGTCTAGCTATTGCGCGAGCTATCGTCAACGATCCGCGAATTATATTTGCTGACGAGCCGACGGGTAACCTCGACACTACCACAGGTGATCTGATCGAAGATCTTCTTTTTAAACTGAATAAAGACTCAGGTAGTACACTCGTTATCGTAACGCACGACGGCGAACTGGCTGATAAGTGTGACATGCAGATCCATATTAAAGACGGCAAGATAGAGAAAATAACCGACAAATCTACTTCTAAATTGCAGAGCAAAAAAGGAGCCGCAAAATGAAATCATTTGATATAGCTCGCCGAGCTGGTCGCAGTCTCAAAAATGCCAAAATCCGCACACTCTTAACTAGTCTGGCTATTGCCGTTGGCGCATTTACACTTACCCTAAGTCTCGCAGCGGGTGAAGGAGCGCGCCAGTATGCCGATAGCATCATTCAAAGTAATATTGATCCACAGTCGGTATTCGTCGTTAAAGACGGATCGCTCGTGGGGGATGGCGGTGGCGCATTTGGTGGCGGTGGTGGATTGCAGGAGTACGATGCCGGTGCAGCTAGTTTCTCGGGCGGTACATTTCAGACATTGTCCGAAAAAGACCTCAATACGCTGAATAAAATTGATAATGTTGAGAAAATATTACCAACCTATTTAGTCCAAGCTGAGTTTATCAAATTTGCTGGTGTCGACCAGAAATATAGTACCGATGTAACGGTTTATGATGAAAGCGTACTAGCCGAGGAAGCCGCTGGCAAGCTACCACCACTTGGTGAGCAGATAGAGACAGGCACTGTTGTTGTGCCGGAGGCGTTTGCAAACACGCTTGAAATAAAGCCAAGTGAGCTCATCGGCAAAAAAGTGACCTTGCAGTTGCAGCGTCAAGCCCAAGTGCCAGATGAATCAGCCGTTCAGGACGCGCTACTGGAAGGTGGTCAGGCTGCTGTCGAAAAGTTATTCGCAGGTGAGACACGTCAAGTTGATTTCACGGTATCTGCTGTAACTGCTGATTCGCCAACTTCGCTCTCGGCAAGCTCGGCGCTTTTTATCTCGGCCGTGGACGCTAAAGAACAGTCGGAGTGGCAAACCAAAGATACTGACAATTTCCAGCGCTATCTCTCAGTCGCGGTCATAGCCAAAGATGGCGTTGAGCCCGTCAAAATCAAAGATGCAATTCAGAATCAAACAGGCCTAACCGCTCGAACAGCGCAGGACCTGCAGGGTGTTATATTTGATTTCGTAAACTTTATACAGAGCATCGTTATCGGATTTGCGATAGTGGCACTGATAGCCAGTGCGTTTGGCATCATCAATACTCAGTATATATCAGTCCTTGAGCGCACACGAGAAATTGGGCTCATGAAAGCGCTCGGTATGCGTAGACTGCATGTAAGTCTGATGTTCCTCCTTGAAGCTGCTTGGATAGGTTTTCTCGGTGGGGTACTCGGAGCGCTTGCCGCATGGGGGCTCGGATCACTGCTAAACCCATGGATTGTTGATCAGTTAAACTTAGGTGATCAGTCACTACTTATCTTCCAGATTGTACCGATTGCACTGCTCATACTGGGTCTGATGCTTCTCGCTATGCTAGCTGGACTTTTCCCGGCGTTAAAAGCTGCTAAGCTTGATCCTATCGAAGCCCTTCGTACAGAGTAAAAGACATACGTCTATTGACTTTTATTAACATAAGTGCTATCATAATGTTATTATGACACAATATGAGCATGATGATCTAGAAAATTTACTTCAAGAACCAGCTAAAAAGGTTGGCTTATTCCGAAAATTCGGAGGTCTTGTAGGTGGGTTATCTCCCGAACGATCTGAGCCTCTTAAGACTCCGCTCGGTTTTATGGAGACAGTCAAGGGTAAGTTTTTGTATGAAGGAAAGCGGTTAACAGAGCCAGAGGTTCGTTCGGTGGGTGATTTACTGCCAGTAGAGCTTGGTGGTATCACTATCGTGCGGAAACCACCACTACATACAGGGGTCAAAAGCTTTGGAGAACGGGTAACAGTATTCGATTCAGTGAAAATGCCTGAAGAAATTGAAAATGGTGGATTCTCGTCTGGCATCATCGTGCACGAAATCCAGTACCCTTATGAGCATGGTGTGAATGCGCAGCTGGAAACACATACAGTGCGTACCTATGAAACATATGCAGATAGGATGCATGGCAACTTCGTGCTGAGTGCAGGTACTCAAATTATTAGATTGGGTAGAAATAATGAACCGTCTGAGGGCGTCGACCTTCTATCAACAAGAGACCCTTCTGAGCAAGAGCACATCGAAACATCTAGGATCCTTATCGACATGAGTACACCCAGAAAGCTCGATTCGAACTAGCATTTTATTTTTCGGGCAGTAAACGTATACTAGTGTCATGCTAGATATACGATATGTTCGAGAAAATTCCGAGAAAGTACAACAATCCAGCCGAGATAAAGGCTACGATGTGTCAGTCACTGAGCTTTTAGCGCTTGACGAAAAACGTCGTGAGCTGCAAGGTCGGACAGATGAGCTTCGTGCCAAGCGTAACGAAAATGCTGCCAAAATGAAAGGTGGCAAACCTGACCAGTCAACTATTGACGAAGGTAAACGCATCAAGACCGAGCTTGCTGAGCTCGAAACGGCATTTGAGCCAATTGATCAGCAGTATAAAGACATGCTGTTTACGATTCCAAATGTTATTCAGGATGACGTGCCGATAGGTGATGAGGTAGATAGCGTCGAAATCAAAACCAGCGGTGGCAAGCCAACTGGCGCGATGGATCATCTCGATTATGCGACTGGTCGTGATTGGGTTGATTTTGAGCGTGGTGCCAAAGTCGCTGGCGCAAAGTTTTACTATCTAAAAGGTGACTTAGCGCTGTTAGAGCAAGCGCTGACACAATATGCACTTAATTTTGTAACCCAGCGGAAATTTACTTTTATGACGGTACCTCACATGGTAAATCAGCGTACACTGACGGGTACTGGATTTGCGCCGCGCAGCAGTGACCAATCTGATGAATACGCCCTAGAAGGCGAGGATCTGTCTTTGATTGCAACCGCAGAAATTCCACTGACTGGTTATCACGCCGATGAGATTATCGATGAAAAAGATATGCCACTTCAGTACGCCGCATTGAGTCCATGCTACCGCAAAGAAGCAGGTGCCGCTGGCAAACATACTCGTGGACTATTCCGAGTGCATCAATTTAACAAACTTGAGATGTACGCTTACACCACACCTGAAAAATCTGCTGAAATGCACAAGTATCTTCTATCTCTTGAAGAAGAGCTCTGGCAGAGTCTTGCTATCCCATACCATGTTATCAACATCGCCTCAGGCGATCTCGGTGCACCGGCTGCGAAGAAATTCGACATCGAATACTGGTCACCAGTTGATGAGTCATATCGTGAGCTGACGAGCTGCAGCAATTGCACTGATTTCCAGACGCGCAACCTCAATATTCGTGTTCGTAGGGAAAGCGGAGCTGTCGAAATGGCACACTCGCTGAATGGTACAGCAGTCTCACTGGCGCGTGGACTAGTAGCTATCATGGAACACAACCAAAAAGATGATGGTACGCTCAATATACCTGATGTGTTGCGGCCGTACATGAGTGACAGAACGCAAATATAGAAAATTGCAGCGAGAATTTTCACTATGTCCTTACTATGGAAATGCTATAGTTAGAGGTACCAACGGTAATCGAGGAGGTCTCTCATGATCACGCATATCGACATAACCGGAATCCACTATGACGTGGATGACCTGACGAAAAAATACGTCATGAAAAAAATTGGGCGTCTCGATCGCTTCACTCCACGGCACGCTCGCAAGACGCTGAAAGCTGAAGTTGTGCTCAAGCAAGTCGACCGAAAAGGCGGTAATAAATATGAATGTGATATTAATCTTATTTTGCCTGGCAAACGACTTAATGCTAAAGACACGACACTTAATATGCTCGCAGCAGTCGATATAGTTGAGCAGAAGCTCAAAATGCAACTGAAAAAGTACCATGATGAACACGTCCAGCACAATGGCAAACACAACCTTGTCGGCAAAATGAAACGCCGCATGAGTATCAACGCCGACCCAGTCGTTGAGTAGATGTTTGCCATTATATTATGCATAAGTAGATAATGTATTTCCGTTATTAACCCGAGCTCTGTCCTGATCATTAATCAGGTGCTTGGTGGTCACAGTCTAGAGGGCGCAATTATGTCAAAGATGTCAATTCTAGCCTTATGGTAATGAACTCTACGAAGTGGTACATCTGCATCCAGTGTGGTAGAGTCGGCTGGTCTAAATACGTCACGACGGCAGGCCCAAATAAGCCCTGATCCGAAGATAGTCGAGCGCTCTGCTCCTGCGTCAGTAGGATTGGGGCGCTCGACTTTTTAGGGCTTATGAACGCGGTAGTTTGTATCTATTTTGTAGCTTGACGCCACTAGCGTACACCAGAGTATATCTGTTATAATGATAGTCATACATTTACCGAAACTCTAAGAGACCATGGGGGCCGCAAACGTGAAGAAACAAGCATTAACGAAAGTATTTGGCGACCCACAAGTTCGTACATTGAAACGACTCAACAAAAGAGTCGAAGAGGTTAACGCACTTGAGGCAAAATACAAAAATATGACCAAACCCGAGCTTAAAAAGCAAACTGCTGAGCTCAAAAAACGTCTTGAGAACAAAAATGTCACGGTCGACATGCTACTGCCTGATGCGTTTGCGCTAGTCCGTGAAGCCTCTGATCGCGTACTTGGTATGCGCCACTACGATGTCCAGCTGATTGGTGGCATGGTGCTGCACGAGGGAAGTGTGGCCGAGCTGAAAACTGGTGAGGGTAAAACACTGATGGCGACGCTGCCGAGTTACCTCAATGGCCTGTCTGGCAAAGGCGTTCATATCGTGACGGTAAATGATTACCTAGCACAACGTGACACCGGTTGGATGGGTGAGCTACACCATTTTCTCGGTCTGAGCATGGCCTGTATTATCGCCGAACAGTCATTTATCTATGATCCACATTATGATAATTCTGCCCATGACGATCCACGGATGCGTAAACTCAAACCTTGTACGCGTAAAGAAGCTTATGCGGCTGATATCACCTATGGTACCAACAACGAGTTTGGGTTTGACTATCTACGCGACAACATGGTCAATGACGAAGAGCTGCTACGCCAGCGAGACCTTCATTTCGCCATCGTGGATGAGGTCGACTCAATCCTTATCGACGAAGCCCGTACACCACTTATCATTTCAGCTCCGGCGGCTGACAATCCCGAGTCATACCTCAGATTTGCGCAAGTTGCGGCCGGTCTCAAACCAAAAGATTTTATCCTCGATGAGAAGCGAAAAGCCGTTAGCCTTACCGATGAAGGTGTTGAGAAGGTGCAAAAACTACTCGGTATTGATAACCTCTACAGTCCAGACCATGTCCGTTCTGTCTATCATGTTGATCAGGCACTCAAAGCCCAGACCGTGTTTAAGCGCGATAAAGACTACGTTGTTACCAGCGAAGGTGAAGTGGTCATCGTCGATGAGTTTACTGGACGTCTGATGCACGGAAGGCGCTACAACGAGGGTCTTCACCAAGCACTTGAGGCCAAAGAAGGTGTGGCGGTGCTGCAGGAGAGCCAGACGCTGGCGACTATCTCATTCCAGAACTATTTCCGACTTTACGAAAAACTCAGTGGTATGACCGGTACGGCCTACACAGAAGCTGAAGAATTCCTTCAGATTTACAGCCTTGATGTCGTACAGGTACCACCGAACAGGTCACTGGCTCGCATCGATCACATTGACAAGATTTTTAAGAGTGAAAAAGGCAAGATTGCCGCACTCGTTGTTGATGTCAAAGCTTTCCACGATGCAGGACGACCAGTCTTGATCGGCTCAGCCAGCATTGCGAAAAACGAACTGATTGCCAAAGGCCTAACCAAAGCTAAGATTCCACACGAGCTTTTAAACGCTAAAAATAATGAGCGTGAAGCCGCTATCGTCGAAAAAGCTGGTCAAAAAGGCGCCGTGACACTTGCAACCAACATCGCTGGTCGTGGCACTGACATCGTGCTCGGCGAAGGCGTCAAACAACTCGGTGGACTTGTGGTACTTGGCTCTGAGCGACATGAAGCCCGTCGTATCGACAATCAGCTCCGAGGTCGTGGTGGACGACAAGGTGATCCAGGCGAGTCACAGTTCTACGTCTCGACCGAAGATGATTTGATGCGAATTTTCCAGGGAGAACGTATTTCTGGATTGATGGAACGACTTGGTGTCAAAGATGACGAAGCAATTGAAAATAAAGCTGTGTCTAAGACACTCGAAGCCGCTCAAAAACGCGTCGAAGGTTATCACTACGACTCCCGTAAGAATGTTGTTCAGTATGATAACGTAATCAATCGTCATCGTAAAGTTGTCTATAAAGTCCGTCGCGATATCCTCGAAGGCGAAGACATCAGTGGTGAAATCAAACGACTCGTTGATGACAAGGTTAAATCCCTGACTGCACTTCCAATCCAGAATAATAAGAATTTTGTGAGCGAATTTGAAGCGACTATTCCGCTAAGCGAAAAAGAACTTAAAGCTATAGGCTCAGAGAAAAAAGATAAGATTCGGCGCGAAATGGCTGCTAAAAAGGTCGCCGCCTACTACAAAAAACGCGAAAAAGAGCTCGGTACAGAGCTACTGCGAGGTCTCGAACGCGATATTTACCTCCAGGTCCTTGATGTACTTTGGATGCAGCACCTTGAGAACATGCAGCACCTCCGTGACGGAATTCACTGGCGCAGTGTTGGCCAGCGCGATCCACTCGTCGAATACCGAGTCGAAAGTCAAAAACTGTTTGAAAGCCTCCAGCGCACACTCCGCGATGAAGTCCTCCGAGCTGTATTTACGGTTAAGAAATCCGAACTACAGCCGAGTGAGCTAACTGATGATAACTACGAGTCAGAGTTGACTCGTGCCGCTAAAAATTCAGTCGAGCAGGGCGTTAACGAGCTTGGTAACCCATCGCGTCACGGCGACGAAGATTTCAAAGTCAAAAAAGCACCGGCCGCAAAGACCAATGCGAAGAAAAAAACCGCTAAGAAAAAGCGCAAAAACGCCCGCGCTAGTCGCAAACGGAGCTAGGGCTCTATGAAACACACCGTATACGAAGTTGTGCTTAAAAATGATGCTCGTGGACTAATTGTCGATGTACCGGGTGCGCAGGTAATGAGCAACCAGATTCATTTCCGAGCTGGCTACCGATTCGCTAGAGACAGTGCCATTTACGAGACCGCACATATCATGGAGCACATGGCATTTGGGGCTAGCAAATCATTTAAAGACGCTCATGCCTACGAGTCTGAATTTACCAAAAACGGGGCGTATCATAATGCCTACACCAACGACATCTCGATGGTGTACGAAGCCGAGTGTGCCCAGTTTGAGTGGGAGCGAGTGTTGGAGTTGCAACGTGCGGCTATCACCACGCCACTATTTCGTGAAGAAGAATTTATTTCTGAGCGAGGCAATGTCAAAGGTGAGTTGACCGGTTATCTTAATGTGCCCAACAGACTGCTTTGGCTTAAAGTTGCTCAGGAGCTCGGTGAAGACGTTTTGACTTATCCTGAACGTTTATCGATGATGAATGATATCACTGTGGCCGATGTCCGTGATCATTACAAAAGGACTCATACGGCTGGCAATATGCGTTTTGTCATCGCCGGTGATTTTACGAATAAAAAAGCCAAACTCGAATCAATGCTAGAGGACTGGCAGCTCGGAACTGGCGAGAGATTACCGATACCAGTCGATGAGCTACATAGCGCGCCAGCATTCCTGATCCGTCGTAAAGACGCTCCAAATCTAACATTTGGCTGGTCCTTGACCGTGCCACGTCGACTGAGTGACGCAGCTGATGACGCCATGAGCTGTCTTAACCACATCCTGACCGGTACGTTACGTTCACGTATTCTTGGTGAGGCTCGAAAGCAAGGTGTGGTGTACTCAATGTTTTCTGATACTTCGACAAATGAGCACAACAGTACATGGGATTTTGGTGCTCAGTCAAACATTGAGGACGTCGAAAAAGTAGTTACAATTATGGCACACGAACTGAAACGAATTATTGATGGTGATCTCGATGAGACTGAGATCGAAGATGCCAAGAGTTATGCGCTTGGACGTTATCAGATGAGTGCGCAAACTGTCGGCCAAATCAATCATTTCTACGCTAGTCGATATTTCTTCGATGGCAAGATTGAGAATTTTGATACCCAGCCATCGCAGATTCAAGCGGTCACAAAAGATCGGATTATCGAGACTGCCAGAGAATTTTTTGCGACCAATTGTCAGACATTTGGCGCCTATGGCAACACTGACACTCAGTTTATACGAGATCTTGCAAAGCCTCTATCCGATCTATGCCAGCCGGGGAAAAGCGAGTGAAAGTTGCCATTGCTGGCTACGGAGCGGAGGGTGAGATAAATTATCAATATTGGCACTCGCGCATAGATCCCAGCAATGGAAGTGTAACTATAGTTGATGAGAAACATGTCCCAGGTCGACCGATCCCTGAGGGCGTAAAAGTTATGCTTGGCGAGAATGTATTTAAACACCTAGATGACTATGATCTCGTCGTACGTACGGCCAGTTTGCCACCAATGAGTATCAAGACAAACGGCGTAATCTGGTCGGCAACCAATGAATTTCTAGAACACTGTCCGGCGCCAATCATCGGTGTAACCGGCACCAAAGGCAAGGGAACGACCAGTAGCCTCATCGCAGCGATCCTGAAAGCAGCTGGTAAAACGGTACACTTAGTTGGTAACATTGGTCTACCAGCACTCAAAATTCTTCCTGAAATTAAACGTGGTGATATCGTCGTGTTTGAAATGAGTAGTTTCCAGCTCTGGGACGCTGTGAAAAGTCCACAAGTTGCAGTAGTGCTCATGGTTGAGCCCGATCACCTTGATGTGCATGAAGACATGACCGACTACGTCACAGCCAAATCAAACATCCGACATTTTCAAAAAGCCGATGATGTCTGTATCTATCATCCCTTGAACAAATACGCCAAACTTATTGCCGAGTCTAGCTACGATGGTGAACGAGTGCGCTACGGCCAGAAGGAGGACAAAACAGTCTATGCCAAAACTGATGGCTTTTATATTGAGGACTACAAATTATGCCCACTTGATGCCTTGCAACTTAAGGGTGCTCACAACATCGAAAATGCCTGCGCTGCCATCAGTGCCGCACGGCTGTTTGTTAGTAATGAAACTGCTATCGAACAGGGTTTGCGAGCCTTTACGGGCTTGCCACATCGACTGAAATTTGTCCGTAAGGTGCACAATGTCGACTACTACGATGATAGTATCGCTACAACTCCCGGCAGTGCAATGGCAGCTATCGAAGCGTTTGAGCAGCCAAAAGTGCTTATACTGGGTGGCTCGGATAAAGGTGCTGAATACGAGAATTTGATTGATACAGTCTCTAAATCGAAATCTATCCGCGCTGTCATTGCCGTTGGAGCGACCGGTCAATCTATCGCTAAACAGCTGGCCAAAAAAAATGCCAAGCATGGTCTCAGCGTTAAGACAACTGAGACGATGAGAGAAGTCGTAGCTGCTGCTGCAGTATGTGCGCAGCCAGGTGACGTCGTACTACTTAGCCCAGCTAGTGCTAGTTTTGATCAGTACCGTAGCTATGCTGATCGCGGCGATCAATTCATAGCAGCAGCCGAGGCGCTCTAATGCAGCCCCTCAAAAAACGCGCCGAGCTACTACAGATAGAAATCGACGAGGCGTACGAGCGTATGAATATCGATAGTAAAGCGACTGAGCTTGATGCTATCGATTCGCAGCTAGCTGAAAGTGATATTTGGAGTAATGTAGAGCGGGCCAAGCAGTTATCGAAACAATCCGCTGCTTTAAAATCCCAAATAGAGCCTTGGCAAACGCTCCAAATGCAGTCTGGTGATATCCTCGATCTACTCGAAATAGGTGATGATGCTATGATTCGTGAATTTGATGAGCAAATAACTGCCATGGAGCGTGAATACGTCAGACTGAAGAAACAACTGTTGTATAAAGGCGAATACGATGACAAAAATGCTATCATCAAACTCAGCGCCGGAGCCGGTGGCACTGACGCACAGGATTGGTGTGAAATACTTGAGCGTATGTATCTACGTTGGGCAGAAAAGTCTGATATTAAAACTGAGCTGATTGACCGCAGCACCGGTGAAGAAGCCGGTATCAAATCAGCTACTTACAGTCTAAGTGGCTCATATGCCTACGGTAAGTTGCAGTCTGAGCACGGCGTCCATCGACTCGTACGACTTAGTCCATTTAATTCTGATAATCTCCGTCAGACGAGTTTTGCACTCTTAGAAGTTATGCCCGAAATTGATGAGCCGGACAAAGTCGCCATCGATGATAAAGATATCCGTATCGATGTCTACCGAGCTGGTGGCAAGGGGGGGCAGTCCGTTAATACAACCGACTCAGCGGTTCGTATTACCCATGAGCCGACTGGCATTGTCGTAGCTATTCAGAACGAGCGTTCGCAGCTGCAGAATCGTGAGACCGCTATGAAAATTTTACGAGGTAAACTTGCGCAATTGCAACTTGAGCAGCACGCCGAAAATCTCAGTGACCTCCAGACAGGGGAGTCAGCCAGTTGGGGAGCTCAGATTCGAAACTATGTTCTCCATCCGTACACTATGGTTAAAGACACCCGTACGAAGCACGAAGACCGTGACGCGCAGGGAGTGCTTGACGGGAAATTAGACGAATTCATTGATGCGTATTTGGAGATGAGTTCTCAGGAAGCTCAGTAAGTCTTTACTCTGTAATAATCAGCGCAATCGTCGACTCTAAGAACATGCTTTAGCTTACGGGTAAATGTTGTATACTAGATACAGTAATGATTCTACTGGACCGCGTCACAAAAACCTTTGGAAAAGATGGAGGAGCTGCACTCAACCGTGCTAGCATTCATATTGAACCCAAAGAGTTTGTCATCATTGTTGGTACCAGCGGTGCAGGCAAGTCCACACTTTTGAAGCTTCTGACTCGTGAAGAGAAGCCAACTAGCGGCAAGATTGTCGTTGGCGGTATTGACTATGACACACTCAAAAACCGACACATTCCATTGCTTCGTCGCAAAATTGGCGTGGTTTTCCAGGATTTCAAATTGCTCCCGCAGCGAACGGTGTTTGAAAATATCGCTTTTGCGCTTGAGATTACTGGTATGACTAGTCGTGAAATCAAAAGCACCGTGCCGAAAGTTATCGAACTCGTTGGACTGGCTGGTAAAGAAAAGAAATTCCCGCACCAGCTTTCTGGTGGTGAGCGGCAGCGCGTTGCCATAGCGCGAGCAGTCGTGCGCCAGCCGAAGATTCTGATTGCCGATGAGCCAACTGGTAACCTTGATCCAAAACATAGCTGGGATATTGTACGGCTACTTGAGAAAATTAACCGATACGGTACAACTGTCATCCTGACCACACACAACGTCGACATTGTTAATAAACTCAAGCGCCGTGTGATCACGCTGGATCACGGCAAAGTTGTCTCCGACGAGGCGAAAGGGAGCTATCGGCAATGAGTTCAAATGATAAATTACCGAAACCAACTGGTAAACCAATCTCCAAGCCATCTGTAGATTCTAAAAAAGCCGCCGCAGCTACTGTGAAACTTAAGCAAAACAAAAAACTGAAGCGACGCTACCTGACATGGATGCGCATGGTGCGCTATGGCGCTAACAACTTTACTCGTAATGCCTGGCTGACCACAGCTGCGACTATTGTCATGACTATTACGCTGCTGATTCTTTTTACGACACTGACTGCTCGAACAATGCTGGCTGACACGGTGCAGGATTTCCGCGAGAAAATTGGTCTATCGGTTTATCTGCTCGAGCCTACGACTGAAGATGAAGCAAAAGTATTACAGAATAAGCTCGGTGGTATAGAAAATGTCGTCAAATCTAACTTTGTATCGGCAGAAGATGCCAAGCAGTCTTACATTAAAGCCAACGATCCAACAGAGGAGCAACTCCAGGCCATATCTGAATTGCCAGATAATCCATTCCCAGCTAGCCTCAGTATCTCTGTCAAAGACCCAAATAGCATTGAGGAAATAGACGAGCTAGTAAAAAATGATCCAGACTTCCTAGCGATCGTTAATCCTGAGCGTGAACCTTCCTATGAAGGCGATAGACGAGATGTGATAGATAGGCTTGCTAGCTGGACACGGACAATTGAGTTTATCGGATTATTTGTCGGTGGGCTTTTCGTGGCTATTTCAACGTTGATCATCTTCAATACTATTCGCATGGCTATTTTCTCAAGACGTGATGAAATCGATATGATGAAACTTATCGGCGCTGACCGTAATTTCATCCGTGGACCATTTGTAGTTGAGGCGGTCATGTATGGCTTTATCGCGGCGATCTTAGCTACGGTCATCGGCGTATTTGCGCTCTATGGACTACAGACAAGGCTTGAAGGCTGGGGCGTCAATGTCGCACCGACGAGGGAGTTTGTCGTGACATTCTTGCCATTAATACTGATCGGCATGATTGCAATTGGTGGTCTCATCGGCGCAATTTCATCGAGATTAGCCGTACGACGGTATTTACGTGTATAATGGTCCTATCACCATAAAATAAAAAGACATAATGAGCACTGACAGACACTTCATTCGGTGCAAAGAGAGTAACGCATGAGCACTCAACAATTCATCCAGCCCATAACTAAGCTTTTTAAAGTAGCCACAGTGCCGATCGTACTACTGCTACTACTGATACCAGCCAGCGCTGTGTATGCTAATACGTATCAGGATAAGATTGATACGCTTGATAGCAAGATAAGCTCAAGTGAAACTATCATCAAAGAGCTGCAGTCTCGTGCTGACTCGCTTCAGAATAAACTTAAGATTCTTGCTGCAGAGAAATCTCAAATTCAGAGTAAAATCAACCAAGGTGATGCAAAGCGAGAGAAATTGATTGTTCAGATTGCTGAAAATGAGCGTAAAATCGAAACTCAGCAGGCGGTGCTTGGTGATACGCTAGCTGACTTATATGTTGGTGAGGCAGTTTCACCGATAGAAATGCTTGCAAGCTCACAAAACATAGGTGATTATCTTGATCAAGCAGAGTACCAATCATCAATTCGAGACAATTTCCAGGATTCTATTGAACAGATTAAAGTTCTAAAAGAAAAACTTGATACACAAAAATCAGAAGTTGAGGGTGTTATTGCAAAACAAAAGGGGCAACGTAGCCAGCTTGCCGATAAGCAGCGTGAACAAAAGCTATTTCTCGCGCAGACAAAAGGTGAGGAAAAAGCCTATAAGTCACTTGTGAGTGATCTGAAAGGAAAACGTGAAGTAGCTGAAGCAGCACTTGCCAGTACTTTGGCAAGCGGTGATTTCTCTGTGTCTCCTGAAGGTTATGTAAAAGCTGGTGAAGTGGTAGGTGCAGTTGGAAACTCCGGTTTTTCTACCGCCAATCATTTACATCTAGAGGCAAGAAAGGGTGGCGCGCTCCGAAATCCGAATGATTTTATGCAAGCTCAGCCAACTACTCCTCCGATTGTAACGCAAGGTTATCAAGCGTTAAGCAGTGATTATATTAGCGGACGACACCCTGGTATTGACTACGGTCCTGCGGGGGGTGCACCAATATACGCGATCTCAAGTGGTACGCTGTATCGAGGTTGCTCAAATACAGTCTTAAACACATCAAACAATGAATACGGGTATGTCTCAATCGTGGATCAAGGTAATGGTGTGAGAATAATATATGCTCATATGTCCGGTGGCCCAAGCGCTTGTAATTACAATACTTACTACTAGAAACAATCGTAGCAATATTCATAGATTCACCTACTTTCGGAGACTCAGCTTGTTTGTCGTTCGGTCTTAGCGCTTAACAAAACAGCACCATTTCAAGCAACACTGTCCTATGAATACAGGACAGTGTTTTGCTATATCCAGATATTGACTTTTAAGCATAAGCGTGATAGTCTCAAGATAGCTTATGAACAAACGGTCCACCACACCACAGATCAAGCAGCTTACCTCGTCATCTACACTCGTAGCGGTTGCTGTATTTATGGTGTTGGCCTCTCCGATGGGCGTCTATGCTGATCGCTATGATGACAAAATCACCTCTCTCGAATCTCAAATAGATAGTTACGAAAATATAGCTGGCGAGCTCGCGTCACAGGCCAACACCTACCAAAACAAAGTGAACCAATTTAACGCTCAGAAAAATACTATTCAGGCTCAAATCAATCTCAACGAGGCCAAACAAGACAAAATAGCTCGTGACATAGTGATAAATGAACAAAAAAAGAACCAGCAACAACGAGTTCTAGGGGATACTCTAGGGGATATGTATGTAGGGGCAGCCGTTTCTCCAATAGAGATGCTAGCCAGCTCAAATAACATCGGTGATTATCTTGATCAAGCCGAATACCAATCATCAATCCGAGATAATCTCCAGGACTCGATTGAGCAGATAAAAGTATTGAAAGCTGAATTAGCTACACAGAAAAAAGCAGTTGAGCGAATCATTGCTGATCAAGAGTCACGACGCAACGCCTTAGCACAGAAAGAAGCCGAACAAGCTCGTTTGGCTGCTCAGACTCGAGGTGAAGAGAGCGCCTATCAACAACTCATTAGCAGTAACAAGACTCAAATTCAGCAAGAGCGAGCTGCGCAGGCGGCAGCCTATCAATCGTATATTGCCTCGACCGGCAACACACAGGTTGCAGGTGATTCAAGTAAAGGCGGCTACCCATCTCTTTGGGCAAATGCACCACAAGATAGCTTGGTAGACGACTGGGGCATGTATAACCGTGAATGTGTCAGCTATACTGCCTGGAGAGTTGCTAATAGTGGTAAATATATGCCGTATTGGGGCGGTTCAGGCCACGCCTACCAATGGCCAGGCAACGCGCGAGCAGCTGGGATACCTGTGAACGGTACACCAAAAGTAGGTTCAATCGCCATCTGGGGCGTCGAGGACATCGGTGGTGGCTATGGTCATTCTGCCTATGTCGAGGCAGTAAATGCCGACGGCTCGATATACGTTAGTCAGTACAACGTTACGCCAGGTCAGTATTCTGAAATGGACGTAACTGCCAGTGAAGTATCACGACTCGAATTTATCCATTTCAGGTAAATCATTTACCTGATATCATAAGAGTATCGATCCATGTCTAAGTGGGGGAAACTAATGGGGGACTATGCCAAAAACTGAAACAGATACTACTAATGCGGCCATAAAAAAGTCGAAGATTACCGGGACGCAAATAAGCCTCTTTTTGCTGGCCATCGTCGTGGCATTCATTGCCGGTACGAGGTCAGATTACATCGTCGCGACGCTACGCAATCAGACACCTGCTGGTGAGCTTGATCTCAGCTCGGTGCAGGATGTCTATAAAACATTAGCGACGAATTACGACGGTGAACTTGATCAGCAAAAACTCATTGATGGTGCTAAAAAGGGCCTGGTTGAGGGCGCAAATGATCAGTACACCGTGTATTTCACTGAAGAAGAGGCCAAAGAGTTCTTGGGTGACCTGGAAGGCACGTTTGAAGGTATTGGTGCTGAGCTTGGCGTGGAAGACGGACGACTTATTATCGTTAATCCACTTGATGGTAGTCCAGCCAAAAAATCAGGTCTTAAAGCTAAAGATAGTATATTGACGGTCAACGGCGAAGATGCGGCTGACTGGTCGGTTGAAAAAGCCGTCAGCAAAATCCGCGGCGAAAAAGGCACCACCGTCAAACTCGGTATCGTACGTGATGGTAAACCAAAAGAGATATCGGTTGTGCGTGGCACGATCTCTGTTCCTAGCGTCGAGACGGAAATTACCGACAACAACATCGGTATCATCAGAATTTCGCGTTTCGGCCAGACAGAAACAGCTAGTTTGGTACGTAAAGCCGCTGATGAATTTACCGATGCTGGTGTCAAAGGCATCGTACTTGATATGCGTGGCAATGGCGGCGGTTATCTGAACTCGGCGGTTGATGTCGCCAGTCTATGGATGGAAAACAAAGTTGTCGTGACTGAACGCACCAACGGTAAGGTCCGCGACGAGCTTCGTACGAGTGGTGACGCGCCGTTTCAGGGTATTGATACCGTTGTACTGGTAGACGGCGGCACAGCCAGCGCTAGTGAGATCTTAGCTGGTGCACTGCGGGATAATGGTGCAGCAACGATTGTCGGTGAGCAAACATTTGGCAAAGGTGTGGTGCAAGACATCAAGCAGCTAGATGATGGTGGTAGCTTGAAAGTAACCATTGCCTCATGGTTCACGCCAAATGGTAATAATATTTCTAAAGAGGGTATTAAACCAGATACTACCATCAAGTTTACCGAAGCAGATGCTAAAGCTGATCGTGATCCACAGCGCGCCAAAGCACTAGAATTATTGAAATAGCTCGTTAATAGGGGTATAGTAAAAGTTAATGAATACAAAGAAAATTCTGTTAGTAGAAGATGATGAGACGCTTGCCCAAGTATATAAGTCACGACTTGAGCTAGAAGGCTTTGAGGTGCAGCACGTTGCAAACGGTGAAAATGCACTATCGAGCGCAGTCGAGTATAAACCTGACCTGATACTACTCGATGTTATGATGCCGAAAATCAATGGATTCGATGTCCTCGATATCCTACGTAACACTCCAGAGACAATGAATGTTCGAGTAGTGATGTTAACTGCACTCTCGCAGCCAAAAGACAAAGAGCGCGCCGAGAACCTAGGCGCTGATGATTATCTCGTCAAATCACAAGTCGTCATCAGTGACGTTGTCGATCGTATTAAGCATCATTTAGGCATGTAGAGTTCCGGTAGTCATGCCTCAGTACTTTTTACCCGATCCAAACAAATAGTATCCCAGTGCAACAGGGCGTTTTATCGTGTTTTAACTAGGACACTATTTGTTTGGCTAGCGTGAATGTATAGTTTTCATTATAAAAAATAGCTCGAAACTATCGAGCTATTTTAGTTTTGCGTACGGTAGTATTACTCTACGACGACTTGGGTGCGGGGCACAGTGTTGCCAGTAAATCGGCTTTTGCGAACTTTGCGGAATCCAACGATGCCAGCTTTAGCTGCGTGAATCGTGAAGTTGCGGCTGATGTACGTACCATCACCGGCGATTTTGCTTGAGCCTGTTTGGCGAACCAAAACTTCACCAGCATTTACGCTCTGTCCGCCAAAGCGTTTGACGCCGAGACGACGACCTGCATTGTTGTGGACGTTTTTGGCCGAACCACCTGCTTTAACTTTTGACATATAACTCCTTTAAAATAGTAAATCAATCTGTATTAGTGTACAGAATAGCGCCGGTTTGGTCAAGAGGTGGATTAGTAAAGGCCAACGAGTAATCTCAGCTGGCCAAATGGGTGCCCCACAGCATCATCGATGTGTGTGGGGCACGGATCTTCTCCTCTCAGTAGTCTCAAAGAACAGACTGTAGTCTATCGTTTGAGGTGTGATATCTGATCTCGAGTACTTCTGCGTATCCATTGGTTGTGCCTGTACTGCGGGGGCGCTTGCGGTGGCCCCCTGAAAAATTAGCACATATATTGGCAATAACCAACGCAAACCAAATAGCTGTTACGACAAGAAAGATGCACAGGATGATTGATATGATCATAACCATCGCCATGAGCATTAATGTGACAAAAGCTGATACGGTTGTTGTGGTATTCAGCCAATTGATTGCAGATAGAGCAATCGAAATCACTGTCGAGATGATTGTCACAGCCAAAGCCGCAATGGAGTAGCATGCCACAAGCAGCACTAGGAAGCGGGTAGCCTGTGGGAGAAAGGAGCGAAGCCTTCCTGCCTTTTTGTTCGGAGTGGACACGATGAACCTCTCGGTAGAAATTGAACAGGGAAACTTATTTTGTACTATACAAACTATATATGCATATGTCAATTATCTCTTTGGGATGTAATAATGAATATTGACAAAATAGATATTTAATGTTAATGTATAGATAAGACATGAGCCCAATTTTCTGAAGGAGAAACTTATGTTCGCACATGGAAAATCACTACTACTTGCTGTCGCAGCAGCACTCGTCGTCCTGAGCGGATGCTCCACGGATGATGATAGCTCAGAGTTCGCCCCATGGACAGATGCTGCCTTTGACGACACTAAGTGTCTTGACAGTAAATATGAGACGGTCTCGATTGAGGGGCAGTACGCCGGCAAGAATAATAACAACAACCGTTGTTTGGACGAAGACCAGTTCGCTGAGTACGAACAGCAGCTTGAGCTCGATGAGCTGTACGATGCTGGCAACGCTTGTGTGGTGTCTGGCATGCGCCCGGGTTACTACGAGATCGACGACGACTACATCATCGTCGAAGGTGACTACGCCAAGTACGGTCAGAAGTACGTCGCTCGGGATCACGAATCCGGTCGTTGTATGACTCAGGCTCAGCTTGACGCCGACACTAAAAAGTCGGCTCGAGTGCTCGATGAGATTGCACAGATCGACGACAACACCTCGGAGGCCTTGAGTGCTTCTGTTGTGACGCTGTACTGCAACAACTACGCCGAAGACTCTTCACTTTCGAGTGAAGGTAACTACGGGCCGGTTTTCGCAGCGTTCGAAGATCAGTACGGTGAAAACCGTTTGTACGGTCCGGAAACGGATTTCCGATTTTCGGATGCTATCGAGTGGTGTGAGTCTGATGACCGAGACGGTCTTTACGACCAACACGACTCTCTCGATTACCAGAACTAGTAGTTCTCTCGATTTTCATGTGCTACGTGTGGCATTAACACGCGAATACGCTCTTGCCGGGTGCGTTCAAACCCGGCTGCATATCCCCTTCACGATACATAGTGAAGGGGTATTTACATTGACAAAATACAATAAAAATGACAAAATAAAAATAAGACATGAGATCAACTATCTAAGGAGAGAATCATGCTTGCACCAAGAACGAACGTAGGACTAGCTTTGTTGCTACTGGTAGGTTTGGGCGGATGTTCTTCGTACGAGCCGTACGAAACTGAAAGACCAGGCTATTTCGATTCCATTATTTATAGTAAGGAACTAGAGCAGCTACGTGATATGCGAACTCGTGGGGAGGCTTGCGTCAATGAGCACTCTGTCCTCGTCGCCATCAATGGCGACGAGTATGCCGCGTCAGAAGGGCCAGTAGGTTCATGTATGTCGCTGGAAGAGTTTCAGCAAGATAGTAGTCTGGCCAATGATCTGATCGAAGATTTGGAATCAATTGATGCTGAGGCATGGCAGGATAAAGCCTCTGAAATAGTCGACCTATACTGTGAGGCATACGCGGATAAAATTTTGCCAATAGCTTATGAAAATAAGAGTCTGGTTGTTAATCGATTTGAAGATAGGTATGGCGAAGGTCGCCAGTTTGCGCCAAATAGCGTTATGCCATTCTATTTTGGTGAAGCGACAGCTGATTGGTGTCACATAAATCCAAGTCGTGGTTACTAATCATTTGTTTTTGGTGCTCTGCGTCATACACGCACAAACGCAACCTAGAGCGTCCCGTTTAGGTACAGCCCCTCTCATTGCACAATGTAGAGGGGCGTTTATTTTGAAATGTAAAAGGAAGCCATTTCTGGCTTCCTGTCTTGGCCTAGGAGAGCGTAGTGCTGCTTCGATATGAACGATTCATATCTACTTGATCCTAGGACCGGCCGGTATTTATTCGTCACCTTTCAAAATAGATGACTTTTTGCAAACGATGCCACCAGGGTAGCTCTGGCCATCGCTTTCTTGAATCCCACGCGACGATGTAGATCAAGATAGCTGCGATGCACGCAGATGTGCCGATGATACTGACTCCTACACCTAGGTGTTGATTACCATTCAGTGAGATGCTGAACGAAACAACTCCAACAAGTATCAATGAGGAGCAAAATAGTAGGAACGCTACTGGCGGTCTTTTCATGAGTGGACCTTTCGATCGATGCGAACGGACAAGCTACGTTACTTATTATATACTATTTATCTATAAAATACACTTTATGCAATGTCGTTAAGCTTTGATAAGTACTAGTAGCTCTCGGGCTACGACCTGATCGTCGCGGTGATACAAAAGATCTTTGGGGTTGATAGTGGAGAACTGGACTCGTTTGTAGCCGAGGGTTTCGATGTCACGGGTCAGAGGCAGGTGAGTGAAATTGCCTTCGACATCTTTCCACGCCGGTATCGCCACACAGAGCGGAGCACCTGGCTCGATTTGGTTACCAATGTTTTGTAAAAACGACCTGATAATGTTTTCACAATTGCCACGAACTTCAGCTAGTTTCGGTGGTGAGGGCGGGGCACTAAATGGCTGGCCAAGATATGTCTCGGTAGCAACTACATCTATAGGACTTTGCCAATGTGCTGTCATGGCGTCGGCCAGGGCAATAGTGGGTTGGGAGTTGGGAGTTGAGGATTTGGAGGCGAGTAGGTGAAAATTAGCTGCCAGCCAGTCAATG
>Ga0209309_10000542_pt1 | contig 43939 bp, 36 predicted proteins | sample COGITO_mtgs_1204_2_FD_184807 | JGI IMG/M metagenome (GOLD analysis project Ga0209309, IMG submission 184807) | Pelagic marine microbial communities from North Sea - COGITO_mtgs_120412 (SPAdes) (version 2) | ecosystem: Environmental > Aquatic > Marine > Epipelagic ... | reverse complement strand
AGAGAAACGATAACGGACGGACGCGCTCTGGGATGTACAGGATTTTTATACCAGCCTATGAGGCGTTAGAAGGGTTTTTCGATAAGCACGGTAATGCGGTTATAGAAGATCCAGAAAAACCTGTAGAAGGGATTGACGGGGAAATGATTGACCAAGGGAGTAAGACTTACTTGAAAAACGATAGGAAATCTTTTAAAGATGACCCCTCGGAGCTCAATGAGGTTATTAGGCAGTTCCCTTTCACTACAGACGAGGCATTTAGGGACAGCATAGAAGGAAGCTTATTTAATATAGGTAAGATCTATCAGCAGATAGAGTTTAATGACGACCTATACCCCAATCCTGTCGTACAGGGCAACTTTGTGTGGCGAAAGAAAGATGAAGAAGTAGTGTTCTCTCCAGATCCAAACGGAAGGTTCCGAGTTGCCTGGATGCCGCCTGATCATCTTAGGAACAACAAGGCTGACGAAAGAGGCAAGAAGATCGCCCCTAATAAACATATCGGGGTAGGCGGGGTTGACTCATATGACCTAGACGCTACAGTGGATGGTAGAGGGTCTAAAGGAGCTCTCCATATGTACAACAAATTCAACATGGATGTCCCTGCAAATATGTTTGTAGTGGAGTATGCTTCTCGTCCAGACCTAGCCAGTATCTTCTATGAAGACGTCCTTATGTGCGCTTTCTTTTATGGGTATCCTTTACTGGTGGAGAACAATAAGTACGGCATCGTAAGGTACTTTGAGTCGAGAGGATATGACGGTTATCTCATGGATCGGCCAGAGCACCTTAAAACTAGCAATTCCTCTATAAACGTAAGGACTAAAGGTATTCCTTCTAACTCTCAGGATGTTATCCAGTCTCACGCTCAGGCTATCGAGGCTTATATCCACGATCACGTAGGTATAAAGCCAGAGTCTGATGAGTTTGGCAATATGTACTTTAACAGGACTTTAGAGGACTGGATTGGCTACAAGATAGACAAGAGAACTAAGTTTGACTTAACAATTAGTTCTGGGCTAGCCTTGCTGGGTGCACAGAAATTTAAGAAAGAAAAGGTAAGTTCTAACTTTGAAGACAAGCAATTTTTCAGGAGATATAAGGTCTACTGAGTATTTGTTATATTTGCAAAATACGTAAGACTGCGACATCAACATGAACAATCAGGACAACAAGAATAAAGGCATGTCTTTCCCAGATCCGTTGGCTGAAACTTCACAAAAAGAAACTCAGCAGTATGGATTACAGTACGCTAAGGCCATTGAGTCTCAGTGGGGTCAGATATCTGAATCTAATTCTTTATACGGCAAAAGATCTGCTGTATTTGAAAAGAATAGAGATTATGCTAATGGCGTTCAGGATACGTCTATATACAAAAAACTTTTAAGGTCCCTAAATCCTAATGACGGGGACGGAAGTTTAGTTAATATGGATTACACTCCTGTGCCTATCCTGCCTAAGTTTGTTAGGGTTGTAGTAAATAAAATCCTTTCAAGAAATCCTTATCCGAATCTTGAGGCTATTGATCCGCTTTCTTCTTCTGAAAAGAACCAGAAAAAAGCAAAAATTGAACGGCAAATTGCATCTAAAGAGCAGCTTAAAAAGCTTAAGGAAAAGAACGGTTTAGTTCTAGATATCGATCCCGATCAATTGCCTGACACCGCTGAAGAGGCTGAGATTTTTATGGGGACAAACATAAAAACTGATGCTGAGATTGCTGCGCAGATAGGTACAAACATGACTCTGTCCTGGAACAATTTTACTGACGGAACATTTAGACGGTGCGTTAATGATATCGTGGCGCTAGGCATGGCCGTCACGAAAAGAAGCAATGATCCAAATGAAGGGATTAAGACAGAGTACGTTGATCCAGTCAACTTTATTCATAGCTATACAGAAGACCCTAGCTTTCAAGACCTTATATATGGGGGCCATGTAAAGCGTATCTCTATCGGAGAGCTTAAGAGGTTAGGTGGTCACGAAATTGAAGAAGACGTCTTTAAAAAAATCGCAACTAACGTAAGCGGGAAGAACGGCAATAGCTCAGCCTCGTTGAACAGGAGTAGCTACAACAAGTCTCTTAGCCGCAGCGAGTACGGTTACGACGAGTACATGGTTGATGTCCTTGATTTTGAGTTTATCTCTGTCGATTGTATTTATTTCGAAGAGAAAGAAAACAAGTTTGGGAACACTAATTTCTTTATGAAAGGCTTTGATTATCAGTCTAAGCAGGGGAGTGTTTTTGAGAGAAAGCCTCACAAAATGGAGGTTAGCACTGTTTACGGTGGGAGCTATGTACTTGGAGAGGATGTAATTTTTAATTACGGTAGAGTTAAGAACTCCCCTAAAAACCTTCAAGATATTTCCAAGGCTAGACTTTCTTATTCGGTCGTTGCAACTAACATCCGTAATATGATGCCTAAGTCTATGGTAGACGGGTGTATGGGCTTTGCGGACATGTTGCAATTAACTCACTTAAAGCTTCAGCAGGCTATTGCAAAAGCAAAACCAGACGGTCTCATTATTGATATTGAAGGGCTTGAAAATGTGCAGTTAGGTAAAGGGGGTGATTTACAGCCTCTTGACTTGCATGATATCTATGAACAGACTGGAGTTTTCTATTACAGAAGCAAAAATCCAGAAGGAGGGTTCCAAAACCCACCCGTTAGAGAAATTGGTAACTCTATCAGAAATGTAAACGAGCTGATTGGTTTGTACAATCATTATTTAAAAATGATCCGTGATGCTACGGGTGTTAATGAAATGATGGACTCCTCCACTCCTAAAGGGGATACCCTTGTAGGTGTTCAGCAAAACGCTATTGCGGCAGGCAATAACGCTATCTATGACATCACGAATGCTTCTATGGTTTTGTTCAAGGAAGTTTGCGAGGATATAGTTAAGTGTTTACAGATCTTACCTCCTGATTCTGTTATTTATAGCATATATGCTAACGCTATTGGTAAAGAGAATATGTCTGTTCTGTCTTCGTTTAATGACCTTCCTATGTACAACTTCGGTGTTCAGGTGGTAAAGGAAATGGAGGATAAAGACAAAGCTTACTTAGAGCAGAATATACAGATGGCTTTGCAGCAGAAAGAACTGGACCTAGAGGATGCTATTGCAGTAAGACAGCTTAAGGATGTAAACCAAGCAGAGAGGCTGTTAGTTGTGAGGAGAAAGAAAAGAATAGCACAGCAACAAGCTATTGCTATGCAAAACTCTCAAGCTCAAGCTCAGCAAGCTCAGGCTGCTTCTCAGGCTGCTTCTCAGGCTAAAATGCAAGAGATCCAAATGCAGGCTCAGATAGACACTCAGAAAATGCAATTAGAGACTCAGCTAGAAGCTCAGCTCGAAGAGGTAAAGCATCAATTCAGAAAAGAAATTGAGATGATTAAAGCTCAGGCTGTTCTCGGTATTAAAACGGACGACCAGGAATTTAAGCAAAAACTTGAAGTTCTTAAAGAGGACCGAAAAGATACTAGAGTGAAAAAGCAATCAGCAGAACAAAGCAAACTTATCTCTCAGCGCGACGGGAGTAGAGGTGAAATTCAAGAACCTATGAATCAATCATTTATTTAATATGGCACAAAAAGCTAACCTAGACGTATCAGAGAAGCTGGACGTATCTTGCAAAAGAGGTGATTCATTTGAGTTGTTTTTAAACATAAAGGATAGTGCTTCCGCAGCTCTTCCTTTGCTTACTGACGGATATGAATTCATCATACAGATAAAAACTTTAAACAGTGTACAGCCCCAAGGATCTCAAATCTCTTCTCAAAAAAGAACTCTGGTTGCTGGGTCTGCTTTGACAGAGTCGGCTACGAAGGGGGTTTCTACTACTAAAGATGCAGAGGCTCCTATTTTTGTTTTTGAGAATATAGACGACTTAGGCAATGTAACTCTAAGAGCAACAGCGGAATCAACTTCCAGGCTTCCTGTTGGTCGCTTCACTTATGACTTGCAGTACAAAGTCCTTGTAGATGGTTTTTCAAAAGTGACTACTATTTTAAGAGGAAACTTCACTGTTAAAGAAGACATCTCAACTGCTGTATAATGGCTAAAGTCACTATTACTTTAGAGAAGAAAGGCCCTAAAGGAGGTACTGGAGCTACGGGTCCTCAGGGTGATCAAGGCATCCAGGGAATTCAAGGAATCCAAGGCGTTGAAGGGCCTACGGGTCCTCAGGGCATACAGGGTATACAGGGTATACAAGGAGAGACTGGAGACGATTCTACGGTTGCTGGCCCTCAAGGCATACAGGGCGACACAGGTGATACTGGAGCTACAGGGCCACAAGGACCTACAGGCGATACAGGCCCTCAAGGAAATACTGGCGCTACGGGTTCTACTGGACCTACAGGGCCTCAAGGACCTACGGGTCAGACAGGAGCTCAGGGGATACAGGGGATTACGGGAGATACAGGTTCAACGGGTCCTGCTGGCGATATCTCAACTTCAAGCATTGATGATTTAAACGATGTAGACACCACTACGGCAGCCCCAGCAGACGGCCAGGCTTTAGTGTGGAACAACACGAATAGCGAGTGGGAGCCAGGAAGTGTAGGGATTGATGGTATTTCATCTTCTTATGTAGACACCGAAGACCCAAGGAATTGGCTGGTAAGAAGCGAGCAGATTATTGGTGTGGGGTCTTATAACACAAGCGGCGTTGAGGTTCCGTTTGGTGAAGGACACCCAAGAGATTTATTTTTTAAGCCTGACGGAACAAGGTTGTTTATTGTTGGAAGTGGTCGCGACGACATACAATCTGTAGACTTACCTACAGCTTGGGATTTGAGCTCTATATCCTCAACCGCTACAGTTACCTCGGTTGATCTTCTTGGATCTTCATCTATCGGGGGTGAAGGTCGTGAAGGCAGCTTGTACAATATGCACGTTGCCAATGATCCTAGCGATACAGCAACATATGGAAAAAAGTTCTTTATTTCTGGCGACCAACGGGATGAGGTTCAGGAGTATACCTGCACTACGGCTTGGGACTTATCCACTATGTCTGCCACCCCAACAGCATATCTAGATATAGAATCAACCTCACACGGAAATAGCGTGTACTCAGTTACATTCAACCCTGACGGGAGCGTAATGTACGTCGGAAGGGCTGGAAACCCTAACACCTTTTCTCATTTTGACCTTTCTACATCTTGGGATTTATCTACGGCGGTTTACAACGCCTCTAAGTCTGTTACACTCTCTGTAACAGAGGCTTCGTATGGAAATAACGAAGGTTACGTCATCGGGTTGACATTTAATGAAAACGGAACCAAAGCTTATGTCTCTGGAAGGCAGCATCACGACCTGCATACTCTTACTCTTTCTACCGCATTTGACCTATCTACATATACAGATGATCAAACCCCAGTTCATCTTGAACAGAGCTATATAGAGCAAGCTTTTGGCACACAATACCCCTCTTGGAATCAGGAAGGCTTTGCATGGCCTTCTGGTCTTTTCTCTACGCCAGATTATTTCTATGTGCTCTTTAATACTAACGATCAGATAATTCGTTTAGACAAGAAGCATTACGAGTTAGACCTAGAGTCGAGAGTATCTAACAAGGCTGTTTTTCAGCAGGGGCTTAGGTCTTACGGTGAGGTAGAGGTTATAGGGACGCTTGAATCAAATCACTTCAGGACGGGCGGTAACGCATATTTCAGTGGGTCCATGAACTGGAATGGCTTCAATTCTGGACCAGCGGTAACCAAGGGTGATTCGTTTATCCTTGGCAGCTCCCTGAAGACCATTCACTTTTCGGATTCAACGAGTCCAGCGGGGCTTTCTGGTCCAACAAGCCATAACATAAACAACACCAACCCTGGCACCTTTATTATGGTGACAGGCAACTCTTCGGCCAACAACATCATTTTGCCAGCACTTTCTGGTAACGTACTCCTAGATACAACGCCGAATCTTTATTACAATAAATTTAATTCTGACGCTGAGTCAAAGGTTACTGGTGCTACAGAGGATATTGAATACTACTACACAGCTAGAGCTGACGGGCAGGGAAGTTTCCAAAGACAACTTGGTGCGTTTCCAGCTTCTGGTCAGACCTTGACTAGAACCAGCTACTATTCTGACAAGGCTTTCGCGGACCCAGACACAGCAGCTGATTGGACACAGGGAACAACCTATACATCTACCACTCTGGCCTCATCTATATCTCAGTCTACTGACACCTTTTTAAATGCTCAGTCTACTGGTACGCCTCCCCTTTCAACTAAGATCGTTATCGCTGGTCAACTCGGAGCTTCAGGTCTTGTTGTAGGCGACGCAAACGGGTTTGGCGGAACCTCTGTCGCTTATAGTCTAAGGCTTTTAAATAATCTTTATGGAGGAGCCGCAATAAGAGTTGTCAACGATAGCAACGTAGAAGCTGACATAGGCTTTAGTTCTAGCCTTGAGTTAGACACTACAGCCCTCTTGACCCACTGCGGTAGCGGCGATGGGTACCTTGTGAAGTGGTATGATCAGGCCCAAGGCGGCTCCACTGGTGATGGCAATGACGCCACGTGGGAAAGCAGCACCTCGTACTCAAGCAGAAAGCCACAGATTGTGTCTGCTGGGTCTGTCATTACAGACAACGGAAAACCCTGCGTAGAAACAATTGACGCTGGTATGTTGATGGAATCTGAGTTTAGTGCTTCTGGTGAGTTTGATGTTTTCATGGTGTGTCAAAAAACCGTAAACAACGGAAACCACGGAATAATTTTTGGAACTCAAACAGGTAACGACAACAGGATTTGGATTAGAGATTATCAAATGAATTTTGAGTTAAACAACGGCGAAACGGACAACTTCCGCAACTTTAATGACGATGGAAGTAACACTCTTCGATGGTATCAAATGGGGCAAATGGTATTTAACGTGAGGAGAGACTCTAGCAATATTACTACAGCACAAAAGAATAGTATTGCTTCTACATTTAGTTACAATAGATCTGGAGATTTTAGAGGGGATAGAATTCTTAATACCTGGAATAATCAACAGTACTCATTTGGTGGTAACGTACAGGAGATTATTATTCTTGACGGTGACAAGTCTTCTGAGCGGGCTGCTATTCAGTCTAACATCAACACATACTACAGCATCTACTAATGGCTATAAACTTCGACAGCGATAATAACAAGGTAAATATTACCGTTCCTGCGCCAACAACGGTAACCGTAATTAAACCTGCAAACTTATCGGTGACGGTTACTGATAAAGGCCAAAAGGGTGATGCTGCAACTATATCCGTAGGAACCGTAACGACTCTGTCTGCTGGTCAGGCTGCTGTTATTGTAAACTCTGGTACAACTAAGGATGCTGTCTTTGATTTCTCTGTACCTACTGGCCCTCAAGGGACACAAGGGGTGCAGGGTATACAAGGGGAGACTGGTGATCAGGGGATTCAAGGCATACAAGGTATTCAAGGGGAGACTGGGGCTGACTCTACAGTTGCTGGCCCTCAGGGTATCCAAGGCATACAGGGGATTCAGGGAGTGCAGGGTGATACAGGTGATACTGGTGATACTGGAGCTACAGGACCTCAGGGATTGCAAGGTGATACAGGCGCTCAGGGTATTCAAGGTATTCAGGGTGTTGCTGGTGATGACGGTACTGATGGCGTTGGCATCCCAGCTGGAGGCACTACGGGTCAAGCTCTAGTTAAGATCGACGCAACAGACTATAACACTGAATGGTCTGTAATAGATTCCTCTCCTTGGACTACTACAGGTAGCGACATCTACTACAACACAGGTAACGTAGGTATCGGAACTACGACACCTAATGAGCCACTGCATGTAGACGGAAAGGTTAGGATTGACGGAGGAGTTCTCGTGATAGACCAAGGCGCGAGCGCTAATGACGGCATTTTAATTACCTCTAACCCAAGTAATTATGTTAGTGAGACCTCACAGGTTTCAGTAAGGATAGGTCGCAGCGCTGGGCAACAGTTAAGTGCTTCCGCTCAAAAAAATGTATCTATCGGAAATGAGGCTCTTTCAAGAAGTACGGCTAGTTACAACATCGCCCTAGGTTTTAGAACCGCAAAAGGCATGAATGGTGGGTACAACGTCGTTCTTGGGGATTTTGCTGGAAATCAAGATTTTAGCCCAGTAACTAACCCTAGAAACGTTATACTTGGTTATCAGGCTGGTCAACAATCAAGCGCTGGAGATAACGTCGTGATTGGTTATGACTCTTCACGTTATACAACGGGGGGTCAGAATGTTGCGATAGGCAGAAGCGCCGCAATGGGCGTTTCAGGAGCCTCTACATTCGCGAACACAGTCGCAGTAGGCTACCAAGCTTTAACAGCTTTAACTACTGGGGCAGGTAATACAGCAGTTGGGTATCAAGCTGGATCTGCTTTGACTACCTCATCTAACAATACGTTATTTGGTTACTTAGCGGGAAACTCTGTAACTCAGGGTAACAACACATTAATAGGTTATCAAGCTGGTAAAAGCCTTGGATCTACAAGCAACTCGAATTCAGGTAATACCTTTATAGGGTCTAACGCTGGATATTTGAGCGCTTATCAGACAAACAACACATATATAGGTGTGAACGCTGCTAAAGGTAACGCTGGGAATAATAGTTATTCAGCGGTTGTTATTGGTGCTGGTGCGGCTTCCTATACCACATCAGGGCAGACGCATACGGGGTCCGTGATGGTCGGTGCCGACATTGGAACGTCGTCAGGGAATCAGGGACAAGTAACACTTTTAGGTTATGGAGCAAACAGGTTTGGAGGAAGCGGAACTGTAGGTATTGGTCATTCAGCTGCTTCTAATGCAGGGGGCGATAACAACGTAGCTATAGGGCATGGAACTACCCTTGGTCCTTACAACACTGGGTCCTCTACAAAAACCTTAAATGTTGTTATAGGTAAAAGTTCGGGTGCCGCCCTTTCGTCGGGGGGCAATAACGTTTTTCTTGGGAGTTATGCTGGAAGCTCTATTACCTCTGGTTCGTATAACGTTTTCATTGGTGACAATGCTGGAAACTTAGCAACTCCAAGCTCTAACAAACTCTACATAGAGAACAGCAACTCCACCACCCCGCTTATCTATGGGGAGTTTGATAATGACATCCTTAGAGTAAACGGTACGCTACAGGTAGGTGATCCAGCAGGTACAGGATACGCCTTGCCAGCGGCTACAGGAACTACAGGTCAGATACTTTCGGTAAACGCTAGTGGAGACCTTGCTTTTGCAGCAGCAGGAGGCGGAGGTGGAGGAGGAATAGGTACAGCTGATCAGACGCTTGACGCAGACAGAACCATTGACACAAACGGCTTTAACCTCGATATAGAACTCGACCCAACAGGCACTGCGGATACCTTTACAATACACGACGGTACGCACGACTTATTCCAAGTAGATACTACAACTACGGGCACGCTGTTTAGTGTTAACGATGTGTCTGGACTTCCTCTTCTAGAGGTAGACGAAGATCAGGGTGTTATTATGCCTAGCATTAAAGTAGAAGACGGAGGGCTGTCGTCTGCTGGTAGTTACGGTAAAGGAAGCGAGGTCTGGTATCAAGGGACCTCAACGCCTACAGCTGGAGATGTCTATTACTTAGATAGCTCAGGGAACTGGGCAGCTACAGACGCGGATGCTGTCGCTACTTCTAAGGGTATGTTAGCCGTTGCCGCAGGGACAGACTCTGACGTAAACGGGATGGTTATTAAAGGGTTCGTTTATTTAGCTACAGATTCTGGCGGTAGTGTAGGGGATCCTGTATATTTGCATACAACTACGGGGAAGTTAACTAATGACGTTAGTGGTTATACCACAGGTGATGTCGTAAGAATCGCTGGGTATAAAGTCGCTACTAATATTGTTTACTTTAACCCGTCTAATGACTTCATTGTACTTGCGTAATGCCAGATATCACATCATATAACGGAATAGACATGGCAAATATAGCTTCGATAAACGGTCAGGACATCGCCTCTGGAGGGGCTTACAACCCGTTAACGGGGGCTGGAACGTATACAGAAACCGTACCTACAACTGGGCTTATAAAAAGAGGGGGGCATAACGTTAATTCAATAGACGGAAGTCGAGGGTCTTATTCCGATAATAGTCCTGGGTTTGTTTTAGGCACTGATCAGGTGGTTAATACAGCTTCGGATGTTGACGGTCTTCTACAGATAGTAAAAGACGTTTTACCCGTTGGGATGGGGACACCCTCTAAAATTGTTTATGCTAAGTATTCATCGTGGATAATTGATAATGCGGGGAAACTTTGGAGAATTGCAACGAGCGCAAATTATGGAGGGAACTCAACAAGCGGCGGCTCTAATGTAGATCGGAGGGTTTGGAACCAAGTGACGGGCGTGGGTGATTCAGACACTGCATGGACAGATATAGATGTAACGAACGAGAACGCTTGGCTTGGCATAAATAGCGGAAAGCTTTACGCTGGCGGTTCAAATGGCTACGGATCGTTGGGCAGGGGAGATACCACTGCCGCTTATTCCAATAATTTCTTCGTTCAGATAGGTACCGACTCTGACTGGGTTAGTGTTTTTACTGCTCGATATAACTCTTACGCTATAAAAACAAGCAACAACGTTCTTTACGCTTGCGGAAGTAATACGAACGGGATGAATGGAAACGGAGCCACTTCTGGCAACCAAACCACCTGGACCGCCGTAGATAGCACGAATTTAGTCGGCGGAACGAATTCTGGTTTTACTCTATTAAGAGGAAGTCAAAACAACGTCGGAGCTCTACAGAACGGAAGAGCTTTTGCTTGGGGGAAATGCGCTAGTAATGAACCTATGGGTGGTAACATTACGACAACTCAAACAATACCTGTTCAAATAGGTACGGTTGGCGGGACTCTTCAGACCGACTGGTCCGACATTGCGATTAACGATAACTTTAGTTTACTCATAAACACAAGCGGGCATCTTTATTTTGCTGGAGACGGTAATTATTACGTCGCCATGACGGGCAACACCACAGACCAAAAGAGTGGCGACCATGTAAGGTCAGGCACGGACTCCGACTGGGAAGGTTTGTCCGTATTGAGGGATTACAACTTTATGACCAGCTCTGTTATAAAAAAAGGAGGCAATTTGTTTTATGTCGGTTATGAGCTTTACGGCAGGATTGGAGGGACTACTGGGTATTATGTCACATCGCCGACCCTTGTCTCTTCTGGAGCAATAGCGTCTAATGATGTTTGGGGTTTGTCTGATAATCAAAATGGAGCACCGACTACGTTCGTTTTTTTCTACTCAACTTAACACTTATGGCACAATACACAATAAATATTAGCTCTCAGGAAGAGCTTAAAGAGCACTGGTTAGATTCCTCTTGCCCAAACTTTGGCTTCGCTTTCGATCAGCAAACCATTGAAGAATGCGTTCAAATAGACGAAAACACATGGAGGGCAACATATAGTTCTATGGAGGTAGCGTCACCAAAAACATATACTTATCTTGATATGATAAACGGAGGTGAGGTTACTTACACTTTAGAGCCAGGCGAATACGGAATTAAACCATAATAAAATGCATTTTGAAAACAGACATTACGTAGTCTTCGACCTATCAGAGGTAGATACAATCGACTTCTCTGAAGTCATGGAGACATCGGCAGATACACTGAGAAATAACTTAGCTAACACGCAGAGTTTCGTAAAGTACGAAGGGGACCAACCCCCTTCTGTTGTGGCTCTCGCTACACGCAGTCAGGAGTATTCTCACGAAGAGATATTGGCTTTCTTAGCTGGGGACGAGTGGACTGATCCTAACGCAGAGCTTATCTAAATGGGTGGTTTTGCAAATAACGCACCTATCGTAACCGATGGGCTAGTATTCTATGTAGACGCAGGGAACAGTAACTCATATCCTGGTAGTGGGACTACTTGGACAGATTTAGCGGGTAGCAATGATGGAACATTGACTAATGGCCCTACATTTGACTCTGGAAATGGGGGTAGTATTGTATTTGATGGGACTGATGATTATGTTGGAGGCACAGGAATATCCAATGGAGGGGGGTCTAGCACGGCACAATCATATAACATTTGGTTTAAGGTTGATGTCCTTGACGTTTCAGGTATCTCTCAAGGATTATTTTTTTGGGACCAATTTAATGGGATAGCTATTTATGACACTACAGGCGAACTGTTTATTCAAACACAAGGAGACAATTCACTCGGAGATTTCTCTACAACCCCTGTCATCACTTCAAGCACATGGCATAATATAGTTGTTAATTTTAACCAAGGAGTTAGCTATGAGTGTTGGATCGATGGAGTCTCTTTTGGTTCAGTAGCTACAAGTGACACCTCTGGTGAACCAGCTTCTTCTCAAAGTTGGTCTATAGGGAGTCGTATAGATAGCTCTAATAATAGATTAGACTATGTTGATGGAAATATAGCTATAGTACAAGCCTACAACCGCGCCCTCTCCTCCACAGAAATCACCCAAAACTACAATGCCCTTAAAAACAGATTCATATGAGTTACAAATATGGACCAAGCATAGTGACGGATGGGCTGGTATTCTATGTGGATTCAGGAAACGATAAGAGCTATCCTGGGACGGGTACTACGTGGTCAGATTTGATTGGGGGTAATGATGGGACGTTGACTAACGGGCCTACATATGATAGTGCGAATGGGGGTAGTATTGACTTCGATGGAGTGAATGATTATACGTCTATATCATTCCCTCCTGCAACTACTGCGGGGACTACAAACTCTAGTATATCAATTTGGTTTAAAACAGGGTCAAACATTAGTTCAAATCAAACCTTGTATTCAGAAAGAGACGGGTTAACTCACATCTTCAGCAAATTTAGAATTAATTCAAACAAAGCTAACTATATATTTCTAACGCCTTCCGCAGATAAGGTGTTGTCCACTACTACCTCTCTATCAGTAAATACTTGGTATTGTGTTACAGGAACAAAATCAGGCAATGATTATAAAATATACTTAAACGGTCAATTAGATGTTTCCTCAACTGAAGATGTGGGCTCATTTAGTACTGGCGGAACAATATCAACCAATATTGGAAGGGAAACAATAGGATTGTATTTAAACGGAAATATAGCACAAATAAAAATCTACAACCGCGCCCTCACCGCTTCCGAAGTCCTCCAAAACTACAACGCGTTAAAGAATAGATTCATTTAAGTATATTTGCACTATTAAACATCAGTTATGGCATTTTCATTTCAATCAAAGTCCTGGTCTATCGCAGGCGAAAAAGAGTTCGAGAATCATTTTACGATTCTAAACCCAAGCCTATCTGTTATGCAGGTGAGCGTTCATGAAGAGAACGTATACATCAGTATGAAAGCAGTAGAGAATGGAGGTGTATTCGTACACAACCTAAACGTACAGTATAATAACGCATCAGGAGGGACAGATCTCGACGTAATTGTCGATGCTGCGATCGCACAGGCATTCCCTGAGGCGACTCTAGATTCTTGATTTCTAGTACCTTATAGTTTAAGAAGCCTCAGAAATGGGGCTTTTTTTATTTCCTATATTTGCATTATGGCAATCCCTAGAGTAAAGAGACTTCTTAAGAAGCATGGATTAAGCGGGGTTAACAAGCCTAAGCGTACTCCGTCTCATGCTAAAAAGTCTCATGTAGTCTTGGCTAAGGTAGGGGATAAGATTCGTTTAATCCGTTTTGGCGAGCAAGGAGCTAGCACAGCGGGCGCCCCTAAAGAAGGGGAAAGCGACAAGATGAAGAAGAAGCGAGCTAGTTTTAAAGCTAGACACGCTAGAAATATAGCAAAGGGTAAGATGAGCGCAGCTTATTGGGCCGACAAAGCAAAGTGGTAAAATGGTAGAGCATATTAGTCATTTCGAATTTCTAATCGTAGCGGGATCGCTTATAGGCGGCTGGATTAAGTTCCAGGCAGATTACAATAAGCTGTCTGCTCGTGTAGCTGTCCTTGAGACGGATAACACAGAATTCAAAGAGGATGTACGTCAGATGATGAAAGACATCCAGGAGATCAAGATTCTGCTTGCTAAGAACCAAGTACAATGAAAGCTGTCAAGCTTAATAAAGGCGGTAAACTAAAGATTACGCAGGACACAAAAGCTGTCCCTGCACCTGATGGGTTTCACTGGATGGAAGAAGGTGGGAGATACTTCTTGATGAAGGGTGATTACGCCCCGCATCCCAATGCCGTTAAGGAAGCTAAGTTCAAAATAGCAAGCCACTCATGAATCTTATTAAAAGAAAAGACGGTAGTTTTTCGCCCAGGGGCTTGTGGGATAACATAAGAGCAAATAAAGGTTCTGGAAAAAAGCCAACCAAAAAGATCCTTGAGAGCGCCAAAGACATTGAAAATAGCTCCAAGAAATAAGTTATATATTTGCATTTAAAGTAAAGAATTATGGGATATCCAGGATCAATTAACGAAGTTCACTATGGAGCAATTAATACTACACTGACGGCCCCCACAGGCAAGTCCTTTAAAAAGTTTATTGTGTCAGTTGCGGGAACTTACGGCGTTACTTCTCCAATGCTCTATGTGAATGGGACTCTTGACAACAACGGGTACGACATGGTTTTAGTGGCTGGGCAAGAAGTTGAGGGTGAGTTTACGGCTATCGGCGTTCCTAATACAGCTGGAGCAAATGTTGTTGCTTACATCTGATTTAGTCTTTTTTTTAGGATAAAAACAAATCGCTATATTTGCATTCATATAACTAAGAACAATGGCTACAACCACTGCAACATTAACACTTTCAAGCGCTGACCTAACTGGTGATGCTCTTGCACTCAATACTACAGCTACTTTAACCAAGGCTGGAGTTACAACTGGACTAGACCAAACTACTGGTGTGGCTCGTAAATTCTATGCTTCTGCTACTACAGCGGCTAACTTAATCGCTGCTGCTGACTTTACAGACGCAAAAGCCCATAAAGTTTACATCAAGAACACATCAACTACTGCTGCTGAGTTTATTACTATTGAGCTCGGAGCTGCTAACTTAAACTTAGGCAGCCTGTATGCGGGTGATTGGTGCTTGTTCCCTTGGGACGGTGCAAACGACATTGACATTGATACCAGCGCAGTCAACATGACTGTTGAGTACATGGTAATCTTTGAAGCATAATGGCTACAGTAAGAGCCTCTCTTTCTTTAAATAGTTCTGACGTACTTTCTAGTGCGCTTGCATTGACCGCTACGGTTAGCCTTGTTGCCGACGCGGGAAGTATGATTAGAGCTAAAGTGGCTCAAACCGCTGTAAATGCAAATGCTCTTGTTGTATACAAGGCAGATGACAAGTTAACGTCTGCGTATTTGTATGTTCAGAATTTAGATGCCGAGAAAGAAAACTTTATCTATGTCTATCAAGACACGGATAACGATGATCTTGTAGCCAAGATCGGTGGTGGAGAATTTGCTTTTATTCCAGTTGCAGTGGATAAAACATTTAAATGCTACGCCACGAGAGTAGATACTATGGTTGAGTATGGGGTATTCGGATTGGATAGCTCTGCTGTGACTTTGGCCTAATAAACACATAATTTAATTTTAATGGAAGAGAATAACACAAATTCAATGGACCAAGCGGCTCCAATTGAAGAGCAAGCGCAGACGCCTAGTTTTTCGTTTGTTTCTGATGAAGAGGTAAGTCAAATGTCAGCTCCTGTTCAGGAGGTGGTAAATGAGCCAACTCAAGAGACGCTACCCCCAGTTGAAGAACAGCCTACACAAGAACAAGAAAGCGTACCACAACAAGAGACCGTTGCTGCGCCTACTAATATAGAGTACTCGGATAGTGATGTTGAGAGCGCAGTCATGGGCTTCCTTAGTGAGAAATTAGGAAGACAGATTAGCTCTATTGACGATTTATCGAGTGCTCAGCAAGAAGAGACCGTAGCTTTAGACGAAAGAATTGCATCAATTGCAAAGTTCGTTGAAGACACGGGCCGATCTCCAGAGGATTGGTTTAGGTATCAGTCATTAAATCCAGAGAGTATGGATGACATGACGGCTATTCGAATTGAATTAGCTAACTCTTACCCGAACCTTTCTTTCGAAGAACTAAGCCTATTGTCTTCTAGTAAGTACAAAGTTGACCCTGACCTCTATACAGAGGATGAGGTTCGCTTATCTCAATTGCAACTTAAGATTGACGGCCAAAAAGCCAGGTCTGAAATTAACAGTATTCGTAGCAATTATGCTGCGCCAGAAGTTAATGAGGCCCCTTCTGAACCTCAATCTATTATTAACGACGATTGGATTGCTAGTATGTCCAAAGAAGTGGATGCTCTCACAGGTCTGGAGTTTGACCTAGGGGAAGACAAAACTTTTGAATTTGGATTAGACCAGGACTACAAGAGTCAGTTAAAAAACAAACATGCTCGTCTAGATAGTTATTTTGACGAGTATATCAATCAGGATGGTAGATGGGATTACGATAAACTGTCTTCTGACAGGGCTGTAGTAGATAACATTGACAAGATTGTTAAGTCCGCTTATACTAAAGGACTTGGTGACGGTCAGAAGAATTTACTTAATACAGCTGCTAACGTATCTACAGATACCCCTAAACAAAACAATTCTAACAACCAATCTAGCTCTTTGACTGAGCAACTAAAACAAGCGCTTGGTCAAAATAGTAGCGGATTTGGTTTTATCTAATTTTTAAAAAACAAATATTATGGCTAATACTATTAGCAACCCAGCAGACGCTTCTGTAGGTACTACAGGCGGATTAAAAACAGGACCAGATAACTACGTTACTTTAGCGGACCTTATCGATCCAACAAAACCAGACGTAAGAGACCTTTACGTTTCTACTTATGGAGATCAAGGTATCACTGGATTCTTGGAGCTTACAGGCGCTAAGAAGAATGCAGGTACTTCTGACAAAGTTGAGTGGTACGAAGAGGGTCGCTTGCACAAGACAGTTACTTTTACCGCCTTGGAGAACTCTGTTGTTACAGTTGCACAAAACGACCCTGTTGTCGTTCGTTTGAATGACGTTTTGTTGTTCTCTAGCGGTGTTAGAGCGGTTGTTACAGATCAAGACACAACTGGAACTACATTTACTGTGGCGAACCTGGACGGATCTGCTCTTGCTGACCTTGACACCCCTAATACTGGAACTGCTGCTATTATCGGTAACATTTACGGTCAAGGAACTAATCAACCATCAGCTTTCTACCAGACTGGCTTGAAGAAGCGCGAAAATCCGTACATCATCACTAAAGAGATGTATGAGGTTAGTGGTTCACAAGCCACTAACGTGGGTTGGTTGAACGTGAACGGTGATTACAGATGGTACTTGAAGAATGAGATGGATGCTCGCAAGCGATTCATGAACCAACGTGAGATGATGTTGTTGTATTCTGAAGTCGCTGACGGCGCTCTCGGAGGAGTAACAGTTGGCTCTGACGATAAGATTGTTGGATCTCAAGGCTATTTCTCTGCTGTAGAGGAAAGAGGTATTACAGCTCAAGTTTCTGGTGGTGCTCAAGGTTCATTCGCTTCTATGAGCGATATTGACACAATCATCCTTGAACTCGACAAAGAAGGGGCTCCTGCTGAGTACGCTATGTACGTCAACAGAGCAACATCTTTGGATATCGACGATATGCTTGCTACTGGTATCGCCACACAGGTGACTGCTGGTTTGGCTGGTCAGTTCGGTGCGTTTAACAACGACGCTGATATGGCTGTACAGCTTGGCTTTAAGTCGTTTACTCGTGGTGGGTATACTTTCCACAAGCATGACTGGAAGCTGTTGAACGATCCTACATTGGGTGGTTTAAACAACATCCACAAGGGTGCTATGATTCCTTTGGCTCAAGTTGCTGACGCTAAGTCTGGTGTTAAGGCGCCAGCTTTGGAGATGAACTATAAGGCTGCTGGAAACTACTCTCGTGAGATGGAGCATTGGGTAACTGGTGGTGGAGTACTCGGTCACAATAACGCTGCAAACGGTAAGGATACTGCTATCTTTAACTACCGTTCTGAGTGTAACTTGGTGACTCGTGCTGCTAATCAACACGTTATCCTTAAGTAATTAATCTGAAGTAACGGAGGGGAGGCTTTGGTTTCCCCTCCTGATCTTCATAATATCTAGAACAAATGTCAAAGCATATATTTCCTTTATTCCTTGATGCAGCCGCTGTTTCGACGGCTGCTCCTGGAGCACTAGCGGTAACTACTAGCTATCACATTGTTACTCCAGGATCAGCTGACGTGGCCTACACTGTAGCCGCTGGAACTATCCCAGGGCAAATGATGGTTATTATTAACGCTCACGCCACGAATGATGCTAATGTCACGTTTGCTTCCCCGTTTAATGCGGCTGCGGATTTGATTGGATTGGACGCTCTCGGAGAGCAAGTGACAGCCATGTGGAATGACTCTGCTTGGGTAATTCTCTCAGGTGTAAAAGCCACTAGCGCTGGATAACACTATATCGGTAATTGAGTTTGGGCTTCGGCCCTTACTCTCTTACTACTTTTTCAAACTTTAATTTAATCTTATTATGAATCAATCAACTAAGCGCCCTCCTGGACGGCCTAAAAAGACAGAAGATGCCCCAGTAATGGAGCGACAGACTAAGAAGAAGCCTATTCGACGTCAAGAGAAGATATCTGCTACTCAGGAATACAAAGCCAACGGTAGCGGAGCTGTAATGATGCTTATGCAGAGCGGCATCACGGTTTTTGATGAGGAATCGGGTATGGTGCGAGAGATTCGCTATTGCGAGAATGAAAACTCTATCTGGAAAGATGAACAAGCTGATCGGTCTGTAAAGACCCCAGTCATCTTCCGTATGGGGGTGCTATTCGTAAACGAAAGACAGCCTAACCTAAGGGCGTTCTTGGAAATCCATCCTCAGAATAAATCCAACGGAGGTTCTCTTTTTGAAGTGGTAGACAATTTAAAGAAGGTAGAGGTAGATATCGATAAGGAATTCCTTGTTAATGATGCTGTCTCTTTGCTTCGTTCTAAAGAACTTGATGAACTTTTTGCTGTAGCCTTAGCGTTCGGCATAGATATCGATCGTCCTACCTCTGAGATAAAGCACGACTTGCTTCTTAAGGCAAAAGCTTCACCTAAGGTGTTTATCGAATCATTCGACAACCCTGTGGTATCTATGAAGTCTAAGATTAAGCAGGCTGTATCCTATCAAATTATTAAAACTGACAGCGATGCGATTAAGTGGTTCGACACCAATAAGCACATTATCTCCGTCCCTGTGGGACAAGATCCTGTTGATGTTTTTGTTCGTTACTGTATGACCGAGGCAGCAGCCCCAGTCGTTGGAGAGATCGAACGTCAGCTAGGCTAAGACAGCCTTACATCCACTACGAGAAGCCTCCTTAACAGGGGGCTTTTCTTTTGTATATTTGTATCATGGATCAAAAGTTCTTTTTGTTCAAGCGTAAAGACCCGTCGGTATCTGGCGGTGCTGTATTTTCAGATAACGGAAAGGGTATTAGTGTAATCTCTTTGCCTGTATCTAACTTAGCTTACATGGCTGCCGAAAAAGGAGCTATATCATTGTACTTCAATGACTCCGCCCCGTTTGAAGAGAACAGCCTTACACTCTCTAACGAGTCCTTTGAGAAGACAAGTATTAAAGTTTCGTGCGAGACAGGTAAAGAAGCTGAATTTATGGAGGCTATAATTGACTTTATCAATAGAAGCACCTCTGTTAATGTTATGCGATTTGACGCGATTGGTGATTCTAGCACATTTGGTAAGATCTCACCGTCACCTGTTATAGACGCTAAGGTTAGAGCCCGACCAGTTGAACGGGGCCTTGTAGGGACGGAAGCTGTAATTACTGGCTTAGACGCAAACGCGGTAGTAAACTCTATTGACTTTCTAAAGGTAGAAAACAAACCTTTTGTTGATTACGCTGCGGAGTCAATCACGGTCGCCGAAGGAAAGCCAGTTCTGTCTCTTGTTAACTCAGGTACAGCGGGAACTGATTATCCTGCTACGGCGAACCCAGGAACAGGGTTTAACGGGATTCCTGTTTGTTACGGTGTCGATGAGAGTTGCAGTGAGAAAAGCCTTAGCTTTAACTCGCCAGGAGCTTTAAAGGCTTCTTACAATTTTGCTTCGGTCGCTGTTTTAGCGTCTCCAAATTTATTAGACGCAAACCTGACTGACGAGCCATCTGTTCTTGCGGCGGTGAGCGGCACCTTGGTGGCAGGCACAGACTATATAGCTCCTACCTTTAAAGTTTCTACCGATGCTTCGGGTAATGTAACGAATTTAGAGGTAGTTAATGTAGGTGCTGGAATCAAAGCTGGAGATGTGATTCTTCTAGCCTTTGAGACCAATGGTGCAGTAAATTTTACAGTTCTAGAAGAACATCTGGAAACGAAGTTTTACGATTGTACTCTTAATTTTGTTACTAGCCCAACTACTCCAGACCTTCCTTTTCCTTTAGTTGACTATGTGACTTATGTCACCGTAGTAATACCTAACGGGGCTTTAATAAATCCCGTTTACGCCAATAACAGAGGCGATAGCGATCCAGCCTCACTAAACGAAACTTATACGGACCAAATGGGTCCTTTCCCTTTTAATTCCATTGGGGATGAGTTTGAGGTAAGCCACGGACCTGACTCTCCTAACTATAACATAGCCACTCAAACCCCTTCTTTTAAAGCCGTTGAGCCTACTTTTTCTTATAAATCAGATATTGATGGCAGAGAGACTAGCGAAGGCAATTTGTTTTCTTTTGTTATAAGAAGAACAATCAATAGAGAAATTTTTATATACTCTAGGGATGGAGAGCTAATAGGCAATAGAATAGCTTCTGACGACGAGTTAAGTTCTAAGTTCAACGCTAAAATATTTGGACTTGTTTTACCTTTTGACACTTCCTCTCCTCAATTAAGGTTGGTTAGGTTTGGTATTATTAAGAAAGACATAGGAGACCTGATGTGCAGGAATGTAGCTACTCAGCTCTACGACCATTACAAGCACCAGCACGTTTAAAGCGCTGATTTCATTTTTCGTATATTTGTGTCATGGTAAGCGTGTATCAAGTATACCAATCCTTAAAGGATTTAGCTAATAAAGAGCAGAAGGGGTTTATTACGCCTCAGGTTTTTAACAACTTTGCTTCTTTAGCTCAGATGAATATCTACAATGAGATGTTTAGCGAGCTTGTTGATGCTAGAAAGATATCAAGGCAGAACTTTGATCCTGGTAGAGACAAGTCTGTAAGAAAGCAAAAGCTAGAGGACCTTTCCTTTTTTATTAAAAGAAAGTCTTTTACCCTAAGCATCTACGGCGAAGAAACACTTTACATTGATAAGCCTTCAGATCTTTCTAAGATAATTAGCGCTTTAGCGGACTCTGTGCTAGACTCGGAAGATTCTGATGTCGTCAATTACGTTCCGTGTCAGATCGTTTACGATCCTGAAAAAATGAATTACTTAAAGAGCAGTAACCTTTCTGCTCCTAGCCTTAATTTTCCAGTAATGCTTGTTAGCGGAAACAAATTGGAAGTGTTTCCAGACACCGTAGAACAGGTCGAGCTTACTTACTACGGAAAACCTACTTCCTTTGATTCTTCTGGAGTTTTAACTGATGACCCGCCGACTTACGCTTTTGTAGCTTCTGCTTTTGGCGGACAGGACGTTGAGTTCTTTAACTCTAACAACTCTAGAGATTTTCATTTGCCTCCTCATTACTTGACTGAAGTCGTCATGGAGATGGCAAAGCTCATAGGGGTAAGGTTGCGAGACCCTAACGTTACATCTTTTGCAGCCCAAGAAGAAGCATCTGAATAATGGCACATAATAAAGTAAAACTATCCCAAATTATTAGCGATTTTATAGTCACACTTGACGGTGATGATTACGCTAGTTCAGCCTCTGACTTTGCTATTAAGAACTTTGCTCTTAGAGGAATTAGAGAAATTGGATTTGACTTAGGTAAAAAAATCCGATCTCTAAAGCTTACGATACAAGCTAACAATACAATTGCCTTACCTGTAGATTTTGTAGACTTACTTAAGGTAGGAGTCGTTGACTCTGACGGTAATGTAAGAGTTTTTGGAAATAACAAGAACATCAACTACTCTATGTCTTCTGCTGATCCTTCTAGTTTAACGGCTGAAAGGACAGACTCTAAGACATCTACTTCGGATAATTCGGCTACTAGCAGTAACTATCCTTACATCTTTAACAATTACGTCCATCAGGGCGGAACTGGAAGTCTTTATGGTATGGGCGGGGGAGAAACTCCTGGCTACTATAGACTTAATCTAGACGAGGACAGAATCGAAATAGAGGCCAATGATGGTAGTTCAGAGGTTGTTATAGAGTACGTAGCCGACGAAGCAAGGTCTATTGACCCAGAAGTCCATGTGTACGCTGAGGACGCTCTCAGAGCTTATATGTACTACAAGATTGTAGAAAGAAAATCAACTGTCCCTTCAAACGAGAAATCTAGGGCTAGGTCTGAGTATTACAACGAAAGGAGAAAGGCTAACGCTCGCCTCAGCAACTTCACCAAAGAAGAGGCTCTTAAGACAAGCCGTAAGAACTTCTTCCTAGCACCTAAGTACTAATGCCGATTGATAAAATAACGCCCAGACAGCTTGACGCGGATTCTGACGGTAAGCTGTTGAATAAAACGTCTATGCTGGACGCTTTGAATCTTTATTCTGGCGACTCAGATGGAGGGAATAAAGGTGTTTTAAAAAACATCAAGGGAAACTTGAAAGTGCCTGTGGGTACTGCTACTGACGTTACCCCAGGAAGTCTTGCTCCTGAAGCCTTCGGACCCAGTTCTAGAGTTATAGGGAGTGTTATTGATCCTAAAACTGGAATTGCTTACTTATTTGTTTACAGCACTTCAGCGGATCGTAACGGCGTGTGGGCTTATGACCCAGAAGGTAAATTATCGGGGGATGGGGTTGAAAGAGTTAGACTTATTTATAGAAGTAAGCAATTCGGTTTCTCTTCTCAGGGCTTTGTTAAGGGCGACGTTGTTCACGTTAATAAAAGAACTTTTCAGGATAAAGGCGCTGAGTTTGAAAAAGACGCTATCATCTATTTTACTGATGGTATTAACGAGCCTAGAAAAATAAACGCATATAGAGCTTTTGAGTCTAGTAATTCATTTCAGATTCACGGAACAAACATATATGATGAAGCTGACTTTATTACGGCATGTCCCAAAGCCCCTGTCAAGCCTATTACTTTTGAATTTAACAAGGATGAAAGCAGGTCGGTAAGTAATTTTAAGACTGAGCCTGGATTTCAATTTGCTTATCAGAATATTTACATCGATGGATTTGAGTCTGCTATATCCTGTTACTCTGATGTAGCTTTCCCTCCTACTATCATTAGCCAAGGGAGCGCTGACGTTGATCACTCTATTTTTAATCGATGTGTTTTAACAATTCCTAAGCAAGGGCCAGAGATAGACAGAATAAAAATACTAGGAAAAAAAGGCAACTCATCAAACCTATTTGTAATAGACGAGATAAAGCCGTTTGTAAACGAAGACTATGTTTATCATTTCTTTAACGACAGGGTCGTAAAAGGAGTTCCTTCTAGTGAAGTAAATAAGCAATTTGACAACGTACCTAAGAAGGCAAAAGCTCAGTCCGTTACCTCTAATAGGCTTATGTACGGTGATTATGTTGAGGGGTACGATAACGTGCCTACTTCTTGCACCGCTACAATTCATTATGCTGACAGGCCCAATGATTTTGTAGATATAGGCGTTACGGTAAAGCCTGGTATTTTTTATGTAGATGGTGCAGAAACCAACCTGGACGACTACACAAACTCAGGCTTAGTAAGTACTAATAATAAGGCTGTTGGATTTGAGTTAGATTTTAATAACATACCCGACTCTTACAGTGCAGGTGATACGGTAAATTTTTCTATTTCTATAGCCCCAGACAGAAATTGGCATTTATATAACAAAAATGCTTCGTCTTATCATCAGTCTCCATTTATAGGTGCGGTAGAGCAAGAATCTCCTGACGGACTTAAAACTGGGCTAAACGTTACAGCGGAAGACTTTTTTGAGGACCTTGATTTAGCAGGAGAATATGGACTCGATGAAATGGGTTCAGCATACCTTAGTATGTTCGGGAAAAGAGGCTTGGGCAATACGCAGGGGGACCAATATAACGATGGTTACATCAAATGGAAGACATGTGACGGTGATTTTGCTGGCGAAAACAGGAAAGCCAGAATTGGCTCAAGTGCGGGGGCTCCTCTTATATTTAAAGGCGCTCCTGTTAGTTTTACAGCTAATTTTTCTTTTGAAAACGATACACCCTCTGGGGGGAGAGGGTTAATAGCCCAGGCTATTTCCGATGTTATATCTGCTCGCCTAGCAGATATAATTCCATCTGTCGGTGGCACAGACACTGAATACAATTCTATATCTTTTAATCAAGTTCAGAATAATCTTTTACATAATGAAGACGATGATAAAATCTTTCATTTGAACTCAAGGAAGGATGAAACAGAAGTAAATATAAATTTAGGCCTAACAGACGGAACAATAATTCCTCAGTCAAGAATCGGCGACCCCGATGGAATTACTAGCCCTTTAGCTAAGCTTATTGTCGCTGTCGGGAATGGGAATTACCTCGATGACAACTCCGTATACGGTAGCCCCCCTATAGGTTATTTTATTGTAAACAAGGCCGACATTGTTTTTAACTTAGAAAAAATTGATAACGATGACGTTCTAAGACCTCAGTTTAGAATCGGGATAAAAACCGTTAGTAATGTAGACGCAGTTACCTGTATGCATCCCGCGCCATTAACAAATAGTCTCAATAATTTTTGGATTGTTGCAACAAAGGAAACGTTATCAGATAATAGTTTTACCATTAGCAGTTTCCTTGAGACTCATGGTCTCCCAAGCAATCTAGACTACGCGCTTACAAGTCCTTGGGATGCCACCAACGAAGAATTTCTAGTTGCAAATCAACAGTATGATACGGTGGACCATGGTTATTTAAGGCAGATAGGCTATCTAGATTTCTCAGACAACGAAGGAGCAGCCCCTTTTTACAAAACTTTTGGAGATGATGTTTCCAACCAAAAGCTTTTGAGGCACTCTTTATTAGACGGCGAGGGAGGTCCAGGGGGCGGTAAAGCACGAGGGCCTATTGGGGAGCAAATTCCCCAATTCGACGAGTACTATATGTGGAATCAGGGTTCTGTTACGATAGCTCGCCGAAGCGGGTCCGCTCCTTATGTTGGATCTAGGTATACAGCGTTCTGGCGTGGTTCAATAAAAGTGTCAGGAACAGACTACTCCAACGATGAGGTGTCGGCATTGTCTGGGTTCAATGATCATGGATCTTATTTTATACCATCTTTCCTTGACAATGATGATGTATATTATGCGTATAGAATTGATTTTAAAAGACTTCATCCTTTTGCTGAAATTTCTACCCTTTTGTTTTTTGTTAATCAAAAGCAATTAAAAACCAGGTCTTTTAAGACTAGCGCAAATCACGACTTTGGTATTGTTTACTACGACGAAAGGGGGCGAAGCGGATTTGTAAACCCGCTTAAGTCGGTGTATGTTCCTGGGTACTCTAACGTAGAGCGCAACGGACCTCCTGGCGCTGTTTCTATAGATCTAAAGTTGGAACACGCCCCGCCAAGCTGGGCTCACAACTATAAAATAGCTTACTCAAAAAATACTAGCGCACAAGATTTTGTTCAGTATTCAGCGGGAGGGGCTTTTGTTCATGATGTGCAAGATCAAGAAATTTCTCAGGCAAATCAAAATATATATGTGTCCCTAAACTACTTACAGGGTCACCCGATTTCTTATTCTTCTTCATTTGGAGCTAGATCTATAGATGGGGGGATGAATTTTTACAAGTTTCAGGAGGGAGATAAACTTAGAATAATCTCATATGACAATATCGGAAACAGAGAGTACCTTAATAATTACGATTTCGAGGTTATAGGCACTACACTATTGGGGGATACTGAAAACCCGCTTGCGCTGGAACCCGCATCAAATCAAAAAGGTCAATTCTTAATTTTAAGAAACAATCCTTTTGCTTTCGGCTTTAATTATACGTCTGTTGCCTCTAGCTCTGATCATTGGAAACATAACTGTATATTTGAAGTATTCTCTCCTTTCAAAACAAAAGACTCAGATGAGCGTATCTATTACGAAATGTCTGAAACAGGGGATGTTATATTTAATTTAGACGGCAATTTAATTCACGACCCTTCGACAATTACTTTAGACAAAGGGGATGTATGGTTTAGAAAGGTGCCAGTAAACCTAAGAGACCAAGGGCAATTTGAAGATTTAATATTTGATGATGACGGAGAAGAGGCTGCCCCTTCTTCTAATTTCAAGGACGTATATTTAGAGACCATGTCGGCTAACGACTTAATTGAATCTAACTCGGTGGGTTTCGGGCGCCCTAACTTTGTGTTAGAAACAGCTTCGGAGGTTATACGGGAGTCTTCAATTACTTATTCAGATCCAACTGACGCTTCGCTTAATAGGACTAATTATTCGTCGTTTAACTTATCTAACTCCAACTTTAAAGATCTTTCTGAAAACTACGGTAACCTAACTTATATCGCAAACTTAGGAGAATATTTAATTGCTATTCAAGAGAATAAAACGACTATGATTCCAGTAAACCGAGGCGTTCTTTCTGACGCTTCTGGAAGTCAAAGTCTAATCTCTTCAAAAGAAGTTTTAGGTGATTCTGTTTTTTTAACAGACAATATAGGGTCTGACTCTGCATCATCTGTTGTTGAGAATAACGGGTCGGTATTTTTTGCGGACAAATCTTCGAGAAAGATTATTAAAGCTAATAAAGCAAAGGGCGTTCAGGTTATTTCAGATAAAGGGGTGGCTTCTTTAATTAGAGCCGAGATTCAGAACCTTTATTCGAGCTTGGGTCCTAACTCAATCCTAAAGATTATCGGAGGTTACGACCCCGTTAAAGAAGAGTATCTAGTCACTCTAATTGAGTCAACAAAACTTGCTGACGGGACGATCCAGTATGTCACTCAGCCTCAATCTTTTGTACAGACAGACACAGACCCAGAAGATGACGATGGTGACTCACCTATAACAGGTGTTAACGTCACGGACCAGAATAACGACGGATTCATTACGGTTGAAGATTTTATTCAACAGCAAGGGTTAAATGTTCAAGTGGCAGGAGAGGGGCAGACAGTTATTGATCTGTCTTTGCAGGGACTCGAAAACGCAGCTGATTACATTGCCATAGAGGATTCAAACAATTTGTGGTCTGCTTTATACGCTATAGGGAGTTCTGTTTCTGCTGGTGGGGATACAGGCGATAATGAGGATGTTTTGACAGGTATGATTACCGCATACGCTGCGGCAAACAATATCGATCCAAGTACTCCAGAGGGTGTGTTATCTTTATTTGAAGCAGCAGGCCTTGAGCCTACTCTTTTACCTACTGGAGGAACAGGAGAAGGAACTGTAAACTTGTCTAGCAATAGAGATTTATTAAGTCAAATACTTCAAAACGGAGAGTCGGGATGGAGCGAAGCGGGACAAAGTTTGTCTTATCAAAACCTTAGAGACTTTTTAAACAACATAGACAGTGCGTTTTCAGGTAATATGAACCAAGGATTCTATGCTGACCTTGATCGTAGTGCGGATGTTGGAACTTCGGATTTACTGTTGTTTTTATCTACTTATGGTGGAAACAGCGGAGACCTTACAGGTACGTTTGCCCCTGCTGTTGGCCCCGCAGATGACGAAACAAGCGACGAAACAGATGACGAAACAGGAGATATTTAAAAAACACACAAAACATGACTATAGCGTACTCTGATAAAAACAAGGTTTGGACAACTCGATATAGCTTTGAGCCTACCTGTTATGCTTGTACAGATAATTATTTTGTATCCGCTAAAACTGGCGTTTGGAGGCATGACGTAAGCAGTTTTTATTGCAATTTTTACGGAGCCGCCAATCAAGCGGGATTGACTGTGTATTCTAACCAGGATCCTTCATCTATAAAATCTTTTAACGCTGTTTCTTTAGAGACCAACGGAACAGGATGGAGCGCTAATGTTTACACAAACGAAGAATACGCGGGATCAGAAAAACAAGAAGGCTCTATTAGTTCTTTTAAGAATAAAGAAGGGTTTAAGTATGCGAGTATGCCTAAATCTACTTTAAACTCTACTTCTAACATCATACCTATATCGCCTTTTCCAAGCCCTTCTCTGCCACCACAATCAGAAGAATCGGAAAGGTTTGATTGGCTTGAAGGGCATAGCCAGATCATGGGTGTATACTCTGTCGCAGTCGAAGGTTTGGGGACGGTCTATAGTCAATTATTTAATTATGTTGATTCAGGCAACAACATTTGGACTTCTGAATCAATAGACGGTGTCTTTTACTATAAAATTACAGTGCCTTGCTCTACCCCTGTTTCGAATGTTTCGGTTCCTTTTGGCGATCAGACAAAAATGCTTATCGTAGGCTCGTCTGGGAGTACGTCAATGACTCCGTTATTAATTCGTGACAACCCGTCAGTAAACCCGACTACTGGTCGGAACTTTCTTCCCGTTTACGCGCCCGTTAATATGTTTACTGACATAGGTACATTGGAAGTTTCAAACGTAGGTTTATTTTCGCAGGCTTTTATGAATCTCTTTGGGGAGGTAGACGGAGGATCTAATTGGGTTAATTACAATCATTACGCGACTTCTCCTTCCCAAATAAACGGGGACAGCATGAGAGGCCCATACGCTAAAGTGCAGTTAAGAACAAACACTTCGGAATCTTTTGAGCTTCATGCCGTTAATGTAGATTACTCTTTTTCTCGGCTGGACTCACGTTTAACTCAAAATGCTTAAATTTGCTACACTTTGGAGGCAAGAACTAAAATGATACTAAAATGATAGGATTAATAGGCACGGCGGCATCGCTTATCGGTGGCGGGGTTGATTACTTTATGACTAAAAAAAAATTAGACGAAGAGAAAAAAAAGCAAGCCGCCATTGACGCCAAGGTAAATAAAGGCTATTCAGACCTTAAGGGCAATAAGTACAAGCAGTCTCAGGCGACTAGAGATGCGGCAATGTTAGGCCTTCAGGATGCTGACACTAGCGGGCTTGATACTGGCCTTTCTACTCTTATGGGGGGTATGGACCAGAGGACGCTACAGGGCTCAGCGGGTGATTTGCTGAAGGGGTACAATGAGGGAGTGCAAGGCGCACAGAATACAGCTCTTGGTTTTGAGAAAGAAGCTATGCAGGGCCTTGCCGCTAACCAAGAAAGCATTGATAGAAGCAACGTAGACTTAGACAGGAGCGTTGACACGATGAAACTGCAAGGGGCTTTAACAAATCAACAGCAACTAGGTCAAAACATAGCAAGCTTAGAGGCTCAAAAACAAAGCGTAATACCTGGTGCAGTGGGCAACATAATGAGTTTTTTGCCGTCACTCATGGAAGAAAAAAAGAACGGAGGCCGAGTGAGTTTCGCTGAGGGAGGGCAGATACCCCCAGAGCTGTTGCAGCAAATTATGGCGGAGAACAAAGGAGGAGGACAGCCTGTAGTTCAAAAAACTGAAGGAGAAGAAAATCACGACACCAACAAAAAGGCGATCGTAGATGAAGAGACGGGAGAAAAAGAAGCAGAAGCGACAGGAGGAGAGTATATTATAAATTCAGAGCAGGGAGACGCTATTAAAGGTCAGTATGAGGCTATTGCTCAAATGATCCAGGAAGGGGCAGAACCTTCACTAGAGGAGCTTCAGAGTTTATACGATGCTGTTCATGAGGTCTTTAGCCAACCACAATTTAACGAAGCGTAATGGCGGATTACATAGCTCCAGTAGGGCAAAGAAAAACGTTTACGGACGTTATAGGGGAACAAGCGGCCTTCCAGCAACAACGAATGCAGGCCAAGGCAGCGAGAGATCAGCAACAAGCTCAGTTTGAGCAGAGTATTGTTCAAAAGCAACTTGACAGACAGGCAGCCGCAGATAGAGCAAATGCAAAAGCGAATTATGACGCTCAAAAGGTAGCTAAGAAACAAGAAGACGCAAGGTATAAGGATGTCCAAGGGTACTCTGCTGAGAACTATACTCCTTCACAGAGGGCTGCATATGAGATGTTAGCCAATTCAGCTAAAGCGGCTATTGCAGACGACGCTACCGATAACGACTCTTGGACTTCGACATTAGGGGCTCTTGATAAGTACGACGATTTATTTACAAACGCAGCAGAACTGAATTCCAAAAGAGAGGATGAGTATATGGGTTTTGTTTTTGAGCCACAGACCTTTAGCAACGAAGACTTAGAGTGGGTGGCTACAGAGGATAACGCTTTACAGATGAAAGCGATAAGTAATTTAGGCGGATTTAATCAAGACACATTAGAGCTCGTAGATGGGGTTATAGTAGCCGAATACCTAGATGCTCAAGGCAATCCGTTGATGGGTGAGAACGGCCAAGTTGAGAAAGGCGATATAGCTGAGGCTCCTTACTATAAGTTAGGGAACCAGAATGGTTTCTGGGGTATGGAAAGCGCAACTAGAGAAAGAGCTGATATAAGCCCCAGTGATTACGTTTTTGAAGTAAAAAACAAGATGGTTACGGCTCTTAACTCAGACGCTAATCTTTCTTCTAGTGCTAAAAAAGCATCATTTGAAGAGTCTATCTTATCAGAACTGTCTAACCCTAGAACTCCTGAGCAACGTTCAGCAGCTAGAACAGCTAAGAACCTTTTTAAAGAGAAGAAAGGTATGGGTCCTCAAGAGGAGCTAAATGAAAGTCAAGTAGCGGAGGCTATTCAAGACTACGCAGAAAAAAGCCTTTCTCTTTATAACGCTAAACAAAGCGTGCTAGAGCAGACTTTAATTGCTGGAGATTATGCAGAGCAAAGACTTTCTAGGATCTTTAATCAAGTAAACGGGAAAAAAGATATGACTGTAGAGCAGAAAACAGCGGCGTTTACTGAAAGAGTAAATAACGTTTTTGCTACAGGTAATAAGGACCTTGACAAAAGGGCCAGGGCTACGGCTAAAAACAGCTGGGAAGAAGCTAACGAAGGGGTAGATTACAACGAATCAGAAGCTAACTCAGCTTTCCTTGAACAGGTTTTAGGGCTGTACGAAGGTAGCTTTGATGCTCCAAAAGCAGAGAAGGAAGCACAAGAGAAGGGGCCAACGCAAGGTGAAATTAGAACGCAGCAGCAAAAAAACAACTTCCTTACATCCTCTAAGGATTATGCTGTTGCCGCTCCCCTTGGTGCGGAGATCGCTTCCAGTAGAACAGCCCAGCAGCTCGGACTAAAAGGAGACGAAGAGTTTGAGATTTCTCAATTCCAGGGCAACAACCTTAAAGGGAAGCTCAAGTTAACGAATTACCTTCCAGATGAATTTTCTAGAGGTGAAGGGGAGAGTGTTTGGGATGAGGAGCAACAGAAAGTCGTTCCACAAGCAGGCCCTATCATTAGCGTAGAGGCTACTCCAGGTCAGTTAAAGCTTTTCTATAGAGGTGACGGGACGCCCATACTAGAGCTCTCTAATTGGACGAATCAAAGCGGAGTAAAAGGAAACAGGCAGTTACCTCCTGTCTATATAGACTTGAATTCTGATAGCGAGTTAAAACCAGCCTTGTTGCCTATGCTTCAGGACGCTTTTGGTCAAGACTTTACATACAGGGAGATGCAAAAGCAACACAACGCCAACTTTCCAACCGAAGGCTTTTAATAACAATCAATAATGGAAGATAAGTTTCAGCAGTTATACGGGTACCTAGAGGCGTCTAACCTTTTGGCAGAGGGCAGTACTCCAGAGTCCTTTATGGAGAGCTACACCACGGGCGGTAAGAACCCCAATAAGCTTTACCAAACACTCGGCGTTTCTGATGATTTACCATTTGAGGTGGGGAACAGCCTTGACGAATTCACAAGTGAGTTCTTCGGGGTAAAAAAAAAAGAATCAACGGAAGGGGGCGAATCAACGGAGGTATCTCCCTTGGAAGAGGTTTCTACGGAATCTTTGTCGGGTACAAATCAGGAACAAATTCCTACGAGTGGAGATTCGGATTACACTGTAAGACCTAAACTCAATATAGGAGAGTTTGAAGTTAGTGAGGAGCGTCAATTCCTAAAAGGAACTACAGGATCTATCGTTAATTCTATCCCTGTGTTGGGTGGATTTATTGATGATATGGCTAGGGCGGGTGCCGTTGGGTGGAGCGACGTACAGACACGCGATGAGGCCAGGTGGATGTTTGGTTCCAGAGATCAAGAGTCTGTTTCTGCTTTTTACAAGTCTATGACAGAACATCAAGCTCGTGTTGCTGAGTATGGCGAGAGCGCGGAAATGAAGGCTTACAAGTCAGACCTTGCTAAATATCAAAAAGAAAATGGGGAGTGGTTTGGTTTCTTTAAAGCATTTGCTAGCAACTTAGATGTTGCCCCTGAGGTGTTTTTAACTTCTGGTGTAGGGCTTTTAGAGACCGACGTTCTTAATAAGGGGGCTGAAATAGTGGCCCTTGGAGGCGCTGGAGGCGCAACACTTGGCGGATCTTTAACCGCCCCTGCTGGAGGTATTGGAGCTTTACCAGGAATGGCCCTTGGGATGACAACTTCTATACCTTTTGCTATGGCAGCCATGTCCAAAGAGGTTGAAGTTATTTCATCCTCTGTGGAGTTCTTGAACGAAGAACTAAAAGCACAGGGATTGGAATTTACAGAGGAGAATATCTGGTCTGTAATTAGCGATGATGATGCATATAAAAGGTTACGAAACAGAGCCATATCTAGAGGTAACAGCGTTATGGCTGTGGATGCTGTTTTCGGAAGTGTCGGGTCTGGCGTTTTACGTGGCTTAAGAGTCGCTAACAAGATTAAAGACGTTCCACTGGTTGCCGCTCAAATAGGTATAGACGTAGCAGGCGGCGCCACATCTGAAACTTTAGCGAGACTTAATGCCGATCAAGAACTTAGTGCCTCTGAGATTGGCATGGAAATGTTGATCGGTCCTATAACCACTACTCCTACTAACTTAGCTTCTACTTATTTAGGGATGCAGGTTCAAAAGAACCAAAGAGCAGCAGGAAATAAGACCGAGTATATGATTAATGGTGGCTATGTAGATAAAGCCACTCTCATAGACTTTGTAGAAACGGCTGACCCTGATCAGATCCAGAAAGCAAATATAGATATCCAAAACGATCAAGAAGTCTCTGAGATGATCAGCCAAAAGATGAAGGCGGCAGAGATAGAGTTGGGGATAGACGAGTCTATTACAGGAGAAACTAGGGCTAGGCTTATAGAGCTAGAGACTCAATTAAGCAACTTAGAAGGGGCTACTACTAGAACAGCAGATAACAGAAGGAAGCAAATCCAAGAAGAAATTGACTCTACTATAGAGGGTTACAATCCTCCAGATCCTGACACTCCTGTGCCAAGCAATTTAAACGAAGAAGAAAAGATAGTTGAGGAAGCTGAGGCTGAAGGGACGAGAATGAACGAAGAGGAAAGGCTTGCGGCAGCCCAAGAGCTTCAGGACAAGGCTGAACAGGATGGAGTTTACTTTAAAAAGCCCTTCTCTATAAAAAGAATAGCGGCGGACATAATTAAAGGGAGAACAGCCTTTCAGAGGCGCTGGCTACAGGCAAGAAAATTTATGCCAACGAGCGTATTCCGAGCTACAGAGAAAAAAGACGCAAAGCTCTCTAAGTCTATGAACGTTATTCAAAAAAACGTAAAGGCTTTTAATAGTTTAGAGAAGGCTGTCCCTAAAGACCAACGGAACCAGTTTGCTGAAGAGTTTGATAATTATATCCGAGGGGGTGAGCGTGGCTCATTATCTAACGAAGCAACTCTCTTAGCTGACAAAATGAGATCTGACATTGATGCTCTTACTATGGACCTGGTGAATCAGGGAGTTGTAGAGGCAAGCGCGGTTGATGCTTTTATCTCTAATATGGGAGAGTACATGAACAGGTCATATAGACTCTATGAGCAGAGCAATTGGAAGGAACAGCTTAAAACAGAGGATGGTCAGGGCATTGTAAATAGAGCAAAGAACTTCATTCGACAGACAGATAAAGTGCTTCTAGAAAAAGCCAAAGCGGACTACCTAAAGCCCGAAGCCAATCCGCAAAACCTTTCCCTTGAGGACTTTATAGAGTTAAGAATACAGGGTAAGATAGACAACTTATTAGGTGAGGAGGGTCAAGGCTTCTCCGCAAGCCCATCGGTATCTAAGGACTTGGGAGTGCTCCAAGAGAGAGAGACTATTCCTTTAGAAATTCGAGCACTTATGGGAGAGTTTACCGATCCTGTACAGAATTACGCTCAGACAGTGCTTAAAATGAGTCAGTTGGCTGAGTCAAATAGGATGCTCCAAAGCGTAAAAGATGCGGGCATGGGAACTTATCTTTTCTCAGAACCCACGGGAGCCTTTAGTGTTCAGATTGCTTCGGAAGGCTCAGATACTAAAAGCCCATTAAATGGCCTGTATACCACTCAAGAAATCGCAGACTCTTTCCAGTCAACCATAAAAGGAGAACCAAAACCAGGGAGCGCTGAGTATGTAATGAAATCGTTAGGGGACAGCTATATGGCTACCCTAGGAACAGTCAAGTGGGTGAAGACAATCGGATCTGTAGGGACTCACTTTAAGAACGTTGTAGGAAACTTTGGTTTTATGGCCTCTAACGGTCATACCGACCTATCAAAAGTAGGAGAGACTTTCAGGGTTATTAAAGAGGACTTGTCTCCAATGGGCGATCAGGCATTGCAGGACAAGATGAACAAGTATATAGAGCTTGGGATAGTACGTCAGAACGCTGACCTCGGTGAATTTAGGGATCTCTTAAAGATGGGCTCTCTTGATGATATCGTTAGTTCAAGGCTTCAAACCAACCCTGACCAAGGTACAAATAAAGCTACGGCCAAGGCTGGTCAAGCAAAGGCTAAAGCAAAGAAAGGCAAGGCGGCTGCCGAGGCTACTTATCAGGCTGAGGATGATTTCTTTAAAATTATTGCTTACGAAAACGAAAGGGCTCGTTATTCTTTAGCCGAGTTTGGATTACCTCCAGAGAAGTTAACCGCAGACCAATCGGTTCAGCTAGATTCTAAAGTAGCAGAAATAGTAAAGAATACATACCCTACGTACAGCAGGGTGCCTGAGTTAGTAAAGCTACTTAAGATAAACCCTTTAGTTGGTAATTTTGTTTCTTTCCAAGCTGAGTCGTATAGAACCGCATGGAATATCGTTAACCTAGCAAGAACTGAACTTAGCTCTGAGAACCCAGAAGTAAGAAAAATTGGAGCTAAAAGAATGGCAGGATTGACTGGCTATCAAGCGTTTAAGACTGGATTTGTAGCTACCGCTGCCGCTGGACTAGGCATGGGGGCTACAGGGCTGGCTGGAGCAGCTACCTCGGATGAGGCTCAGCTTCAAAAAGAGGCGGACGCAAGAAAGTTTTTACCTCCCTGGTCTGAAAAATCTCAGCTCTGGATGGAAGAGTTAGCTGAAGGTAAGATGGCTTACAGAGACCTTTCAGCTTCTGATCCGTTTGGAAATATAGACAAGATTTTAAATTCAGCAACGTCAGAAGACAACCCTATAGAGGGCTTTGTTAGCGCTATGAGACAAACCGTTGAGCCGTTTGTAGGTATGGATATAGCTACTAGACGATTCGCTAATATAGCATCTAACAAAGACGATTACGGGAAAGAGATTTACAATGAATCTCAGTCTATTGACGAGCAAATGAAAGATATCTCTGCTTATGTGTATACTGTTTTTGAGCCAGGAACAATGACTTCTATTCGGAAGATTGCAGGGTCGGACACCCCTATCAACGAGGCCGTCGGACAGACTACTGGATTTAAAAGGTTTGATGTTGATATCTCAAAGCAATTTGGATATAAGATGAGAAACTTTAAAAAGCAAATCGCTGACGCCAGAAAGATTAGATATGAAGATTACAAACAGGGAAGTCCTTTTTTTGAGAAATCCTCTTTAGACGAAGCAAATAAAACATTGAAGTCTATTGAGGCGGAAATAAAAGATTTAGCTCTTTCAGCTGTAAGATTAGGGGTCCCCTATGAAGACATAAAAAAAGCTATGCGAGAGTACGGGAACATCTCGAAGTCTAGGATAGATCAAATACTTCTAGGAGAGTACGAAGAATTAGGATTTGACAGATAATCATGGAAGAAAAAAAGAAAATAAGGGACACGAAGCTAGGGATTTGGCTTGCGGCTAATGCCCCTGGTGTTCTCTCTACCGTAGGGGGCTTGCTTCCTGATAGCGGGGCTTTAGGCGTGGTTAAGAACTTGCTTAGTAAAGAACCAGGGGTAGATCCTGCGGCGGCCCAGGCAGCGATTCAGGCTGAAATAGAGTACCAGAACAATGTATCCCGCAGGTGGGAGGCCGATATGTCTAGCGATGTTAAGCTCGCTAAGGTTATCCGCCCTGCGGTGTTGATTGTTTTAATGGTGTTCTTTATGGGGGTTATGATATGGGACGGTCTAGACAATGAATTTATGCCTAGAGAAAGTTACATATCTTTGTTAGAGATACTTATGCTTACTGTCTTTGGAGCTTATTTTGCTGGAAGAACTATTGAAAAAACTAGAAAATGAGGTTACAAAAGTTTAATCACGGTGGGGTTCACTTGCCTACAGATCCTCCCAGATACGCAACCTCTGAGTCTACAAGGACTCAGGTACCTATGGATCCCCGTTTACAGGGACAGCAAGAGATGCAAGCTTTTGAGAGGACTTTAATCGGTAAAGGAGAGGAAGAGAGACAGAATAAAGAGTTGGGGTTCGACCCTATGGCCTCTGGATCAGCAGAGATGGTCTCTCCTATGAAATTTGTTTCTCCAGTAGGAGACGCGATGGACATGGCTGAGGGGCTTCGGATGCTGTATAAAGGAGCTAAAGAAGGTGATTTAAGACAGGCAGCTGGAGGGGCTGGGCTCAGCGCCGCAGCAGCGGCTTTTGCTTTTGTGCCTGGTAACGCAAGTTCCTTTAGGTCTTTTGCAGGTAGATACCCAGGAGAGGAGAATCGTATAGTTGGGGAAATTGGCGAGTTGATTAAAAAAGACGTAGATGTCGATAACGCTTTTGCTCACTTATCAGACAACAACCTTTTAAGCAGTCCATCTCAAAGGGATCAGGCAACTGCTGAATTAGCGGAATACCTAGAGCTAGTAGATGATGAGTTTGCGCCTATGGAGGCTACTTTACAGGAAAAAGACTTCTTGACGGACTTAATGTATGCTATAGAAAAAAACGAAGCTCCTACAAAAACTCCAGAAAGAATTAGAGCGGAAGCCCTTATGGAAAAAAACAAAGAGCTGCCAGAATCAATTGGCAATTTTAAGCTCCAGGATATGTCTAGGGGAAACACAAGGTCGATAACTTACGGTGAAGTTGATGGAGCATTTGGAGATTATGGCGGTGGCGATTACATTGATTTAACTACTAACCCAATAGAAGATGTCGCAAAAGAATGGCGTCACGATAAGCACAGCGCTCTTGAAGATCCGAGTTTTATAGAGCAATACTCTGACAGGTCCGTTAGTCAGATGAATATGGTTTTGGAAAACAAACCTAAAATACCTGTGCTGCACCAGGCCGACGTTATAGACGAAGCTACTGGCGCTGTAAAGTTTAAAAAAGGAGACCCTGTCTTAGGAGACTATGGGGAGGAATTGTTTACTACTGGGTCTTCTAGAGAGCACCATAATCTTATCACTACAATGTTTGACGCAATAGAGTCTGGTGATTTGATAAACCCAGGAAGCTTAAGTCAGGACTCATACCCTATTTATCTCAAGCAACTAGAGAAGGGCGAAAAGTATTTAGAGAAAGGAGGAAAAAAGCAAGGGTCAAAGCTATTAGAAAATCCAGCTTCCATTGATTATGCTGGTTTAAATACAATGGGTAAGTTTAGTAATTACTTTAAGATCCCTAAGGCTGATCTTGACAAAGTTATTAAGGACGGAATGCTTTCTCACAGAGGTACAGCTACGGCCACTGGGTTTAGTTCAAAAAAAGAGGCGAATGATTTCTTAATGAATATTAAAGAAACATATATAGATCCTGCCCTTGCTAAACGAGGACTTCCCCCAACTAAAGTAAAAACTCATAAAAACCTCTCTCTCTCTTCTCTTGATGAAGCAACTATAAGCTTAGAGTTCCCGATGCCTATTGTAGAAAAGCTAGAGAGAGGAGGAAGAGTTGGTCTTAAAAAGAAAGCCAAGTACGGTATGAAGGTGAGAAAATAATAAAACTATGAAGTTAAGCCTCATCACCCTGCTGTGCCTGCTCTTACAGTACGTAGCCGCAGGTCAGGATACTTGCGTTGTGTTTGGGGAATCCAATCTTCAATCAAGGATGATGGGCTACAACCCAGAACCAGTTCAATGGGAAGAGATCGACTACGTATACCACATATACTACACCGACAGCTTTCCTAACAGTTACATAGCCGAGGATATTATCATGGATGCTCACGACCACCTGAACGAGGAGTTCGATGAAGCTATGATCAGCTTTGATCTTGTGTCAATTGCATACCATGACTTTGATGAGTTTTGGGTGGCTCCTGAAATACTAGGACAAAACAACACCTGTATACCTTACAGCTCTAACGGTTGGAACTGGATGGAAGACTATATAGAAGACCTGATATGGGACAGAGAAGCGTACATGAACGTACATATATTCCCTGATTTTTGTGGAAGCATACTAGGTTTTGCTTGGACGGCTTACAGCTCTAGCACTGACCTTGACGGAGTTTGGGTTAGATCTGACATGATAGGGAGATACGGACAGCATCTTTCTGATTCTACACGAACCGAAAACAAAACACTTATTCACGAGGTGGGCCACTTTGTGGGATTGCACCATGTGTTTAGAAATGTAGACTTCTGCGGCGAAGACACGGATGATTGCTTAAACGTAGGTGACTTCGTTTGCGACACCCCACCAACGAAGCTTAATTGGAGTTGCGAAAATCCTATATGCCCTCCAGCTTTGTATGGGTATGAACCGAATAATCATATGGATTACTACGTAGACTCTTGTAGAACCAATTTTACTCCTGGTCAAATTGAACGGATCCACGACATACTTCCTATATCACGCCCAGGGATTACAAGTCAAGATCCTTACTGTGTGGGAGACCTTGATGGAGACCACGTAGTAGGCACAGAAGACCTTATGCTTATGCTTGCTAATTGGGACAATCCATACTGGGATGATGGAGATATCAATGGAGATGGTTACTTTAACGTAATGGATTTTCAAGTGCTGCTATCTTACTGGGGAGTAGCATGTTACGGCGCTGAACTTGATCCTTTTTACAGAGAGGATCCGTTGCCTACAATAAACAAAGAAAGGGGCCGAAGCCCCTTCCTAGATTTAAGGTAACGTAACCCCGCACGATGTCGGTGTAACTATACAAATATAGTCAACCTTCGCAAACAGCACAGTTAAGGATGTCTCGCCCTACTTGCTGAGCCATATTAGCTCCTCGCTGGTAGTACAACGTCTTAACGCCTAGCTTCCATGCTTCGATTACGAGCTTGTTAACGTCTCTCAAGGGGACCTCGTCTCCAATCATAACGTTAAGCGATTGCCCTTGGTCAATGTACCTTTGCCTATCGGCTGCTTGCTGAATAACTTCCATCTGTGAAATCTCACCGAAGGTCTTGAAGATGTCTTTCTCTTCTTGACTTAAGAAGTCTAAGTCCTGCACCGATCCGCCAGAGAGCATAATCTGTCTCCATACCTCCTGGGTGTCCATATCCTTCTCAGCTAACAGGTCTTTTAAGTATGGGTTCTTGTAAGTAAACTTACCCTTAGCTAGATCCTTAGTGAAGTAATTAGACTGTAGCGGCTCAATAGAAGGCGATACCTGCCCTAGGATGAACGAAGACGACGTAGTAGGGGCAATAGCCATGCGGGTGCTGAAACGCTCTCCATACCCCTTTAAAACGGCTGGCTCTCCTTGACTCTCGGCTAAGGCCTCGCTCTGGCTTCGTGTCTCTGTGTCGATGACCCTGAACATCTCTTTGTTTATGAGTCTAGCGGTAAGGCTCTCGAATGGGATACGCTTACTCTGTAAGTAAGAATGATACCCTAGAGCCCCTACTCCGATACTGCGATGATCCTCGGCAAAGCGGACAGCCTTCTCTAAGAAAGGAACGCCTGATGCTTTTTCGACGAACTCAGAATACACGGCTTCTAACAGGTTAGTTAGAACTCTGACTGCGTTTGTACCCTTCCATTCGTCATAATGTAATAGGTTCATAGATGATAAACAACAAACGAAAGACTTATCCTCGTCGGTATACTCCATGATCTCAGCACAGAGCTGTGAGTGCTTGATCTCCATGTCTTGGTCTTTATACCACTGAGGCTTGCCATCGTTGACGTTGTCAGTGAAGAAGATATAGGGGTAGCCTGTTTCGCTACGCTTCTTATGGATCTTAGCCATAATCTCACGCTTCTTAACATCGCCCCCAATCATCTCTTCCATCCAATAGTTAGGAATGCATACAGCCATAGAGATATCCTGGATAGGATGCCCTTCACTACGCACCTGCAAGAACTCTTCGATGTCTCCGTGATCTACAGGAAGGTAAGCCGCCCATGACCCTCGTCGCACCTTGCCTTGAGAGATTACATTCGTTGTCGTGTTAAACAACTCCATCATAGATACAGCGCCGTTAGTCTCTCCTCCTGTAGATATCTTAGCCCCACGAGGACGGAGTTCACCAAAGTAAGTAGCTGTACCGCCACCGACCTTACTCATAGCTCCGATCTCAGCGTTACCGCGCAGGATATCAATGACGTCGTCCTGAAGCGTAGTTCCATAGCAGGATATAGGTAAGCCCTTCTCTTTACCGAAGTTTACCCATACAGGTGTCGATAGGCTGAACCAGCCCTTAGACATACAATGCTCGAACTCATCGGCAAAACCCTCCATCTGAAGGATCTCTTCTGCTCGCTCTGCTATCTCACGTACACGCTCCTCAACGGACTGCCCTTCGTCGAGGTATCCTCGCTCCATAAATGTTCGGGTCTCTGGTGTTACCCAGTAAAATAATTGCTTGTCCATTAGAATAATTCGTCTGCGTTAAATGATTTGTTGTTCTTTGTGTAGTCGATAGGCTTCTTGTGAAAGAAGTCAGATAAAGCTGAGGCATACACTTCCTCATCCATCCATTCGGTCTTCTTGAGGATATCTAAGTTCACATCAAACTGAGGATCAATACCGATACGCTCCATGCTGATGTTTACTCTGTTCTTCAAGTAATTGTTTAAGATACTGTCGCTAAGGAACTCATTCTCAAACCCTTGCAGGATCCAGTCTATAAGTCTTCGCTCTGCAATCATAGCTTCTTTAGCTTCGTCTGCGATACGCGCTTTGAGTTCATCGTCAAACAACTCAGGATGCTCAATGCGAATCTGATTGATCAGCGCCATACCTCCCTCTGCATGAAGGTTCTCTTCCTTGCTTGTGTACTGAACTACATTCGCTGTGTCTTTCATAACAGCCTTAAACCTATTGAAGCCAAGGATGGTATAGAACTGACTGAACAGCGATACGTTCTCAGTGAACAACGTAAACAGGATCAAGCTGTATAGCACTTGCTTACGGTCATCTTCGTATACCTTATCTACATATTTGTTGAGGTATTGTACTCGGTTGTTTACGAACTCATGATCGAGCAACGTAGTGAACTCATCCTCTAGTCCTAGCTTGGTTAGGATCTCTGAGTACGCACGAGAATGGATAACCTCTACACCTCCGAATACAGCACCCATATCAGCAATCTCTGGTTTAGGCAGAAGCTGTCCTATGTTAGCCCAGTACGATTTAACCGCTACCTCTACCTGAGAGATAAGCAGGATCGCTCGCTTGATAATACCTCTCTCCTCTTCAGAGATAGACGTAAAGTAGTCCTGCACATCAGACTTAAAGTTGAACTCGTTATGAGTCCAGTGCGATGCCCACATAGCATTAATTAGTGGGTCAGTTATTTCAGAATAGTCAAAGGGCTTGTAGCTCAGCCTCTTTTCAAAGATTGAAGTCATAGGGGAATGGGGTAATAAAAAATTTAAACGCGGACTACTAAGGTAGTCAATAGTCCGTAAAGTACTTCCACACTCTGTACGTCTCTAAACGTCTTAAGTCTGGAAGTTTTAGACTGGTTATAATATCTAACCTGTCTTTTCTTTGGTACTTTTTAAGGTACGCATTTGCTTTGTTTGTGACGAGTGTATCCTCTACATTCTCTTCGCAAAAAAGTCTTAACTCCTCTCGGTCAACAACACTAAAGCCTCCTTCTTCGGGCATATCGAAAGCGATAATCTGTGCGCCTCCATACATCCAGCCAGGGTTGCCCCCGACGTTTTTAAACTCGCACCAAATCTCATCGGGCATGTTGTTGCCTTTCACATCAACGCCCCACCTTCCTTCCTTTCCTTCATATGTCATCCAATAGTCAACGTGCAGATGGACATCGTCCTTGCGGTTGGCTTTAGTTACTTGAAGGTTAAGCGCTCTAGCGGCGCGAGCAAACCGTACTTCAGCTACTCTTCCTGTTGAACCCGAATAGGCTTTCCTGTTCTGACTTATCATCTGTGTTGGCTTCAAAATGTTGGTATGAAGCCTCCTTGATAAGGTCTAGCTCCTGATTCATAGCGACCCGCATGCCAGATATCATATTGGCTACGTTCCCTGGATCCAATCGCGGATCCCCATCGAAATCAAAGAGCTCTTCGTAGAACTCAGTTATTAGATTATGAAGCCTGACCGTCGCAATTCTATACGTTGCGCCGAGCTGCTCCTTTGTTAGCTCCTTTCCCATGATCTAGTTTTTTTATTACTTCAATTGCTTGTGCAATCTGATGTCTATTCTTACAGATGAAGAGAGCGGGAACGGGCTTGTCCAAGTCCATGAGATGCCTCAAGAAGAGTTTCCATCGCATAGGGAAATCATGGTGAGAGGGCGTGTACCCTTTAGTCTCTATAATCCAGCTTCCATCTAACGCCAAGAAGTCGGGGGTATACCTGATAGGAAGAACAATGGCATTACTCCTATCAGATAAGTCTTTGCCCTTTGCTGTCATCTTAAAGTATATCCCGTCGTATCTAAACTTATCGACTAAGACAAACTCCTCGGTTTCATAGGCAAATTTTATCCCCGATTCAGCTAAAAGGTCAGCGCAGGTTTTCTCCAACCCGCTCTTGTATTTACCTAAATTTTTCTTTTTGGCGGATTTCCTTTTGGGGGTTCCGTTTTTGCTTCGCTTCACATGGGTAAGTTACAGCTTAATCTTGTAAAAACGACTCGTTTGAGGAAAGGTTGAAGACTTTATACTCTTTGAACTGTAAACCAATGGGTTGGAACAATTCCTTTTGAGTATGATTTAACCGAAAGGCTGTCCTTGATGTGTTAATAGTAAAGCGTATTGGGTCTTCTAGCGCAGTTGGCTCACCACCTGTCTCAACATCACGAACCTTACGGATGTGCCATTCAGTCGTCTTCCGCTCATTAAAGTCAGGATGCTGAACCCTACGGTGTACCGTAATGAAACAGTCCGATCGGTTGACAAACTTGCCTCCGCCTTCTGTGTCTTCAGCGAACGGAGCAATAGGCAGTCCGTCAGGGCCTTTCCTACGTTGTGCTTCAGTGACAGCATGCATATTAAGCCAAACAGCTACGTTATGTGCAGTAGAGAATGTAAGGAACTCAGAGGCAGCCTCGTAGTGGTAGTCATGTACACCTATGCTGCTGTTCTTCATGTCCAGCTTCAGGCTGTTGTAGGGATCAACGAATACACCGTCTACGGGCTGTTGCTTCAAGATCTTCTCAAGGAATACGATGATGTCAGAATAGCTGTACACTTGCTTGTTGC
>Ga0209309_10000539_pt1 | contig 43992 bp, 34 predicted proteins | sample COGITO_mtgs_1204_2_FD_184807 | JGI IMG/M metagenome (GOLD analysis project Ga0209309, IMG submission 184807) | Pelagic marine microbial communities from North Sea - COGITO_mtgs_120412 (SPAdes) (version 2) | ecosystem: Environmental > Aquatic > Marine > Epipelagic ... | reverse complement strand
AATTTCTTCAGGATAAAGAAACGCCCAAAAAACAAAAAAACTGACAATTATAAATCGTCAGTTTTTAATAGTATTTTGAACTTAAAATTTTCTTAGATAATTAAAAGTGCATCTCCATATGTAGAGAATTTATAGCCTTCTTTGATTGCTAATTTGTACGCTTCCATTAAAAAATCATACCCTGCAAATGCTGCTCCTTGCATCATTAACGTAGATTTTGGTGGATGAAAATTCGTAATCATTGCATTTGCGATGCTAAAATCGTAAGGAGGAAAAATAAATTTATTCGTCCAACCTTCATAAGCATTTAACTCTTGCTTAGAAGAAACTGAAGATTCTACAGTTCTCATAACTGTGGTACCTACTGCACAAATTCTTCGTTTTTCTTTCTTTGCTTTGTTAATTTTTTCTGCAGTTGCTGCAGGAATAATAACTTGCTCAGAATCCATTTTATGTTTCGATAAATCTTCTACTTCTACAGAACTAAAAGTACCTAAACCAATATGTAATGTTACTTCAGCAAAATCAATTCCTTTAATTTCTAAACGCTTTAATAAATGTTTAGAAAAATGTAAACCAGCTGCTGGTGCTGCAACTGCTCCTTCATTTTTTGCATAAATAGTTTGAAAACGCTCTTCGTCTGAAGCTTCCACTTCTCTATTAATCGATCTTGGCAAAGGAGTTTCACCCAATTCTAATAATTTTTCTCTAAAAGCTTCATAACTTCCATCAAACAAAAAACGTAATGTTCTTCCTCTTGATGTTGTATTGTCGATAACTTCTGCAACTAAACTATCATCTTCACCAAAAAATAATTTGTTTCCGATTCTAATTTTTCTTGCTGGGTCTACCAAAACATCCCATAATCTATTTTCTGCATTTAGTTCTCTTAATAAGAAAACTTCGATTCTTGCACCTGTTTTTTCTTTGTTACCATACATTCTTGCAGGAAAAACCTTGGTGTTATTCAGCATCATTACATCACCTTCTTCAAAATAATCAATAAGGTCTTTAAACGTTTTATGCTCAATTGTTTGGTCCTTTCTATTCAATACCATTAAACGAGATTCATCTCTATGTTCTGGAGGATAAACCGCCAACAATTCTTCTGGTAATTCAAAATCAAATTGTGATAATTTCATATATATAATTTGCTTAAAAAATGCAAAGATACGATATGCGAATAGGCGTTGTCAAGTGTTTGACTATTTATCTTTTAACTTCTTTTATTTGGATGCCAATTTGTTGCATATCGTCCCAAAATTTTTGATACGATTTTGTGACAACTTCAGCATCTAAAATTTTTAAAGGAACCTTTAATGCTAAAGGCGCAAAAGCCATAGCCATTCTATGATCATTGTACGTTTCTATAGCAATATTTCCTTTTATTTCAGTTGATTTTTCTAAACGTAAACTTTTATCAGTAATAGAAATTTTTGCACCTAACTTCGTTAATTCGTCTTCTAAAGCCACTAATCTATCAGTTTCTTTAATTTTTAACGTGTGTAATCCTGTTAAATGACAAGCAATACTTTCAGAAAAACAGGTAACTGCAATTGTCTGTGCAATATCTGGAGCGTTTTTCAAATCGATTTCTAAAACCTCTTTATTACATTCTTTTTCTTTTTTTAAAGTGATAAAATGATCACCAAAAGTGGTTGTTACTCCAAAATGTTGGTAAATTTCTGCCAAACAAGAATCGCCTTGTAAACTTTCTTTTTTATAAGCAGATAATTGAATTGTAGAACCAATTGCCAAAGATGCAGCAATCGAATAAAAATAACTTGCAGAACTCCAATCTGATTCTACCACAACAATTTGTTTTGCAATATTTTTCTTTGGATGTACTTTTATAAGATTTCCTTCAAATTTATTTTCAATTCCTAATTGCGTTAACAAACTCAATGTCATGTTTATATAAGGAACAGAAGTAATTTTACCAATCAATTCAATTTCTAGTCCGTTTTCTAATTTTGATGCAATTAATAACAAAGAAGAAATATACTGGCTACTTACATTTCCATTAATTTGTACTTTATCTTTTGTAATCGTTTTCCCTTTAATTCTTATTGGTGGATATCCTTCTTTATCTTCATAAGTAATTTCTGCACCTAAATCTCTCAAAGCATTTACCAAAATTTCAATCGGTCTATTTTGCATTCTATGAGAACCTGTTAATACAGTTTCTCTACCTTCATTTACAGCAAAATAACTTGTTAAAAAACGCATTGCTGTTCCTGCATGTCCAATATCAACTAGTTCTTCTTTCGTAGAAAGTGCATGTTGCATATGAATAGAATCATCAGAATCCGATAAGTTTTCTATAGATATTTCTGGAAAGAGTTTTTGTAAAATCAGCAATCTATTAGATTCACTTTTAGAACCAGAAATAGTAATTTTTTCGTTTATTTTTTTATCAGCTAAAATATTTAACAATATGTCCATTCTAAAAAATGATTTTAATTCTTATTTTTAAGGCTTAAACTTACAACTAACCAAACATGAAAAAAATTATTTTTCTGGCTTTTTGCTTTTTATTATCTGCGAATGCCAAAGTTAATGCACAAAAAAAAGCTACCCAAGTTTCTGACGAATATTTTAGCGAAGTAACCTACAGAAATATTGGTCCTTTTAGAGGTGGTAGAAGTGCAGCAGTAACAGGCGTAAATAACAAAGCAAACTTATTTTATATGGGTGCCACTGGTGGTGGTGTTTGGAAAACTACAGATGCAGGTAACACTTGGCAAAATATTTCCGACGGATTTTTTGGAGGTTCAGTGGGTGCAGTTGCAGTTGCAGAATCGGATAATAATGTAATTTATGTTGGAATGGGAGAAAAAACCGTTCGTGGAAATGTTTCTTCTGGAGATGGAATTTGGAAAACCGAAAATGCAGGAAAAACATGGAAACATATAGGTTTAAAAAACTCAAGACACATTCCAAGAATGAGAATTCACCCAAAAAATGCAGATATTGTTTTTGCAGGAGTTATGGGAGATTTATACAAACCAACGCAAGAAAGAGGTGTTTATAAAACTGTTGATGGTGGAGAAACTTGGAGAAAAGTACTTTTTTCTGATGAAAATTCTGGAGTTGTAGATTTAATTATCGATCCTAATAATCCAAGAATTTTATTTGCCACAACTTGGGATGTGAGAAGAACTCCTTATAGTTTATCTTCTGGAGGAAAAGGTTCTGCACTATGGAAAAGTACAGACGAAGGTGAAACTTGGACAAACATTTCTACTAACAAAGGTTTACCAACTGGAATTTGGGGAATTGCTGGAGTTACAGTTTCGCCAGTAAATTCGGATATTGTATATGCTTTAATCGAAAATGATAAAGGTGGTGTTTACAAATCTACAGATGCAGGAAAAACTTGGAGATTAATAAATTCTGAAAGAAAATTAAGACAAAGAGCTTGGTATTACACACGTTTGTATGCAGATACACAAGATGAAGATATTTTATACGTGTTAAATGTAAACTATCATAAATCTACTGATGGTGGAAAAACCTATAAAACCTACAATGCACCTCATGGAGATCATCATGATTTATGGATTGCTCCTGAAGATAACCAAAGAATGATTATTGGTGATGATGGAGGAGCGCAAATTTCTTTTGATGCTGGTGAAAATTGGAGTACCATGAACAACCAACCAACTTCGCAATTTTATAGAGTTACTACAGACAATCATTTTCCTTATAGAATTTTATCTGCACAACAAGATAATTCTACTATAAGAATTTCGCATAGAAATGATGGTAGATTTATAACAGAATCTGATTGGAGTTCAACTGCTGGAGGAGAAAGTGCACATATTGCTGTAGATCCTTTAAATGATGATATTGTTTATGGAGGAAGTTATGGAGGTTTATTAACGAGAGTAAATCATAAAACAAATGAAACTCGTGCTATTAATGTTTGGCCAGATGATCCTATGGGTCATGGAGCTGAAGATTTTAAATACAGATTTCAGTGGAATTTCCCGATTTTCTTTTCACCAAACAATAAAAAGCGATTATATGCAGGTTCCAATCATTTGCATGTTACAGAAAATGAAGGACAATCTTGGAAGTTAATCAGCCCAGATTTAACAAGAAATGATCCTGAAACTTTAAAATCTTCAGGAGGTCCAATTACACAAGATAACACTGGTGTAGAATATTATGGAACCATTTTCGCTGCTACAGAATCTGCTTTAGAAACTGGTTTAATTTACACAGGTTCAGATGATGGTTTAGTACACGTTTCTAAAAATAATGGTGAAAAATGGGAAAATATCACTCCTAAAAAAATGCCAGAATGGATGATGATCAACTGTATTGAAGTGAGTCCTTTTGATAAAGGAAGCGCCTATATTGTTGGTACAAAATACAAATCTGGAGATTACAAACCCTACATTTATAAAACTGAAAATTATGGAAAATCTTGGAATTTAATTGTTGATGGAATTGAAGAGGAAAGTTTTACAAGAGCTTTAAGAGCAGATCCAAAACGTAAAGGTTTGTTGTATACAGGAACTGAAAAAGGAATGTATATTTCTTTTGATGATGGTAAAAACTGGCAACCTTTTCAGCAAAACTTACCAATTGTGCCTATTACAGATTTAGCCATTAAAGAGGATAATTTAATTGTAGCAACGCAAGGAAGATCCCTTTGGATTATTGACGATTTAACGCCTTTACATCAACTAAATTCATCAACATTAAAAAAAGAAGTTGTTTTATACAAACCAAAAGATGCGTATAATTTATCTGGTGGAAATGGGCGAACTTCTAGAACTGCTGGAACGAATCATGCAGGTGGAGTTGCTGTAAATTATTTTATCAAATCAGCCAATAAGGAAGATACAATTTCACTTTCTTTTTATGATTTGAATGATAATTTAATTAAGAAATTCTCAACAAAACCAAACAAAGAAAACAAAGATGGAACACTAAAAGTTGAAGATGGAAATAATATTTTTAACTGGAATATGATGTATGATGGAGCAGAATCTGTGCAAGGAATGATTTTGTGGTGGGCTTCTTTAAATGGGCCAATGGCTTTACCTGGAAATTATAAAGTGGAATTGGCCGTAAATGATTCTAAGCAAACTCAAAATTTTAAAATTATCAACAACCCAAGTTCTGAAGTTAGTGAATCTGAAATGAAAGCACAGTTTGATTTCATCAACGACATCAACAGTAAAATGACAGAAATACACAAAGCATTGAAAAATGTAAAGAAAGTAAGAAGTCAAGTTGGGTTGTTAAAAAAATCTATTTCTGATAAAACAAAACATAAAGAGTTACTAGATTTTGCTGATAAACTTGTAAAAGATATGACCAAAATTGAGGAAACTTTATATCAAACAAAATCTAAAAGTGGACAAGATCCTTTGAATTATCCAATACGTTTAAACAACAAATTGGCGCATTTAAACTCGTTAACAAGAATTGGTAACTACGCTCCTACTCAACAAGCAATCGATTTTAAGAATGAAATTACCAAAGAAATTGATGCAGAATTGGTGAAATTAAATGCTCTTTTTACAAATGGTGTGAAAGAGTTAAACCAAAAAGTAAAAGACAGTAATATCGATTTGATTCAGTTGGATTGATATTTTTCAGTAAACTTAAACTAACATTCTTTAGATTTATTATAATTTGAAATTTATAAAATAATTTAGTTTTACTAAAAACAATTAAAAACAAGAATGTCACATTGAGTTTATTGAAATACAACAAAAAGTCTTCGACAAGCTCAGACTGACATTCGTTATTTTTACTACTATTTGAAAATAAAAGAATAATGTAGTTTTACTAAAACCCAATTAACAACTAACAATGTCACATTGAGCTTGTCGAAATGCAACTGAGTGATTTTCCATAAGCTCAACTAATATATTTACATAAGTAATTTATCAAATCACATCAATTTAAAATAAAAAATGAGAGTCTATTATGTTTATATTTTACTTTGTTCTGATAGATCATTTTACACAGGAATGACGAACGATTTAGAAAGAAGAATGATAGAACATAAGTCTGGTAAAAGCAAAGATTCTTATACAGGTTCTAGATTACCTTTAGAACTGAAATGGTATTTGGAATGTTCAGATCCCAGAGATGCAATTCAATATGAGAAGAAAATAAAAGGTTGGTCTAGAAGAAAAAAACAAGCTTTAATTGATGAAAATTGGGATGATTTAGTAAAGTTTTCTAAAAATTATACAGAAAATTTTAATTCTAGAATGTAGTTGAATTGTCTTCGACAAGCTCAGACTGACGTTCGTTATTTTTACTTCTATTTGAAAATAAAAAAATAATATAGTTTTACTAAAACCCAATTAACAACTAACAATGTCACATTGAGCTTGTCGAAATGCGTACAAAGGTCTTCGACAAGCTCAGACTGACATTCGTTAGATTCATTGTTATTGGAAAATAATGTGGTTTTATTTAAATCCAGTTTAATCTCAAAATAACACATTGAGATTGCCAAAGTGCAAAAAAGCGACTTAATAAGTCGCTTTTTTTTATTTCATGTTTTTATTAGTTACATACAAACCGTAAATAACACATACTACTATTTTAACGCCAAAGAATGTTTTCCATTTTCCATCATTAAAGTTGGTTTCTGCAACTGCTGCAAAATCACCCGAAAAAATTTGACTCCAACTATTCCATAATAGAGAGAAAACAATAACGATGATAAAAAAAGGAATGGCAATTCTTATAAAATTTCTCCAAAATTCTGGATGTTTTATTTTTTCTGTAAACTTCATTTATTTTAGTTTTTCGTTATTATGATGACGATCGTGATCGCGTTTTGTTTTAATATCTAACTTTTTATCAAAAGCATCTTGTAAGTTAATGCCTGTTTGATTTGCCAAACACAAAACTACAAACATAACATCTGCCAATTCTTCTCCTAAATCTTTATTTTTATCCGATTCTTTTTCACTTTGCTCTCCATAACGTCTTGCAATAATTCTGGCAACTTCGCCAACTTCTTCCGTTAATTGCGCCATATTTGTAAGCTCGTTAAAATAACGAACTCCGTGATTTTTTATCCAATCGTCTACTTGTTGTTGTGCGTTTTGTATGCTCATTTTATTTGATTAAAAATTCATAGAAATTCCAAAAGTTCTTGGAGTTACTTGTAAATCCCAAGCTACTTTTTTCTCTTTTTTTACGGAGTTGTATTTTTCATCGTATTTAGTATCTAAAAAACGATCGATTGCTTCTACAATAAAAATACTGATTGCTGTAGAAAAGACAACATCTGAAACCCAATGAAAACGATCTATAATTCTGCTTAAACCAGGTATAGAACCTACTGTGTATAAACCAGCTTTTATCCAAGGATTATCAAATTGTTTCGCAATCGCATACGCATTTGTAAAACCTAACATTACATGACCTGATGGAAAAGAATCGTAGTTAAAAACCCTGTCTATATGAAAAGGATCAAATTTATCTTTACCAACATCTATTCTTGGTCTTGCTCTACCAATAATTCTTTTGGATACTTGTTGTAATAAACCAGCAGCAGATGCAGATGAAATTAACAAAACTCCAGTTCTTCTTAATTTAGGGTCGTCTGTAAACAAACCTACTAAATAAACAGCACCAGTTAACTTGTAATTGTTGTTTGGGCTTCCTATATCGTTCCCATAATTTACCAACCAACGAGGTGTACTTCCACTCCAACCTTTTACCCAATTATCTATATCGTCATCAACTGTATAAAGCGCTGCTGTACCTGCTGCAACATACCCAAAATTTGCGAATTGTTTTTTTTCCCAATGTAAAGGTCTTGTATAAGCATAGCCCATTCCACCAGCCATATTTCCTAAATCGTAGGTGAATTTCTGCCAGAAATTTCTGTTTGAATCTAAATTAAAAGAGATTTTTTCAGTTTGTGAAAAACTTGTAGTCACACAAATAGTGAATAGAAAAATAACAAATACTTTTTTCATTAAATAAAATTGAAGCCCCAAAGATAAAGTTTCTAAAATAATTTGGTTTGTTTCAAGATATTATTTCTTTTTAGGTTGAAAATTATTCTTGTTTATTTTTAAGTAAAATCTTATTGCTAGAATGATAAAAAACTGATCTGAACAAAAATTTTTAAGACGATCATAATTTAATTATATTTACTAGATAACTATAACACAAAAAATTTCTTATCCAGATAAATTTTCGGGATATATGTAATAAAATTTACTATGTAACGAGTTAGCACAAATTAGAAAATGAGAACAGAATCTGACTTTACAATATCTTCTATTAATGAATCTGTTTTTTACAAAGAGTTTACTTTTAATAGGAATAATTTTGCTTTACAAAAAGGGCAAAACAATGAATTATCCGATAATGTAGTCCTTCTGGATGAAATCAAAATAATTATTGAAATTAAAGAGAGAAACGCAGATAAGGCAAATAATGACGTAAATAAGTGGTTTGAAAATAAGGTAATTTTGAAATCAAAAAAGCAAATTAAGAAAACTGTTTCTTTTTTTGAAAATAATGACGAAATTTTTATTCAAAATCGAAAAAAACAAAGAATTAAAATACCAAAATCAAGGAATAAAGACTTACATAAAGTTATAATTTATGACGTAAAAGAACAATTATCAGAAAAAAACAGAAATAGAAAATTTTATAAAAGTAGAGATATTGGTTATATACATATATTTAAATTAGTTGACTATTATTGGGTTTGTAAATACTTAATCACTCCTGCTGAATTGAATGAATATCTAATTTTCAGAGAAAAGTTTATAACAATATATCAAAGTATACTTAATGAATTAAAAGAACAATATTTATTAAGTCATTTTATAGCTACAGATTCTGACTTTACAATCAAAAAGGAATATGCAAATATTTTAAATAAAATAAATAGAGAAGCTACTAATTTTGATATTTATGACTTAATAAACTATTTCACTGATAAAATCAATATAGAAAATCCTGAAACTAACTATAGCTATTTATTTAAAGAAATATGTAAATTAAAGAGGACTGAATTGAAATATTTCAAAGAAAGATATTATAACAGCATACAATCAGTAAATAATAATGAAAATAACTTTTATAGATTTGTTGCAGAAAGAACTAACTGTGGTTTTGTCTTTCTGTGCTTAAACTCAAAAAGCTATTCGAAAGGCTGGAATAAAAAGTTTTCAAATTTTACAGAGCTTTATAAATACAGGCATAAATTAGAAAAATGCGTTGGTATTGTTTTCTATAAAAATATTGAGAATTTAATGAATATTGATTTTTGCTATTTTGAAAATGAATGGGAATATGACACTGAATTAGAGAAAATAGCTAAAGAAGATAACAAAAAAAATGGAGAGTCAAAAATAGTTAAGTTAAAAAGATATAGTAATAAATAACTTGCAACAACAACGTATAAAAAAAATGCTAAATTAGTGCTTTACCAAAGGCAATTGCTTTTTTGCTCACATCAATTATCCTTCGGAAAATAGCCGTTCACAAAATCGTAACTCTTTTATACAAGCACGTTATGTAACATTAGAAAACAGAAACTTATGAAAAAATTATTAGTCTTAGTAAGCTATTTAATAATACTTTCTTCTTGTACAAATTCTGAAAAGATTGAAGGTCATTGGCATCTTAAAAACGAATATTTAGGAGAAAGATTTATTTCATTAGATTTAGATAAAAATTCAGATTCTGTAGCATTTTTTGATAAATATTCTTTTAAAGACACACAAAAAATAAGACATTATTCCAAAGAAAAAGAATTAATAACTGGTGATTGTGGTGGATCTTTTGAATATAAAATAACTGAAAAAAAAATTCATTTAAAAAATGTTCAAAATTATGGTGATTATTTTGGAAAAAAGATTGAATTAACAAATTCTCACAAACTGAAAGATTACCTGAATAACTTATTAGTTAATATTGATTTACCAATAGTTAAACATTCTAAAAAGAATAATTCTTTAAACTTTGAGAATGATAATTTTATTAAAAATTTAATATTTGGAAAAAGTAAAGAAACTACTAAAATCGAATTTAACGAAGAATACAAAATTCAAGCTAATGAAAGGTTTTTGAAACTTGAGGAAATTGATGAATGGGTTGAATCGATTAAAAATAGTACAAGAGATGAAGATTTTGATCTTCTCAAATTTAGAATAGTTTCAGACAAAAATGCTCCTTTAAATTTTATCGAAACAATTAATCAAAAAATACAAGAAAAAGGGCTTAAAAAAGTCTTTTTAACTTATTTAAGACAAAATGAAAAAGGAACGACAGAATTATTTGAATATTTAGATTTGGCAAAAATAGACTTTAAAGGAAAAGTAAAAATACAAGATTTGGTTGAATAATTAACGTTACTCAACATCCATATATAACAAATAGAATTTAAACCAATTCAGCTAATAATTTTCATACTTAAAATATCACTCTAAAAAACCAATTACCTCTTTATAAAAATCTTTAGGATTTTCTGCATGCAACCAATGGCCTGCTTTTTTAATTTCTATAATTTTATTATTAGGAAAATGAGCATCAATTAACAAATGTTCTGAAGGAATTATATAATCAGATTTTTCTCCTTTTAAGAATAAGGTTTCTTTGGTAAAAGTTGTGTTTTGTGGTAAAGGTTTGCCAACTTCTGGATTGTTTTCTGTGAGCGATTTTAAATTAAAACGAAAATCTAACACGCCTTTTTCTTTCCAATACACATTTTTTAACAAAAACTGACGCACACCCAATTCTGGAATTAATTCAGCCACTTTATCATCTACCAAATTTCTTGAGTTTTGCTTTGTAAAATCTACCGAATTTAAACCTGCTAAAATTGCATTATGATGAGGTGCATATTCTTTAGGCGAAATATCAACAATTATTAATTTATCAACCAAATCAGGATGTTTTACAGCAAATAACATCGCTGTTTTTCCTCCCATGGAATGACCTAACAAATAAATATTTTCTAATTGATGATGTTGAATATAAGCATACAAATCATCAACCAAAAGATCGTAATTAAATTCATCTGAATGAAAACTACGTCCATGATTTCTTTGATCTATTAAATGAACTTGGTAATTTTCTGCAAACTGATTTCCTAAAGTTTTCCAATTATCACTCGAACCAAAATAGCCGTGTAAAATTAATAATGGTTTTCCTTCACCTGAAACTATAGAGTGTAAAATATTATTTTCTTTCATGTTTTGTTTTTTTTACGCAGAGATTCGCAGAGGTTTCTTTTTGTAAACTTGATCGAGTTTCACAGAGAAATCTTGAAAACTCGAAAAGTATTTATTAACCATATTGACTGCAAACTGAAGACTGCAAACTGCCTACTGAATACTGAATACTGCCTACTGAAGCCTATGTAAATACATTTTTACAACATTTTCCAAACCTAAATACAAACTTTCAGCAATTAAAGCATGTCCGATTGAAACTTCTGCTAAATTGGGAATGTTTTCTTTAAAAAATTGGATATTCTCTAAACTTAAATCATGACCAGCATTAATGCCCAAACCTAATTTGTGCGCTAAAATTGCAGCTTCAGTATATGGTTTTATAGCGTTTTTGTTTCCTTTATCAAACTCGCTTGCAAAATTTTCTGTGTATAATTCAATTCTGTCAGTTCCTGTTTTTGCTGCAGCTTCAATTAATTTTGCATCTGTATCAATAAAAATAGAAGTTCTAATATTATTTCTTTGAAATTCTTGAATTACTTCTTGTAAAAAAGATTGATGTTCAATGGTATTCCAACCAGCATTTGAGGTAATAGCATCCACAGCATCTGGCACTAAAGTTACTTGGGTTGGTTTTGTTTCTAAAACTAAATCCATAAAAGATTTAATAGGATTTCCTTCAATATTAAACTCGGTTCTTACTGAAAATTTTAAATCGCGAGCATCTTGATATTTAATATGTCGTTCATCTGGTCTTGGATGAATTGTAATTCCTTCTGCTCCAAAATCTTCAATATCATGAGCAACTTTTAACAGATTTGGCACATTACCACCTCTAGAATTTCTTAAAGTTGCAATTTTGTTAATATTTACACTTAACTTTGTCATTATTTAAAATTAAATATAGGTAAAAACGTAAATTTTTAGACATCAATTTAAAGAATAGTAAAATATAAATATCTTTCAGAAACTCGTGTCTTCAATTTTAATTTTTAACCTAAAATTAGGCATCAAAGATAACCCATTTAATCATTTTATCCTATATTCGTAACGAATGAACATAAACGATTACATACTAGAAGAGATTAAAGCGCTAAAATTAAAGGACACTGTAAAAGATGCCCAAAGCTTGTTTAAAAATTACCCAATTACTCATTTTCCTGTTATTGAAAATGGTAAATTGTTAGGTTCTTTTGCTGAAGATGATTTGCAAACTATTGACAATAAAGAAGATGAACTAGTTAGTTATGCTCATTTATTAAATTCTTTTTTTGCTGATGAAAAAGCCACTGTTTTAGAATTATTAAAGATTTTTGCTGATAATGACACCAATGTAATTCCTGTTTTAAATAAAGAACGAAATTATATTGGCTATTATGATTTGCGAGATGTTTTAGATGTTTTTTCTACAAGTCCTTTTATGATTGAAGAAAGTGAAACTTTAATTATAGAAAAATTAGAGGAAGATTATTCTATGAGTGAAGTTACCCAAATCGTAGAAAGTAATGGTGGTAAATTATTAGGGTTATATATTTCCGAAAGAAATGAAGGTGCTGCACAAATAACTTTAAAAATTGTATCCGAAGAAATAAACGAAATTATGCACACGTTTAGACGCTATGATTACAAAGTAATTTCGACGCACGAAAATGATATTTATTTAGAGGATTTAAAAAACAGATCTGAATATTTACAAAAATATCTTGAAATGTAACTGAAAGGTTGGAAGTTGGAAGTTGGAAGTTGGAAGTTGGAAGTTAAATAGTACAAAAATTAAAAAATACGTTGAAAAAAGTTGCGATTTACGGTCAGTCTTATTCGATTTCTGCAGAAAAAGAAATGCAGATTTTACTAGAAGTTTTAAATGAAAATAATATTGTAAGTTTTATTGAAAATAAATTTTATGATCTATTAGTAGATGGCAATATTCTAAATAAAAAATACCCAACATTTTCTCATTTTTCTGATTTAAACAATTCTTTTGATGCCATGTTTACACTTGGTGGAGATGGAACCATCTTAAGAGCAGTAACGTATATAAGAGATTTAAACATCCCAATTTTAGGGATAAATACTGGAAGATTAGGTTTTTTGGCAACCATCAATAAAAAAAATATTAAAGAAAGTATCAATCTAATTCTAAATGGGGAGTTTTCCGTTCAAGAAAGAACGTTGCTTTCCGTAAAAACATCACCTGAAACAGCTGCTTTCGAAGAACTAGATTTTGCTTTAAACGAAGTTACCATTGCTAGGAAAAACACAACTTCTATGATTGGCGTAAAAACCAGTTTAAACAACGAATACCTAACCAATTATTGGGCAGATGGTTTAATTATTGCAACGCCAACAGGTTCAACAGGATATTCTTTGAGTTGTAATGGACCAGTAATTTCGCCAGATTCTAAAAACTTTATAATAACGCCAATTGCACCTCATAATTTGAATGCGAGACCCATGGTTATTTCTGATAAAACATCAATTCAATTAACTGTAGATTCTCGAGAAAAAGATTTTTTAATTTCTTTAGATTCCAGAATTACAACAGTACCAAAAAACACGGAAGTTTTTATAGAAAAAGCGGTGTTTACGATTCAAAGTATTATTCCTAAAAACCAATCTTTTTTACAAACTTTACGCACAAAATTATTGTGGGGAGAGGATACAAGAAACGAAACAAACCTTTAACGTTTACATTACAATAAAACCCTTAATTAGTTGTTATTCAAAAAAGACTGAATATTAACTTTAAAAAGCAAATTGAAATACCTATATTTGCTCGCTATTTTTTAGGATGAAAAAAAGTATATTATTAATGATTTTTGTTTGCTTTTCTAATGTTTTATTAGGGCAAGTATATGAAGCAGGTATTTTTGTTGGAGGCTCCAATTTTGTTGGAGATGTTGGCAGAACCAACTATATTTATCCAAACGAAATTGCTGGTGCTGTGTTTTTTAAATACAATCATAATCCAAGAATAGCATTCAGAGCCACCTACAGTTATTTACCTTTTTCAGGAAATGATGCAGATGCAGATACAGATTTTAAAAACGATAGAGGAATTAGTTTTACAAACACAATACACGAATTGGCAATAGGTTTAGAATATAATTTTTATGACTATGATTTATCTACACCAGGTAAAACATGGACGCCTTATATTACTATAGATCTTGCAGCATACAATTACGAATATATTGTTGGAGAACCACAACCTAACGAATTCTTGTACGACTCAAAGAACTCTTTTACCATTCCTTTTGGGGTTGGTTTTAAATCGAAACTTATTGGACCACTAGCTTTTGCTGTTGAAACAAAGTTTCGTTATTCTTTAAATGACGATTTAGATTACACCACAGATACAATTCCAAAATTAAATTTTGGTGGTAATAATAACGACTGGTATGTTTTTACTGGTATATCTTTAATATATACCTTTGGAAGACCTGCTTGTTACACAACTGGATTTTAATTTATGGATAAAAAACTACAAATCGATTTACTAAAAACACCTAAACATGTTGCCATTATTATGGATGGTAATGGACGTTGGGCAAAAGGTAAAGGAATGAGTAGAATTTTTGGACACAGAAATGCCTTAACTGCTGTTAGAGAATCTGTAAAAGCAGCCTCTCAAGTAAATGTAGAAGCGATTACTTTATACGCTTTTTCTACCGAAAATTGGAACAGACCCAAATTAGAAGTAGATGCTTTAATGAGTCTTTTAATAAACTCATTAAAAAAAGAATTACCCGAATTTATGAAGGAAGGTGTAAAAGTGAACTCAATTGGTTCTATAGAAACACTTCCTAAAAAAGCACAAAGAGTTTTAAATGATGTTATTCTTGAAACAAAAAACAATACAGAAATTGTATTAACTTTTGCTTTAAGTTATGGATCAAGAGAGGAAATTGTTAACGCAATCAAAAACATATCTAAAAAAGTTGTTAATAAAGAACTAGATTTAGAAAAAATAGATGAAAATACTATAAATAACCATTTATATACATTTAATTTGCCCGATGTTGATTTAATGATAAGAACTAGTGGAGAACAACGCATTAGTAATTTTCTATTATGGCAAATGGCATATGCTGAATTATATTTCACAGATATACTTTGGCCAGATTTTAGACAAGAACATTTCTATGATGCCATCATAGATTATCAGAACAGAGAAAGACGATTTGGAAAAACAAGCGAACAACTTACAGAGTAAAACTTACATGAAATTATTTTCTGCAACATTACTAGTGTTTTTTACACTATTTTTTACTCAAGGTGCTAAAGCACAAACCGAAAAAGACTCTCTTTCAACGGCTTCATTTGAAAAAGATAAAGAATATATTTTAGGAGGAATCTCTGTTACTGGGTTAAAAAAATTCAGTGAAGAAACCGTAAAAGTATTTACAGGTTTAAGAAATGGACAAGTCATAAAATTACCTGGTGATAAATTAACAAGTGCTATTAAAAAGTTATACGAAAGTAAGCAGTTTAGTAATGTGGATGTTTATTTAGCTAGATTGGATGGCAATACTGTTTATCTTCAATTTGATGTCCAAGAATTACCACAACTTAATAATATTGAAGTTGTTGGTATTAGAAAATCTAAAGCTAAAGACCTTTTAAAAGAAGCCGATTTAAAAATTGGAGCCATGGTTACAGACAACTTAAAAGTAACCACAACTAACTATTTCACTAAAAAATATACAGATAAAGGTTTCCTTAAAACGAAGGTTAATTTAAATATTAAAAATGATACTTCTGATATTAACACTGTTAATATGAAGGTTTTTATTGATAAGGGTTCCAAGATAAAAGTTAAAAACATCCTTTTTAACGGAAACAAAGCTTTTTCAGATAAAAAACTTAGAAAAGCCATGAAAAACACCAAAGAAAAATTCATTGGTCGTTTTTGGAAAGCATCAAAATATATAGAGGAAGATTACCAAGAAGATTTAGAAAACATCATAAAAGAATACAGCAGAGATGGTTATAGAGATGCTCGTATTTTGAGTGAAGGAATTTCTTGGAATGATGATAATACCATTAATATAAATATCGATTTAGAAGAAGGTAGACAATACAGATTCTCAGAAATATTATTTGTTGGTAATAAAGAATATACTGACGAACAATTAAGAGGAATTCTAAGAATTGATAAAGGTGATGTTTATAATGGAGAAGTTCTTAAAGAACGTGTAAAAGGAGATGGTTCTCCTACTTCAGAAGATTTATCAACCATGTATCAAGATAGTGGTTTTTTATTCTCTCAAGTAAATGCTGTAGAAACAAAAGTTGTAAATGATTCTATTACTGTAGAAATTAGAATTAGAGAAGACGAAAAAGCTAGAATTAGAAAAGTAACTGTTTCTGGAAACGATAAAACAAATGATCACGTTATATTTAGAGAACTACGTGTAAAACCAGGTGATTTATTTAGTAGAAGTAATATTATTAGATCTATTAGAGAAATTGGTCAATTAGGTTTCTTTGATCAAAATGTATCTCCAGATGTAATTCCAGATTATCAAAATAAAACTGCAGATATCGATTTTACAGTTATTGAAAAAGGTGGTAGCCAGATTGAATTACAAGGTGGTTATGGTGGAGGTTCTTTTATTGGTACTTTAGGGCTTTCTTTTAACAACTTTTCTATCAGAAATATTTTTAACAAAGAAGCGTATGCTCCATTACCAATGGGAGATGGTCAAAACTTATCTTTACGTTTACAAACAAGTAGAACATTTAGTACGTATAGTTTTTCTTTCACAGAACCTTGGTTAGGTGGAAAAACACCTCAATCATTATCATTTTCTATTTATTCTTCGAATCAATATCAACTGAACCCACAAACTTTTGATGTTGATAAAAGTAGAAGTTTAGGAATTGTTGGAGCTTCTGTAGGTTTAGGAAAACGTTTAAAATGGCCAGATGATTATTTCCAATTATCACAAACAGTAAGTTACCAAAGTTTTAAATTAAATAATTATGGATTTAATGTTGGTGGAAATGTATTAAGTAATGGTACTTTAAACAACTTATCTTATAACGCAACTCTTACAAGAAATTCTGCAGGACCAAGTTTAATTTTCCCTACTTACGGATCGGAATTTTCTATTGGAGTTAAAGCAACGTTTCCTTACTCTTTAGTAAATAATAAAGATTATACGATTCCTGGTGGTTTATCTGCTGCTGAAACAAGTGCTGCAATTGCTGATAAATATAAATGGTTAGAGTATTATAAATTAAGTGCAAAAGGAAAATGGTATACAGCATTTACAGATAAATTGGTATTAATGACCAATGCTGAAATGGGTTATTTAGGTTTTTATAATGATGCTGTAGGTTTATCTCCTTTTGAAAGATACTTTGTTGGTGGAGATGGAATTGCCGTTTTTCAATTAGATGGTAGAGAAGTTATAGGTTTAAGAGGATATGAAAATAACAGATTATCGCCTTTAGAAGGGGGTTCTATTTATAATAAATTTCAATTAGAATTAAGATATTCTATTACAGATGCACCTTCTGCCTCTATTTATACTTTAGGTTTTTTAGAAGCTGGGAATTCTTATGACAATTTTGATACGTTTAATCCGTTTGAATTAAAACGTTCAGCTGGAGTTGGTGTTAGAATATTTATGCCTGCATTCGGTTTATTAGGGATTGATTTTGCTCACGGTTTTGATCCTTTACCTGGTTTTACAGAAAAATCTGGCTGGCAAACACATTTTATTATCGGAAGACAATTCTAGAAAAACTGTACATTTGTAATGTCGAAAGTTTTTTTGGCACGGTTTTTTCTAAATACATTATACAAATGAAAAATTTATTTTTATTTATAGTTCTTTTATTTACTGTTTCAACTTCTTGGTCGCAAAGAGGTCAAATTATTGCTTATATAGATATGGAGTATATTCTAGAAAATGTTCCTGAATATATACAAGCACAAAATACCTTAGATTCAAAAGTTGCTAAATGGAGAAAAAATTTAGATGAACAAGCGCGATTCATAGAAGTTTTAAAAACTGATTTAGCAAATGAGAAAGCAATTTTAACAAAAGATTTAATTGAAGAAAAGGAAGAAGAAATTACAATTAAACAAGAAGAGTTAAGAAGATTAGAATCTTTATATTTTGGACCTGATGGAGATATGTTCTTGGTTAGAAAACAATTAGTAAAACCAATACAAGACCAAGTTTACAACGCTATTCAAAGTATTGCTGCTAGAAAAAAATACGATTTTGTTTTTGAAAAATCTAGTGATTTAGTCATGCTTTATTCGAATAAAAAATACGATATTAGCGACCTTGTTTTATCAACAATAGACAGAACGAGATTATCAGAAGAAAAAAAGCAAGCACAAGAAGATAGAAGAAATCAAACAACTAGTGCTTCAACAAAAGAACTATCTGAGGAGCAAAAAGCACAAATAGCTAAAAAAACAGCTGACAAAGAAGCTCAAGTAGAAGAAAGTAAAAATAGACAGATAGAAGCTGTAAAAAAGAAAGTTGCAGCACAAGAAGCTCAAAAAAAGCAATTAGAAGAAAAAAAGAAAGCTCGATTAAAACAAAGAGAAGAAAAAAGAGAGTTGTTAAGAAAGAAAAAAGAAGAAGCTAGAAAAAAGAAAGAAGAAGAGCAGAAAAAGAAAGAACAAGAAAAAGAAGATAATTAATATAAAAGTCAAGATTAATAATTAAATTAAAAACAAGAATGAAAAATTTTAAAACGTTACTATTAATTGCTGTATTTACTTTAGGTTTAGGTGGTGTTGCAAATGCACAAAAGATGGGTCATATAGACTTTGAAAAGCTAGTAGCTGAAATGCCTCAAACAAAAAAATTAAAGCAAGATATCGAAAAGTTAGGTAAAACTTATCAAGATGAAGTTGAAGGAATGGCAAAAAAATTAGATGCCAAAATGAAAAAATATCAAGCTGAACAAAATGCTCAAACTAAAGAAATTAACGAAATAAGAGCAAAAGAAGTTCAGCAAGAAAATGCAAGATATGAGCAGTTAAGACAAACTGCATACCAAGACATGCAGAAAAAACAAGCAGAAGGTTTACAGCCAATCATAGAAACTGCTCAGAAAGCAATCGATGATGTTGCTGCTTCTAAAAGCATTTTATATGTATTAGACTCTTCAATGGGTAAGGGTTTATTAGTAAGTAAAGGAGAAGATCTTTTTGCAGCTGTTAAAGCTAAATTAGGATTCTAAAAAACACATTTTAAATGTATTTGAAAACCTACTTTTTTAAGTAGGTTTTTTTATTTTTACACGTATATGAAATCAACTAATTTTCCTATTGGCATTTTTGATTCTGGGATTGGTGGCACTTCTATTTGGAAAGAAATTACAGCTCTTTTACCAAATGAAAATACCATATATCTTTCCGATAGTAAAAATGCACCTTATGGAGAAAAGAGCAAACAGGAAATTATTGATTTATCTATAAAAAACACAGAGTTTCTATTAAAACAAAATTGTAAACTAATTGTAGTTGCTTGTAATACTGCTACCACTAATGCAATTCAGTTTTTAAGAGAAAAATATAACGTTCCATTTATAGGTATAGAACCTGCTATAAAAACAGCTTCTTTAAAAACTAAAACCAACAGAATTGGTATTCTAGCCACAAAAGGAACTTTAAACAGTGAGTTATTTGAAAAAACCTCTAGTACAATCAATAAACAAATTACTGTTAAGGAAACTATTGGAACAGGTTTAGTTGAACTCATAGAAGATGGTAAAATAGATTCTAATGAAATGAAAAACTTACTTTCATTGTATCTTAATCCGTTGCTAAATGAAGGTGTAGATTGTTTGGTTTTAGGATGCACTCATTATCCGTATTTAATTCCACAAATAAGAGAAATTGTGGGCAATAAAATGGAAATTATTGACTCTGGACAAGCAGTTGCCAAACAAACAAAGGTAGTTTTAGAAAAACATCAACTATTAAAAACTGATGCCATAAAAGGCAAACATCAATTTTACATCAATAAAAATAAAGATGTTTTAGCAATGATGATTTCAGAAAATAGTAATCTTATCAATATTAATGAAAAAGATTTTTAAAATAAAAGATAAATTTTAGTTCCTCTTACTTCATCTTTAAAATTTCTTTAATTTCATCTAAGGATTCGGATCCACTTCCTCTATAAATTATTTTTTGATTAGCATCTAATAAAATCAACGTAGGAAATTCTTCTATATGTAAATTATTCATTATTCCTCCTTTATTTGAGCGATTTAATCGATCAGCAAAAAAATGTTGCCAATCCATAGCATTAGAAGCTGTGTAATTTTTAACTTTTTCAACATCTTTATCAAAAGCAATACTTACCAAATTTATATCTTTAGAGTAGGTTTTGTAAAACTTTTTCAAATTTGGAATTTCTTCAATACAGGGTTTACACCAAGTACCCCAAAAATCTAATATTGTAAATGATTTGTTTTTAATAATTTCAGAAAGGTTTATTTTATTTCCTGATAAATCATTTAGTATCACACTTTCCACCTTTTGTCCTGTTCTAAAGCCATAAATATTCTTTTTTGAAGGAATATGTATCAGGATTAATTTAGAAACATCATTTGTAATACTATCAATTACGTATATTTTATTGTCTAATTCAATAGAGTCTTTAATTTGATATGAAAAGTTATTATTAAAAACGTAGCTTTTAGGGCTAAAATTTAAAGAATCTGGCTTTATTAAAATTTTTAAATAAGAATTTTTCAAACCTTGAATAGCCACATCATACTTTTGGTTTTCAGTTTCTAAAGAACCTGACCAATAATCCATTAAATGAAGTACTAATCTTGATTTTTTTAAAACTTCATTTTCTGTTGATGAAAATGTAAAATAATTCAGAGATGGATATACAATAACCTTTCGTTTAAAAGTATCAATTTGAGAATCTTTATAATTCCAATACTCAAAATTAAGAATTGGTAAACTTTCGATTTTTAAAGAATCATTTGCATCAATTCTAAAATCTTTATCGAAAGTTACTACTTTATCATCAGAAAAATCTCCATTGTTGTTATCGTCAATAATTAATGTTTGTGTTTCTCCTTGAAATTTTATGCTTGCTAAAAGCTGAATTTGATTGGGTTTATTTACTTCTACAAGACTATCAATCCCTTTTCCTAAAAATTGGTCTTTATTTATAAAACCTTTTTTATACATCTGATAATAAAATTGATTATAATCCGTATTTAAAGTAGCGATAATAACAGAGTCTTTATCTTTAATACTTAAGAGTTCTAATTGACTTTGATAATACTTAGGTAATTTCTCATTAAAGGAAGAAATTCTTCTAGATTCATGAAGGTAACCAAAAGAAATTTTAGGGCTGGATTTTAATGTAAGATCAATGCTTAAATTATCTGGATTTTTATTTGAAAATTTATTTTTTTGGTCACATCCGAAAAATAAAATTACTATTAATAAACTGTAAGTTAAGCGTTTCATGTATTCAATATTAAAATTAATTTTATCTTAATGTTGTATAATTTTCCGTTAAAAACAGCTTTTATTAAACTGATAATCTAATTAAAATAAGTATCAAAAAAGATAATAAGAGACTTTTAAAATCCGCCAAAAGCAGCATTAATATTAGGACAAGCAGCAGCTCTAGGCTCTCTAGTCCATAAATTGATTCCCACAGTTACTTGATGAAAACCAGTCGTTGTTAAAACTGTTTCATTCATTTGATTTGTGTAGGTATAAGAAAACAGTAAATTTTGATAATTTAAACCAATAATTGGCGATATAAATTGTGCATTTTCGATTGCATTTGCATCAAAACCTCTTCTATAAGACAAAGCTACCCATAATTGAGATTTCGATAAATTCTTATATGCTTTTATATTAAAATCGGCAATTCTTTGTCCTGTTCCTTCTCTAAACTGTAGCATTAAAGATGGCTCAAATTGAATTGGTAAATCCTGTCCAAAATAATACCCTGCAGAAAATATATAGTTTCTTAAATCTAAAGGTTCTTGAACATTTAAATTATTTTTTGCAGTAAGTAATAAATTTTTAACGGTAAAATAAGATGAAAAACCACCTAAATGATAAGCCATACTAAAATCTGCATTGTAATAACTAGTGCTTTCTACAATAGATGCTACAGCAGCATCTCCAGTAAAAGATCTTTGATCAGATTGATTTTGAACAAACGTAAATGCCAAACCAAATGAAAGTTGATTGAAAACTCTACCATCACTCATTTGTAAATGATATGCGTAACTTCCTTGAATCCCTTTTTGTGAATGAAATCCGTTTTTGTCATTAAACAATACAAAACCATAACCTGCATTCGAATATTCTCCAAATTTTGAATGAAAACTTAACGTCTGTAAAGCTGGTGCATTCGGAATTCCTGCCCATTGTTGCCTTGCTGTAAAACGTAATTTACTAGAATTACCAATACCTGCTGCAGAAGGATGCACTAAATACACGTTGTCAGAAAGATAATCTTGATAAATAGGTAACGTTTCTTGAGAAATACCTTTTAATGAAAAAAGAAATAGAAATAGCAAAGAAATCCTAGAGTACAATAACTTCATTAAAAATAAATTAATTTTAAGTTTCAAATATATCGATTTAAAAAGAATAATTTCTTTTAAAGGTAAAGTTTTAACATAGTAAAAAACGAATAAATTTCTGAATTGGTATAAAGTATTCTGATTTTTGATTTTAAGAAACTTATGTAAAAAATAGAAAATCATTTATATCTCAACTCGTAAAGATTAGTTTTACTATATTTGATTTTATTGATTGTAATCAAATAATAAATTTATCAACCAAAAAAATGTGATTGTAATTCATAAAAACTTATGTTTTAGCTGATGAAACTATCATAAAAAACAGCATGAAATTTATAGCCTCCCCCATCAATATTAAATTTAGCAATAAAATAGTTTTCGTAAGCATTTTTCTTATTTTCGGTTTCCTTTTGAATCTTTATTCTAATAAAATTAATTTTCCTTTTTTAGATAATTTTTTAGCGCCAACTGCAACAATTAGTTCAGATCAATCAAATGGCTGTGTTGATATAGAAACAGATATAATTTTCACAGGTTCAGGTGGCAGTGCTCCTTATACTTTTACATACCAAATAAATAATGGTGCAGAAACAACTATAAAATCAACAAGTGGAGATTTAGCAACGCTACAATATAAAAATGCGACTGCTGGAACTTATACTTTCAAATTGATAAAAGTAGAGGATGATGCAAATACCACACAAGCAATTTCAGGTCAAGAAATTACAATTAGTATAAATGAAAAACCTACTGTAGAATTTGATTTTAATAAAAACGAAGCTTGTTCTGAAGAAAGTATTCAGTTTAATGTTACTACTGAGACAGGAGAAGCACCCTTTACATATCTCTGGAATTTTGGTGATGGAAATTCATCAACTGAAAAAAACCCAACGTATGCATATACTTCTCTAGGTTGTGGAATTATTGACTATGGTGTAAGTTTAATTATTACAGATAAAAATGGTTGTACAAATAGCTTTGCCAAACAAATATTAGTAAAAGAAAAACCAGAAATTGCATTTAGAGATCAAAAAACTAGAGAAAGTGTTTTTACTAATTGTGGTAACATTTCATCTACTAGTGGTTCAGATTATGAGGTATTCGTTGAAAAAATATCAAATACTACATGTATTGACTCTTATTTTATAGATTGGGGAGATGGTTCTACAACTGCAGCAGCTAGTTTTCCTGCAACTCATACGTATACTAGTGTTGGTGTTTTTAATATGAAAATTAAAGCAACTGGAGATAATGGTTGTAGTAACGAGGTTTCTTATCAAGTAAAAAATGTTAGTAATCCTGCAGGAGGTTTTGAAAGCCCTGGAAATACAAGTAATTTATGTTTACCAACAGATAATTTAAATTTTGGAATTACAAATTGGGGTTTAAATTCATCTGACACCATGTATTTCGTAGATTTTGGAGATGGTGTATTAGAAACATATACACAAGCAGAATTAGTTGCTTCCTCATCTTATAACGCTGCAAATCCTGCTAATTCATCTAAATTTCTTACATCTCACGTATATAATAGAGGAAGTTGTTCTGAAATTAATGGTCAGTTTGTTGCTACGTTAACGATACAAAATGCTTGTTCTTCTACACCTTTTACAATTTCTAATATTACTGTTTTAGAATCCTCTGTAGCAGAATTTGATGCTCCAGAAAGTAGTTGTATTAACACTAATATTTTGTTTGATAACCTATCTATTATTGGTGATGAATCTAGCTGTTTAAAAAATGCTGACATTACTTGGGACTTTGGAGATGGAACAGTAAGAAATTTATTATCTGTAAAAACTGCTGAAGATATACAACATACCTATACACAACCTGGTAATTACACTGTTTCTTTATCAATAATAAGTAAATGTGGTACAGATGTTTTTACCAAAGATATTTGTATAGAGCCCGAAATCAATCCAACATTTTCTGTAAATACAGATGCTGGTTGTATCCCTTTAAATGTAATTACCACAAATACAACAGATCAAAGTGAATTATGTAGCACTCCAACGTATTTATGGGCTGTAACATATGCTGCAGATAATTGTGGCACTGCAGAAGGTTTCGCGTTTACGAACGGAACTGATGAAACCTCAGAAAATCCAGAATTTATATTTACGAATCCTGGAAAATATGAACTTACCAAAACAACAACTACAAGTTGTGGAGAAGAAACAGTTTCAAAAATTATTGATGTAAAAAAACCACCCACTGTAACTATAAATCCTATTGATGATTTTTGTGGATCAACAATCATTAACCCTATTGCAGTTGTAGAAAATTGTACTTCTGACACAAGTAATATTACTTATAATTGGACTTTTGTTGGTGGAACTCCTGCAAATTCAACATCCTTAAATCCTGGAGATATTACATATAATACTGCTGGTGTTTATGAAGTTTCTTTAGAAGTTACAAGCGAATGTGGCGTTTCTAACACAGCAACACAAACCTTCGAAATTTTCGAAAAACCGATTCTTACAAATACCGATTTAACACAAGAAATTTGTTCGGGTCAAAGTACTTCAGAAATTGTACTAGTATCCAATAATCCAGCTGTAAATTATGCTTGGGTTGCAACTGCAGGTGCAAATATTACTGGTTTTATAGCCAATGGAAACTCCAATATAATTCCTGCTCAGACATTAATTAATAATGGAACTACTCCTGAACAAATTATCTATACTGCAACTGCAACCTTTGGAATTTGTGAAAGTGATGAACTTGAATTTATAATTACCGTAAATCCTTCTCCAGAAATTTCTACACAACCAACTTCTTCTGAAGTTTGCTTAAATGGAACTGCAACTCTTTTAGAAGTTGCTTATCAAAAAGGAACAGGAACTCCAAGTTATCAATGGTTTTCAAATACTATTGATGCAAATTCTGGTGGAACAGAAATTCCTAGTGAAACAACAAATTCTTACAATCCTCCAACAAATGTGTTGGGAGAAACTTTTTATTATGTAGAAATTTCTTTTTCTTCTGGTGGATGTTCATTAATTGTATCAAACACAGCAAGTGTACTTATACAACCTCAAATAACTGTAGATGCTGTAGCTGCTCCACAAACAATTTGTGTAAATGGAACTGCAAATGAACTAGAAGTTTCTTTTTCTGGTGGTACAGGAAATGCAAGTTATCAATGGTATTCTAATGCTACAAATTCAAATTCTGGAGGAATAGAAATTCCTGGAGCCACAAACAAAACATATACTCCAAATGCATTTACAACTGCTGGAAATTTCTATTTTTATGCAGAAATTTCTTTGGATGGAAATGGTTGTTCATCAGCTTTTAGTGATGCTTTTGAAATAAATGTGTTGACGAATCCTGTAATTGATTCCCAACCAATTGCCACTCAAGAACTGTGTCAAAGTGTAATTCCAACTGATTTAACTGTAACAGCTTCTGGTGGTTCATCTTCTGACAAAACATATCAATGGTTTATCAATAATACAAATTCTACGACAGGTGGAACTGCAATTACTGGTGCAAATAGTAATACGTATACGCCAATAACTACAAATGTTGGTACTTTTTATTATTATGCAGTTGTTTCTCAACCTGAATCAGGTTGTAGTGTTACAAGTGATATTTCTGAATTAATCGTTAATGATGCTCCCAATATTATAACACATCCTATTTCATCTGAAATATGTTTAAATGGTTCTGCAACAACTTTAGAAGTTGCGTATCAAAATGGAACAGGAACTCCAAATTACCAATGGTTTTCAAATACTGTTGATGCAAATTCTGGAGGAAATCCAATTACTGGTGAAATAACAAATTCTTATAACCCACCAACAAATTCGGTTGGTGAAACATTTTATTATGTAGAAATTTCTTTTTCTTCTGGTGGTTGTTCACTCATTATTTCTGAAACAGCAAGCATACATGTGCAACCTCAAATAAATGTGAATCCAGTAGCTGCTCCACAAACTATTTGTATTGATGGAACTGCAAATGAATTAGAAGTTTCTTTTTCTGGAGGAACAGGAAATGCTACTTACAAATGGTTTTCGAACACAACAAATTCAAATTCTGGAGGAACAGAAATTATAGGCGCTACAAATAATTCGTTTACTCCAAATGCTTTTACAACTGCTGGAACTTTTTATTTTTATGCAGAAATCTCTTTAGATGGAAATGGTTGTTCATCTGCATTCAGTGATGTTTTTGAAATAAATGTACTTCCTGATCCAATTATCGATAGTCAGCCAATTGCAGCACAAGAACTGTGTCAAAATGTAATTCCTACTGATTTAGCTGTTTCAGTTTCTGGTGGAACTACTTCTACTAAAACATATCAATGGTTTATCAATAATACAAATTCTACAACTGGTGGGACTTCAATAAATGGTGCAAATGCAGCTATTTACACTCCAGAAACCTCATCTGTTGGTACTTTTTATTATTATGCAGTTATTTCTCAGACTGAATCTGGTTGTAGTGTTACAAGTGATATTTCAAGACTAAAAATAAATGAAGCACCTACTTTTACAACTCAACCTATTTCTTATGAAATTTGTTTAAATGAGCCTGTAACCCCTTTACAAGTAACATATCAAAATGGAACAGGAACTCCTGCTTATCAATGGTTTTCGAATACAGTTGATGCAAATTCTGGTGGAACAGAAATTCCTGGTGAAATAACAGCGTCTTATAACCCACCAACAAATACTCTTGGAGAAACTTTTTATTATGTAGAAATTTCTTTTTCTTCTGGTGGATGTTCGAAAATTATTTCTGATACTGCCAAAATAAGTATTAGCGAAATTCCTGTAATTAGTGATGCAGCAATTACAATTTATAGTAAAGGTACTTTTGTATTTGATCCAACTACTGTACTAGGAAATATAGTTCCTGCTGATACAAAATATACATGGTCTGCTCCTACTTTTAGTCCTGCAGGCTCAATTCTTGGAGCTTCAGCAGCAAATACACAAGATGCAATTAGTCAAACTTTAGAAAATACTGGAACAACTCCAATCGTAGTAACCTATATAATTACGCCTGCAACTACAAAATGTGTTGGGGACACTTTTGTATTAGAAGTTACTGTAAACCCAAGCATGAACTCTAATGCTGTGGTTACAAATATTAGTTGTTTTGAGGCTAATGATGGTATAATTACTACAAATATTGATGGAGGAATTCCTTTTACAACTGGCAATCCTTACTTAGTTTCTTGGAGTGGTCCAAATGGATTTACATCAACAGAAACAACAATTACTAATTTAGAAATTGGTACTTATACTTTGAGAATTGAAGATTCCACAGGTTTTTTTAAAATTGAACAATGGATTGTAACACAACCCGATATTTTATCAATTGTAAAAAATACAGAAAGAAATATTTCTTGTTTTCAAGGAAATGATGGAGCTTTAGCAGTAACCATTTCTGGAGGAACAGCTCCTTATACCTATAATTGGACAACTACAAATGGAAGTGGAATTGTACCAAACCAAAAAAATCAAAATACATTAACAGCAGGAAGTTATGCTTTGGAAGTTGTAGATCAAAATAACTGTACAATCACAACCAATTTTGTGCTTACGCAACCAGATGGATTGAACGTAACTGTAAATCCTACAGAAGAAATTTTGTGTTTTGGAGATGCTGCTGGTGAAATTGAAATTAATGTTTCTGGAGGAACTAAAGTAGAAATTTCTCCTGGTGTTTTTGATTATTTATACAGTTGGTCTGGTCCAAATGGATTTGTAAGTGCTTCTAAAAACATTAACAATTTAGTTTCTGGAACATACACAGTAAACGTTACAGACGATTTAGGATGTACAACAAGCACAGATGTGGTAATTAATCAAGCAACAGAAATTAAAATAGATGTTACCAAAATTGATGTTACTTGTTATGGAAAAGCAGATGGTGCCATCGATTTAACTGTAACTGGTGGTAAAGAACCTTATCAAATTTCTTGGAGTAATTTAGGAAACGGATTATCACAATCTAATTTAACTGCAGATACGTATACAGCAACAATTACAGATGCTAATAATTGTGTAAAACAGACAACTATTACAATTACACAACCTATCTTTTTTATAGATCCTGTTGTAAAACCAATTTCTTGTAATGGCGAAAGTGATGCTTCAATCGATTTAAATTTAATTGGTGGAGTTGCACCTATTTCAGTTATTTGGAGTGATGATGCAAGTGCAGGAGTTCAAAGAAATAATCTTGCTGCAGGCACATACAATGTTACAATTTTAGATAGTGATATAAATCAATGTCCTATTGAAAAAACTTTTATAATTACAAATCCACCAGCAATTGCAGTATCTACTGTAGTTGTAAATGCAGAAGATTGTGATATTGCCAATAGTGGAAGCATAAATTTAGATGTTTCTGGAGGAACTGCTCCTTATACTTTTTTATGGAACACAAATGCAACAACCGAAGATTTAAATAATATTCCACAAGGAGATTATTCAGTAATTATTACAGATGCAAATGGTTGTAGTTTAGAAAGACAATTTAATATTTTTAGACAAGAACCTTTATCTATTACATTTACTGAAACCACGCTTACAGATTGCGATTTAAAAACAGTAAATAAACAAACAAAAGCAAATGTAACTGGTGGGTATTTACCATATACATATACTTGGTCTGCTGGAAATGTTTCAGCAACAGATACTAGTATAATGGTTACTGATCAAATAGGAAGTTATTCTTTAACAGTTACTGATAACAAAGGCTGTACAGCAACCAAATCTTTTTCTATTGATATAACAGCTATTGGAGATACAGAATTTAATTATAGTGCTTTTTCATTAAGTACTTATGATTTTTTATCAGTAGAAGATCCAATACAATTTACGAATCTTACAACTGGAGATTACACTAGTTTACAATGGGATTTTGGTGATGGAAGTCCACCAACTAATGAAGAAAATCCTGTGCATATTTATGATCAAGTTGGCACTTTTACGATTGCTTTAACAGCAGAATTTACTGTTGGTTGTGTTGAAACTTTTACGCGAATTGTAGAAATTACCAAAGGTTATAAATTAGTAAATCCAACTGCATTTACGCCAAATGGAGATGGTTATAACGAAACGATAAGACCTTCTCACAGAGGTTTTACAAGTTTAAATATGATTATTTACGATACTTGGGGAACCACAATTTATACTGAAGAAGGTTTAGATTTAAAAGGTTGGAATGGTTTTACAAACGAGAAACCTGCTGAAAATGGCAATTATGTAATGCTTGTAAAGGGTATTACCTTTTTTGGAAAGGAAATTATAATAAGTTCACCTGTAACACTTTTAAAATAAGATGAAGAAACTACTCCTTATTTTTCTCGTTTTTTCAGGGTTGCAAATGCAAGCTCAAGATGTATTGTTTTCGCAAAACTTTTTAGTACCAGAAACCATAAACACCTCCTTTACAGGTGCTATAAGAGCAGCTAAAATTGGCTCAATACATAGATCTCAATGGAGAAATGCTGCTTTTAAAACCAATTCTAGCTTTGTGTATTTTGATACCTGGTTCGAAGGTTTTAAAACAGGTTTAGGCGTGTCTTTTTTAAACCAAACAGAAACTGCATCTGCTTATACTTTTAATCAAATAAATATAAATTATTCTATGGCTTTTCAGTTGAGTGATACTTGGTTTTTTAGACCTAGTATTTCTGCAGGTTTTGGAATGAAAAATTACGGCTTTCAAAATATTTTATTAGAAGACCAAATAAACTTGAATAACAACATCATTAATACAAGTAGTTTGGATCCTCTTTTATTAAGTACACAAAGAAATTTTTTCGATTTTAGTTCTTCTATTCTTTTTAATAACGATGATTCTTGGATTGGATTAACCATAAAACATTTAAACAAACCCAATATTTCTTTAACCGAAAATGGTAATATTCCTTTGGATATTTTTTGGTCTGTGCATACCAAATATTATCTCCCTTTTTTAGAAGGCACAAGAAGTTGGTTTGCTAGTAAAAGTAAATTTTATGTTTTAGGTAATTTTATGATGCAAGGAAATGTAAACAGATTCGATGTTGGTTTCCAATACATTTTTGAAGATCAATTCTCTCTGGGAATTACTGCTGCAACATCACCCATAAAAACGGATGTAAATAGTCCATTAGTAAACTCTGTAAGTACGTTTGCAGGAATTAGATGGCAAGGTTTTAGATTTGGATATTCTTACGATTTTAACACAACAGAACTCATTAATACTGGAGGAATTCATGAGTTTTCAGTTGCTTACGATTTCAGCTTAGATATTAGAGCTTTAAACAGATATAAGTGTGTTTCTTATTTTTAGAGTGATGAGAAAACATCAATCTAAAAATAAGAATATTTATTAGTAATACTGTAGAATTAAATTTCGCTCCTATGGAGCTTTATAAGATTTTTTGTTATTCTTTTATTAGTATTTCGCTCTTACAGAGCTAAAATACCAGAAAGATGAAATTAATAAATCTAATATAATCCAAAAAAATAAAAACCTTATAATTTACCTAATTTACAGCATTCAATTTCTACTTAATCTTTAAAGATTTTGCAATAGCTTCTAACTCAAAAAGAAAGGCTCTTTTGTTTACAGAAGGTGCATAAGTAAAACCTTCTACAATAACTAATCTATTATTTTTCTTATCTATAACTGTATAATTTAAAAAAGGACCAGCCATAAAATCGTTTTTAACTTCCCATTTTCCACGAGTTTCATAGGCTTTTTTGCCATCAATTATAGCATCAAAAGTATAAGGAGTATAGGCTTCTTCAGTAATCATGTGCATGGTTTCTGGTTTAGAACCAGGTATGTATTTTTTACCAATCATATTTCTAACAGCAACAATGCTATCTGATACCTGAGTTTCATCTCCTAAAGGAACTGAATACACTAAGATGTTATTACTACCAGATTTTGCAATTCCGCTTGTTAAATGATTACGTAACCACAAGAATTCTCCTGTATCATCAACCGTTTTAAATTTATCTGGAATTAAAAGCGAAAGTCCTAAATTATCTAACGTTTTGTATTTTACGTTTTCATCTATTTGGCCTTCGAAAATATTTTGTGTAAAAGCAATATCTGCATCTAAAAAGGTTCTTCTAATTTCCTCTTTACGCTCTTGAAGAATTTTTATAATACCAGCATCATCTTTGGCTTGCACATACACAACAGTTTGTGGTTTGGCATAAATATTTTTCCTTACTGAAAAATTTTCTTTATCTCCTTCAGTAATAATTAGGATATTTCTCCCACCTTTCATCATAGAACTAAAACCATCTGGTGCCACTTGAGAAACTGATAAAATTGTTTCTGGCTGAGGCAATCCTACCATTAATTCTCCGAAAGAATTTTTAATTTCTTGACCAATATCTCCTGTCCAATCGCTCATTTTTACAACGACCATTACTTTATTAATTTTACCAATAGAAGTTCTCAGAATCTTTTGATCATTTCCTACACAAGAGGATAATAAAAATGCAATCGTTAGTATTGAAAGTAATTTTTTCATGAGTTTAGTTTTCATAATTTTAAGTTTGGTTAACACTTTTAACACACCAAATATTATTCCATTTTTTAAAATTTCTGATAAAAAATCATCAAATCTTTAAAATATATTCATTTGAGTTTCTTTTGGTGAAAATCGAAGTATTTAATCACTTTAAAAATAGCATTTTAGATAAATTTTATCAAAAGAAAAACTCAGAGTGTCAATAAAAAAAATAAAGTTAATCAATATTGATTAAAAAACACTTATTGTAATTTTTTAGGATAAACATAAATCCTCTGCCCTATTTTTAAATTACTCGTTTTTAAACTATTCCAACGTTTAATATCGCTAACTCTAACTCCAAATTTATCAGCAATTTTACCTAAGTAATCGCCACTTTTAACTGAGTAACGAATACGTTTATCCATTTCAAAATATTTTGGCAAAGGTTTTTCTCTTTTTGCATCATCTGCATCTGCTAAAGCATACAATTCGGTTTCTTTATCTAAAAATTCGATAATTTTATTACTTGGCAATCTTAAAGCGTAATTTCTATCTTTTATAAAAGGAATAATATCTAATTTATAAGACGGATTTAAATCCGTTAAAACTTCTTCATCTACACCAATAGTTTCAGAAATTTGATCGAAACTAACTGTTCTTTTTACACGAACTGTATCTGTTTGAAAATCGAACATTTTAGGAAGATCTGAATAAATATTATGATCATTTGCATGTTCAAAAATGTACATAGTTGCATAAAAAGCAGGAACATAACTAGCTGTTTCCCTTGGTAAATAAGGTCTTATATTCCAGTAATTTGTAAAACCTCCTGAACGTTTTATCGCTTTTGAAACATTTCCTGGACCAGAATTATAAGCAGCTAAAGCCAAATCCCAATCACCAAAAATGGTGAATAATTGGCTTAAATATTTGCAAGCTGCAATGGTTGCTTTTACAGGATCATGTCTTTCATCTACATAAGAACTTACTTTTAAATCGAATTCTTTTCCTGTTCCATACATAAATTGCCACAAACCAGCTGCACCAACCCAAGATTTTGCTCTAGGTTTTAAAGCCGATTCTACAATGGCTAAATATTTCATTTCCAAAGGAATATCATACTGATCTAAATACTGCTCAAACATCGGAAAATAGTATTTTGCTTTCGCCATTAAAGCAGGATAATATTTTGAACGATACAACAAATAACTATTAATAACCTTCTCTAAAGCTGGGTTGTATGCTAAATTAAAAGGTGTTCTGGCATTTAATGCTGCTAATCTAACTTTTAGTAAATCAGAAGTTACTGCTTGTTTAAAATTACCAGTAATGTCTTTATCATTTATTACATATTCTAAAGTATCTAATAAAGCCGAATTGAATTTTTCCTCAACCAACAAACTATCAATAACCCTTAAATCATCATCTGAAAAATATAATTTCTTTGAAGGTTTTATAATAGAATCTGTAGTAATAACTACAGCTTTCTTTTTTTTGATTGGTAAATTACCTTTTTGAGCTAGACTAAAAAATGAAATACTGAATACTAAAACACTTAAAATTTGTTTCATAAAAATACTAAAATTCTAGTTCTAATGCAATTGGACAATGATCTGAATGTTTGGCTTCTGATAAAATATAAGCTCTTGAAATTTTTTCTTTTAAGGGTGATGAAACCATAGCATAATCTAAACGCCAACCTTTGTTATTCGCTCTAGAATTTGCTCTGTAACTCCACCAAGAAAACTGCTGTACTTCTTGATTTAAATATCGGAAACTATCAATAAATCCGTTATTGATAAAATCGCCAATCCAAGTTCTTTCTTCTGGTAAAAAGCCAGAAACACCTTTCATTTTTGGATTGTGAATATCAATTTCTTCGTGACAAATATTATAATCGCCACAAATAACCAAATTCGGAATTTCTTGTTTTAAAGTAGCGATGTATTCTTGAAATTCATCCATATAATTAAATTTATAACCCAATCTTGCAGCATTTGTGCCTGAAGGAAGGTATAAACTCATCACAGAAACCTCATCAAAATCTACACGTAAATTTCTGCCTTCAAAATCCATAGATTCAATTCCTGTTCCATATTCCACATGATTTGGTTTTTCTTTACAAAAAATGGCCACTGAAGAATAGCCTTTTTTTTGTGCAGAAAACCAATAATGATAAGGATAACCAGCATTTTCAAATTCAGATAAATCTAATTGCTCTTTGTGTGCTTTTGTTTCTTGAATGCAAATTACATCTGGATTTGCAGCTTGCAACCAATCTAAAAAGCCTTTTTTTAAAGCTGCTCTAATTCCGTTTACGTTGTATGATATTATTTTCATTTAAGCCTATCTTAATCTTCCCATTTCGACTGCGCTCAATGCAGGCTTGGGAAGAAACACTCTTGTGTTAATTTTTATATTTTTTAACCTTCAAAAGGTTTAAAACTCTTTGAAGGTCAAGTTTTAATTAATCTAAAATTATTGGTTTCTTCAAAAAAACCCAAATAATTTGTGTTTTTTCTCCTGTTTCTGTAATTAGTTTCTTTTTTCTTGGTGATAAAATTACAGCGATAAAAGAAGAGATACTTGTTCTAAAAAGTATATGATCAACACTTAGAAAAAAATCAAAAATAAAGATAAAAACCAATGTTAGTATAAAAATAACTAAATAAGGTTTCTTTGCGAAATACTCCATTCTTAAAAATTACACTTTTTTATTAATTACTTTTTTAAAAAACAACCATTTAATCTGTTCTACTTCTCCATGTTGTGTATCAACCATTTTTACTTTTGGCGATAAAACAAAGGCTAAAACTACAGATATAGAAGTGCTAATTACAGTATTTTCAATTTTGAATCCTTTTTCGAATATCAGCAAAAAAACAACCACCAATAAAGGAGTAATTAACCAATAAGTTTTTTTAAATAGTTTCATTTTTAAAAATTATGTTTTTTTATTAAATCCCTTTTTAAAAAACAACCATTTTATTTGTTCTTCTTCTCCATGTTGTTTTTGAACAGTTTTTATTTTGGGTGATAAAATAAAAGCCAACCCTAAATTTATTATGATTGTATAAAAATTCGGTTCATATTCTAAAACTTTGTAAATAATTAATCCAAATAAAATTATTAATACAGGAAATAAAAAAGGCAAAATCATTTTTATTTTTTTCATATCAAAAAAATTATTTGAATAGGTAAACTCCTTTTTAAAGTTTTTATTGAGCGAAATAGAAAGAATTTATATTTTCATTTCAGGAATCTCACCATTGACAACTAAAATTCCTTCTGTAGCATTTTGAATTTCTTCTACAGAAACTCCTGGTGCTCTTTCTAACAAATGAAACGCATTATCTTTTACTTCTAAAACTGCTAAGTTTGTGACTACTTTTGTAACACAGCCAACACCAGTTAAAGGCAAAGAACATTGTTTTAAAATTTTAGATTCGCCAGCTTTATTAGTGTGCATCATTGCAACAATAATATTTTCTGCAGATGCTACTAAATCCATAGCTCCACCCATTCCTTTTACCATTTTTCCTGGAATTTTCCAGTTGGCAATATCGCCATTTTGAGAAACTTCCATAGCTCCTAAAATAGTTAAGTGAACGTGTTTACCACGAATCATAGCAAAACTCATAGAAGAGTCAAAAAAACTTGCTCCAGGCATTGTTGTTATGGTTTGTTTTCCTGCATTTATAATATCTGCATCTTCTTCGCCTTCAAAAGGAAAAGGTCCCATTCCTAAAACGCCATTTTCAGATTGAAACTCAACCTCAATATCATCTCTAACATAGTTTGCAACCAACGTAGGAATTCCTATTCCTAAGTTTACGTAAAAACCATCTTGAACTTCTTGTGCAATTCGCTTAGCGATTCCTATTTTATCTAGAGCCATAATTAGTTTCTTTGTCTTACTGTTCGTTGTTCTATTCTCTTTTCGTAATCTTTTCCTTGAAAAATTCTTTGTACAAATATTCCTGGAATATGAATATTATTAGGATCTAAATCGCCAACTGCAACCAATTCTTCTACTTCAACTACTGTAATTTTTGCAGCTCCACACATGTTTGGATTAAAGTTTCTTGACGTTCCTTTAAAAATTAAATTTCCAGCAGCATCACCTTTCCAAGCTTTTATAAAAGCAAAATCTGCTTTAAAAGCAGGTTCTAAAACATACATTTTTCCATCAAAATCTCTTGTTTCTTTACCTTCTGCAACTTCAGTTCCAAAACCTGCAGGTGTATAAAATGCAGGAAAACCAGCTTGTGCAGCTCTACATTTTTCTGCTAAAGTACCTTGTGGAGTTAATTCTACTTCTAATTCTCCAGATAACATTTGGCGTTCAAACTCATCATTTTCACCTACATAAGAAGAAATCATTTTTTTGACTTGCTTATTTTGTAATAATAATCCCAAACCAAAATCATCTACACCAGCATTGTTAGAAATACAAGTTACGTCTCTAACATTTAATTGTACCAATTCTGAAATTGCATTTTCAGGAATGCCACATAAACCAAAACCACCTAGCATAAAAGTCATTCCATTTTCAACTCCTTTTAAAGCATCTTGAACGTTGTTTACTTTTTTGTTTATCATTAGAATTATATTTTATTTGTAAATAGATTTAATCTGAGGTAGTTAAAAAAAAATCAACTATCATAAATGATTAAACATTTATTTTATTAAAAATCGGTGTCCAAAGAGGTTCCAATATTAGTATCCTCAGGTTTTTCATCACAATTTATATTGATTGATAAATTTTCTGGTTTTTCAAAATCTTCTTTACTAATATTTAAGGATTTATCTTCATAACATTTTTGCATAAATAGTGCCCAAGTTGGCAAAGCCATAGTTGCACCTTGCCCTTTTGAAATTCCTGCAAAATGCGTTGATCTATCTTCTCCACCTGTCCAAACTCCAGTTGTTAAATTTGGAACAATTCCCATAAACCATCCATCAGATTGATTTTGTGTAGTACCTGTTTTACCAGCAATTGCATTGGTAAAATTGTATGGAAAACCTGTAACAGAGCCTCCTCCTGAACTCCAATTTGAACGCAATCTAATTCCTGAACCAGATTTTGTTACACCTTCTAACAAATTTAAAATCACATAGGCTGATTCTTCACTTAAAACTTCTTGTGTTTTTGGCACAAAGTCTTTTAAAACAGTTCCGTTTTTATCTTCAATTCTTGTAATAATCATAGGTGCAACTCGCAAACCTTTGTTCGCAAATGTACTATAAGCACTTACCATTTCATATAAAGATAAATCTACTGCACCTAGAGCTATAGATGGATTTGCTTGAATTTCGGTTTCAATTCCTGCAGCTTTTGCCAAACGTACCACGTTTTCTGGTCCAACTTCATCTATTAATCTTGCTGATATTGTATTTACAGAACCTGCTAAACCATCTTTTAATGTTAACATTCCTCCATATTTTTGACTTGAATTTTCTGGAGTCCAAGGTTCTGGAATGCCATATTTACCAGCTGGAATTGTATAAGGTGTGTTTGGCAACATATCACAAGGAGAACGCCTTAATTGATTAATTGCAGTTGCATATACAAAAGGTTTAAAAGTAGAACCTACTTGTCTCTTTTGTTGAGCAACAGCATCATACTTAAAATGTTTATTATTAATACCACCAACCCACGCTTTTATATGTCCTGTTTGTGGCTCTATGGATAATAATCCCGAACGTAAAAAATACTTATAATAACGAATAGAATCATTTGGAGACATAATGGTATCTCTATCTCCTTTCCAAGAGAAGACTTTCATTTTAGTTTTTTTATTAAAAATCTTGTCAATTTCTTTGGATGATTTCCCAGCAATTTTTAAACGTTTATAACGATCTGAATTCTTTTTTGCTCTATCTATAATTCCATTAATTTGGTCTTTATCTATATCGTAAAAAGGCGCAGTTTTATTTCTTTCTTGTTCTTTAAAAAAGTAAGATTGTAAGTTTGCCATATGTTCTGAAACAGCTTCTTCAGCATATTTTTGCATTCTAGAGTCTATAGTTACATATATTTTTAAACCATCACTAAAAATATTATATTCTTCGCCATTTGGTTTTGGATTGTTTTGTACCCATTTACGCATCACTTTTTGTAAGTGTGTTCTAAAATAGGTGGCATACCCTTCATCATGACTTTCTGGAGTATAATCAAGATCTAATGGTAATTGTTGTAAACTAACCTTTTCGCTTTCAGAAATGAAGTTATTTTTTGTCATTTGTAATAAAACAACATTTCTTCTTTGTTTTACCAATTCTTCTCTTCTTAAAGGATTAAAATAAGAGGAGTTTTTTAACATCCCAACCAACATAGCAGATTCGTGAATTTCTAATTCTTTTGGTTCTTTACCAAAGTAAATTCTGGCTGCAGAACGAATACCAACTGCTTGATTTAAAAAATCGTATTTATTTAAATACCATGCAATAATTTCTTGCTTTGTATATTGCTTTTCTAATTTAGTGGCAACTACCCATTCTTTTACTTTTTGAAGTACTCTTTCAATCTTATTTGTAGATCTTTTTTTAGTAAACAACATTTTAGCTAATTGTTGCGTAATTGTACTTGCACCTCCACTTCCTGGTTTAATAACAGCTCTTGCTGTTCCTCTATAATCGATTCCAGAATGTTCGTAAAAACGCTCATCTTCTGTTGCCACCAAAGCATTTACCAAATTTTCTGGCAAGTCATTAAACTTAATAGGTGTTCTATTTTCAGTTGCATATTTACCGATAGTAACACCATCTGCAGAAATTACTTCAGTAGCCAAATTGGTTTGTGGATTTTCTAATTCTTCAAACGTTGGCAAGGCTCCTAGACCACCTACTGAACCCACAAAAAACAATCCTACAAAAAACAATAATCCACCTAAAACGATTGCCCAGAACCAGATGATATATTTCTTAAAACTTGTTGTTGCTTTCTTTTCCATAATAAAATTTCTTCTCAACAGTGTTGAGATTTTTTAATTAAATTCCCTTTTTTTATACTGATGATGCATCAATAAAAAGAAAATTACTCTACTTTTTCGATGCTAAAACCTACATCTTGCACACCTTCTAAAATAGGCATCGCTTTTACTTCGCCATTTTTACGCATTGCATGTTGTATGTTAAGTATATATTTTCCTGATTTTGGAAAAACCTTTTCTTCTTTATAAAATAATTTATTCTCTTTAATATCTGTAAACCCTTTCCCTAAATAGTTACCAGCATTATCTGCCATTTCATATTGCAAAGTATCTATAATTTTATCTCCATTTGGAAAATTTAAAGCTGTAATTACATATAAATTACTGTATGCATATTCATTATTATTTCTAATATTGATAAACAGATTTTTGGGTGAAACAGTATCAATTACATCAAACTCAAAAGAAATATTTTTATGCGCTTCCCAACTTCCATTGGGTAGTGATTCGTATGCTGTAAAAGTGATTTTATCATTACAAGAAACAAAGAACAGCACTGCAATTAAAAAAAATAAATTCCTATTTTTCTTGAGGGCTTTCTCCATTTTTAGGCTTGTTATTATTTCTGTTTTTATTATTTCTTCTAGGTTTATTTGGTTTTGAGCCTTCAGCTTTTGGTTGATTTGGCTCATTTGGACTTTTTGGTGTATTTGGTTTCCTATCAGCCTTTGGTCTTGGTGTTCTTTTTGGTTTGTTATTCGCTTTTGGCTGACTAACATTTCCATCCGCTTTTGGTTTCTGATTCGGATTTTCAGTAGCTTTTGGTTTTTGATTCGGATTTCTTTTCGGTCTTCTCTTTGCTGGTTGACTTTGCGTGTTTTCTTTTGAAGAATTTGCATTAGCTGCAACCGGTTTTTTATTTTTTTTGTTCCTGTTATTTCTTCTTTTACTTGTTTTTGGCGTATCAAAACGTGTTAAACTGTCTTGCCCAACTGCATCTTCAAAATCAACTTTTTTAGGAATTTCTATTTCAGATTCATATTCTTCTAACGGAATAGATTTCTCGTTATTTTTATTTAAATCGATTATTTCCTGAACTTGATCTAAGGTTAATTGAAACCACTTAAAACGTTCTTCTTTATATGTGTACCAAAGATGTTTTTTAAAAATATCCATCTTTACAAAAACGGCATCTCCTTTTTCTGTTTTTAAAATTACGTCTTGTTTAGGAAATGCTTTTAAAGCATCTAAATAAGTGTCTAATTCAAAATTTAAACAACATTTTAGCTTTCCACATTGTCCTGCTAATTTTAAAGGATTTAAAGATAATTGCTGATAACGTGCAGCAGAAGTGCTTACTTTTCTAAAATCTGTTAACCAAGTAGAACAGCATAATTCTCTTCCACAAGAACCAATTCCACCTAATCTTGCAGCTTCTTGTCTTGCACCCACTTGTTTCATTTCTACTCGAATTGAAAAAGCACCTGCTAAATCTCTAATTAATTGTCTAAAATCTACTCTTGCATCAGCAGTATAATAAAAAGTAGCTTTGTTTCCATCTCCTTGATATTCTACATCAGAAAGTTTCATTTGTAAACCTAACCTTCCTAATATTTCTCTACCTTTTCTTTGTGTTTCTTCTTCTTTAGCTCTTGCTGCTTGCCAAATATCTATATCTCTTTGGTTTGCTTTTCTGTAAATTTTCTTTACATCTTCATGATCTTCAGTAATTTTGCGCTTTTTCATTTGCACTTTTACCAATTCTCCTGCTAAAGAAATTGTACCAATATCATGCCCAGGAGAACCTTCCACAGCAATAATATCTCCCATTATTAATGGTAAATTATCTTCATTTTTAAAAAAATGTTTTCTTCCGTTTTTAAATCTTACTTCAAAAATATTAAAACGTTCCTGTCCACTTGGTAAACTCATATTAGAAAGCCAATCGAAAACTGCTAATTTTTCGCTTCCACTTCCACAACTTCCTGAGCCACAATTACCATTACTTTTACAACCTTTTGGTACGCCATTTTCTGTTGTACCACAACTTCCACATGCCATTTTGAGTATATATTTTTATCCGTTTTTAATGAATAGCAATTTGTATTTATTGTAAATGCTACAAGAAAAATTACTAAAAATTTTAAAAACGTATGATTTATAATTTGATTATCAAGCTGATACAAAAAAACAACCTAATCTTCTCTAATTCGTAAATATACGTATTCTTTGAGAATGAAAAAACAGCTAAAACAAAGTAATCTGAAACTACTTTTTCCTTTTCTGATACTTCAAATCTACTTTAAAAGTTTGTTTAATGATTCTTGTTTTTAGAATTTGATAGGATTGAATTAGAATTCGTAGAAAGTTTGATTTTTTAGCATAAAAAAAGACCTCAAAATTGAGGTCTTTTTAAAATTGAAATTATTATTAAAATCTAATTCCTTATTTCCATGTTATCACTTTGTGTTTAGTCTTTTATAATTCTTTTATTAATTGCTCCTTTATCTGTAGTAATTTTAATAAAATAAATTCCTGCTGATAATTCTTCAACATTTAAAAGAGTGTTTTTAGCTGTAGTTATTTTTTTACCTGTTGCATTAAAAATTTCTACTTTTTTCAATTCTAAACCATTTGATAATAAAATTTCTACGAAAGCACTTGCTGGATTTGGATATGCTGCAACATTTTCTTTTAAGAAATCTTCTGTAGATAACGCTTTACAAGAAACGTTATACGTTGCTGTTACGTCTTTCTTCCAATCAGCTTTTGCTAAAGCATCAGCAACATTATCAACCTCTATACAGCTTAAATTAGAATTTCCTGTAACATCTAACTTTTCTAAAATAGCATTGTTTGCATTTTTTAAATTTAAAGTAGTTAATCTGTTATTTCTTGCGTCTAATTCTGTAATGTCTGTTAATTTAGAAATATCAATATCTGTTATTAAATTGTCTGACACATTTAATTTTCTAACATTATTTTTGGCTCTCGCTAAACTTTTTGTTTGTTTGGTAGATTTAGATACCAAAACCACAGATGAAGATGATAAAAACGCAGTTATACTTGTAATTACGTTGTTAGAAACATCTATACTACCTGCATTTGTAAAAGCTTCTAAACCTGTGATTGTAGCAATATTTTGACCGCTAAAATTTAAATCTCCAGTAAACGCTTGTGCTTCTGCATAGGTAACTTTTCCATCTCCATCATTATCTACTCCAGGAACTGCTACAACTGCATTGTTGAAGTTTGTATCTGTAGTATAAACAGACCATTCTGCACTACAATCTGTATTGTAATTTGCTGTGGCATCTTTGTTAACCCAATTTGTGTTGGCAAAACTTATATCATCAACAGAAATACAGCTTAAATCTGAATTGTTTCTAATATCGAAAGTTGTAATTAAATTGTTTGCGCCATTTTTTAAAGCAGCTCTTTCAATATTATTATCATTTAAAAACAAACGCGTTAATTTTGTATTGTTTGTAATATCAATATTGATTAAGGAATTAAGTTTCGCATCAAATTCTATTAATTCTGAATTTTGAGAAATATCAATGCTTGTTAAATTATTACTATCAACTCTTAATGTTTTCAATTTTACATTATTTGTAACATCTAAATTTGTAAATGAATTAAATTGAATAGAAAGTATTTCTAAATTTAAATTTTGAGAAACATCTAAAGCTGTAAAACTTGATTTACTAATATTAAGGTTTTCTAACAAAGGTTGGTTTGTTACATCTAATGTTGAAATATCATTTGTACCAAGCCCTAATCTTACTAATTTAGTATTATTTGTAACATCTAAAGTTGTTAAATCATTGTTATCTACAGTTAGAATAGTTAATTCGATATTATTTGAAACATCGATATTTGGAATATTATTAGCACCAATACTCATCTCCTCTAAAAATAGATTCGTAGTAACATCTAAACTTGAGATTTCATTTGTTTCACAATTTAAAACTTTTAGTACTGGATTATTAGCGACTGATAAACTTGTTATAAAATTCATCTGAACAGATAATTCCTCCAAATTTGTACTATTTGAAACATCTACACTTACTAATTTATTATTTCTTGCAATTACAGTTACTAACGCTGTATTATTTGATAAATCTAAATTTTCTATTTCATTTCCTCGACAATCTAATGTTTGTAGTGCTGCAAAATCTTGAATCCCTACTAAAGAAACTATTGCTAAATCGCCAATAATTAACTCTTGAATATTTTCAACCTCAGCTGTTAAAACTTGTCCGTTAATGATCCCATCAGAATCGATATTTTGATCAATCAATGCCTGCTCAAAATTTGTATCAGGAATTAAAGTAACCCCTATTGGACTACAGTCTAAAGAATAATTAGTTGCTAAATCTTTATTCGTGAAATTAGTTTGCGCGAAAGTTACATTATCAACTAAAACACATTCTAAAGCAGGGTTATTTTTAATGTTGAACTGTATAACATTCGCATTGTTTCCATTTTGAATATTCAATGATGTTAACGAATTATTCTCTGCTCTAATTAAAGTTAATGCACTATTTGCACTTAAATCTAATTCAGTAAATTGATTGAAAGCAAGTCCAATTTGTTTTAATGCTACGTTTTGTGAAACATCTAAACTTGTAAAATTGTTGCTGGCTACAAAGAATTCTTCTAAAGCTGTATTGCTTGAAACATCTACTGATGTAGAACCTGTTGTTGATAAATTCAAACGAACTAAATTTACATTTGCAGCAACATTCATATTGCCTAAATTCACATTGTTGTTAATTGATAAATTTAATAAGGCAACATTTTGACTCACATCAAC
>Ga0209309_10000535_pt1 | contig 44208 bp, 41 predicted proteins | sample COGITO_mtgs_1204_2_FD_184807 | JGI IMG/M metagenome (GOLD analysis project Ga0209309, IMG submission 184807) | Pelagic marine microbial communities from North Sea - COGITO_mtgs_120412 (SPAdes) (version 2) | ecosystem: Environmental > Aquatic > Marine > Epipelagic ... | reverse complement strand
AAGTGAAGTTGTAGCTTTTTTACCTGCAGGGTCATTATCGAGGAAAAGTAAAACCCGATCATATTCAGGAATTAAAATTTCAATCCTTTTTATAAAAGCAAGGGAATTTAAAATGATACAGTTTGAACTTTCAACTAAATTTTTATCCATAGTTGCCAGGGCGAGAAAATCAAACATTCCTTCTGTTATAATTAACTGCTTACAATTCTTATTAATAAAAGAATAGGTTTTGGGACTACTAGAATTTTTAAAGTATTTGTTTCTAAGTTCCCAGCCTCCTTCATGATTTTTAAGACCTATAGCAAAGAATTGTTTCCCTTTATAGCGATACCAAACCTGATAACAATACTGTTGTGCTATTTCTAACGGAATTCTTCTAGATTTCAAATAGATGAGTAGCCCATTTTGTTTTAATTGTTCCACAGCGGTAATTTGAATATTTCCCTTTTTTGAGTGCTTTATCGTTGGTTGGCTAAGAAAAGGGGAGACCTTATCCTGTAATAACTGTAAAGCTTCTTTAACTTCACAATTGTAAAGGAGACACAAGAGATCAATTAAGTTTCCCCCTTTTCCAATTCCAAAGTCATACCATCTGTTGAGTACTTTAGAAACCTTAAAAGAGGCCTGTGTTTCTGACCGTAGGGGACTCAGAAACCAGGCTTCTTTTTCCGATGCTCTGCTGGGAAAGTGCCCCAAATTTGCGAGGCTTTTGACGATGCAAAGGTTGCGGGCTTTTTCACAGCTTAATCTTTCTATTTTCATCAGCATTTATTTTATAAGGATTTAGTGCTATTTAAAGTTTTGAATTTAAAGTCCTATTTCCTGCATCAAAATTTTTTGATGACGGTTTGATGACAAAATGATGACAGCCAAAAACCCTGTTATTACTTGTCTCATTCAATTCTGTCATCAATCATCAAAAAATAGAAGGATATAAACCCTTTTCTTTGAAAAGCAGCTTTCATTTTGATGATACGATGACAGCGCGCGGCATCCTCAGTAAATACTGGGGTTTCTTCGTCATCATTTTGGCATCAGTTCATCATTTTACCTTCGGACACATTATTTAGCTCGAATGCTGCTCCGAAAAGTTCTCTATTAGGAACATTTTATTTATGGTAAAAAAGCGACCTTTGCTATCTCTGAAAGTGGTACTTCCATCACCCCAAATAGTAAACTTTTGATACTTATGAGAATTGGGTTGGCTCTCAAGCTTCCAGTCCTTTTTCAGGATTTTCCGAATTTGAGTAAGATCGGTACGAAGTCTGGTTTTACTTATAGCATTTAAGGCATCCATAGGACAAAAATGAATTTCTTCCAAGTCATGATTCTCCATGATCATTAACAGAATATTGGCCAGTTCTTTTTCGATTCGGTTTTTATTATTCTGTACCAATTTTCGTAGAGCCGGGGTTTCTATTTGCTCGGGAGTAAACCACATCCGAGTCTTATGCGAAGTAGAAAATTTTCGGTGTTTCAGATAGTATAAGAAATATGGGATCTCCTTTGTTAAGGAATCTAAAAATTCAGTTTGTTCCTTTTTAATAGTGGGAACTTTAATAACCCAAAACCGAGTTTCATGATGATCAATTTTGATAAAGTTCTCCTCATTATTACTACAGAGAACAAACTTTCCAAAAAATTCTACTTCACGTTTATCTTTTCCTTTAGCTTCTAATTTGTTGATATTGGTTGTACTCAAATATTTAATCCTTTCGGTAAGCTCTTCTTTATTAAACAAAACTTCATCAATACAGATTAAGAGTTTATTGGCCCAATCCGAATTGAATTGGCTGGTAAAATTGTCATTCGTGAGATAGGTAAGATTGGATTCAAAAACTTTTTTTAACCATTTCAGAAAAGTACTTTTTCCAGTGGAACGTTCTTTGGAGACCAAACAAAGGATAGGCAGAATTTGAGTAGGTTTTACAAATAGAAGCTGCAAGTAATCCAAACCTAATTCGTAATGTTTACCAAAAATATGCTTGACAAATTCGAGAGATATTGGGCATTGACCTTCCTCTAGAATATGACTTAGCGGAGCATATGTGTTATAAAAATTAAAATGAGAATATTTAAAGTTAAGATGATCGGGAATACAAGTAAATCCATCGAATTTCTCAATACCTGCTAAGAATGTTTTTCCATGATCCTGCCTAATGGTTTCAATATTCCAGGAAACTAAGGATTTATATACCTGTCCTGAAATATTTGGAGTTTTTACCAATTTATAATATTGAGTTCCTACTCTTATATATGAGCTTCCTTCCTTCATTTATTATTTTAAATATTATTAAGAAAATAATAAATTAAATTTACAAAAAGCTTACAATAAATTAATAAAAATGATAAATAATAATATTTGATTGAGAATAATGTAATTTGATGATTAGAAAATATTCTACGCATGAAAAAAGATATCATTTGATATAAAATGATGTTTTAAGACTTAGATTTTTGAAACTAATATTTCCTTGAAATCTTTATTAAGATGAATGATTAGGTCAATTTTAAGGATAGATTCTTAAAAATTGTTCATCTCTTCTTGATAAACATCCATTAAATTGGAAGGGAGAGATTTCAAATAAATTTGAGTTGTACTTAATTTACTATGGCCCAACATTTCAGAGATCGCCATAAGTGGAATATTCTTTAACATGGCATGAGTGGCAAAACTATGCCTAGATACATAGGAAGTCAATTTTTCATCTATACCACACTTATTCGCTAAACGAGTTAATCCAATATTGTAGCGTTGTAATGCATCTTTAGCATCTTTGTACTGTAATTCAGGATTTTCCCGCTTAATGATGGGTAAAATAAAATCTTTTGGTTTTTTGTTTTTAATATAAAAGCTTAGAATTTTCTGCAAAGGTTCAGTTATTTTAATATCATAAAGCTTTGAAGTTTTCTTGCGTTGAAATAGAATACGTCCATTCTTTATATTTTCTACTTTTAAAAATGCCATATCAATGAAAGACATACCAAAGAGCATATAGGAAAGAATAAAATAATTTCGGTAATGAACCATAAAGTCAGAAGGATCTAACTTCATTTGCAGTATTTTCTTTACAGAATCTTGCTTAATAGCTCTTTTGGCGGTAGGCACCGTTTTTATTTGATAATTATAAAAAGGATATGCTTCCCGTTTAACAAGCCCTTCTTTTATTCCTTTATTATATAGAGCTCTAAGGGTACGCATATATGAAGCAACACCATTTATACTGTTACCGGGTTTCGAAAGGTGAAAGCGCTCAAAATCTAATAAAAATTCATAATTGACTTCATTGAATTTCACATCCCTGCCATTCGTAAATTTCTTTAAAATATTAATTAGTTCCTTATAGCTTCGAGCAGTTCCAAAGCGTTTAGTTGCCTTTAATTCTGCTGCTTTGGCATCTCCAAATTCGAAGAATGAATCATACTTATTTTTTCCTACCAAGCGGTTCTTTAGTTGCTTTATTGAGAGAAATTCAAGCTCTCCGGTTTCCTGAAGTTTGTTTATTTTATCCTGATAGGAAACTAATTCTTTGAGTAGGAGATTATTTAAATGATATAAAGCATCTGTTCCTTTATAAGACCCCCTGATCTTTTTCTTTTTTTCGTCCCAACATTCCTCTGGAATCGCCTGTCCTGTGGCTATTGACGTGGTTTTTTGGTAGTGACCAAGACGAATTATCACCGGAAATTTGCCATCTTTCCGACTCCTTCTTTTATCTAAACTGAGGGTTAAACTGGTCTGCATCAGGTAAATATACGCAAAAAATTTGCACATAATTTGCACATAAAACCTTGATTTCAGATGATATCAATTGATATCAAAATTTATTAAAATGCTGATAATCAATATTTTATAGTTCTGTTTGTATCAAGAAATATGCCAAAAATCGCTCTCATAATCAGGTGGTCCCTGGTTCGAGTCCAGGTGGGACCACAGAATATAATCAAGCCTTTCACTAAGTGAGAGGCTTTTTTTTATATACAAAATCCACTTATAATCAGACTTAAAGGTATTTTACCGACTAAATTAAGTTGTTAGCGATTTTTTTTTCTAATTTTGAATAAAATATATAGCTTTAATTAAGTTTTAAATTTTTGAAGTGAAATATTAAGTTAGCATCTCGATCTTAAAATATTTTAAACCCCCACCTTAATAATTCCGTATCTATAGTTAAGTTATTCCCCAGTTAAATTTTTGTTGGATAGGATTAAAGTAATACTTTAGGCAAAATTATGAGAACTAAGAAGATATCATACCTTATTATAGTTATGGCCATGATGCTATTGCCGTTTTCTGTTTTTGCACAATTAACAACAAATGGTCCTCCTGAGCCCCAAGCTAATGCTGGTGCTGGTGCTCCACCACCCCCGCCTGGATTGCCTATTGATGATCATCTACCCTTATTGTTGATAGCGGGTCTAAGCTTGGGAATATATTTATTAGCGGATGGTAAATCTTTTAAGAAAGTTCTGTAATTCTTTTTACATACTTCCCTATTACATCAAATTCTAAATTTATTACTGTACCCTTTTTTAGTTGTTTAAAGTTAGTATGATGGTAAGTGTAGGGTATAATTGCAACACTGAATTCTTTCAGTTTAGAATTTACCACTGTTAAACTCACTCCATTTACAGTTATAGAGCCTTTTTCTATGGTAATATTATGCAGTGTAGGGTCATATTCAAAAGTATAAACCCAACTTCCATGAGCTTCCTCAACACTTTTACAGGTTCCGGTTTGATCTACATGGCCTTGTACAATGTGACCATCTAGTCTGGCTCCTAATTTCATTCCTCTTTCCAGATTTACAAAATCACCTTTTTTCCAAGTTCCAAGGCTTGTTTTATCTATGGTTTCTTTTACAGCAGTTACGGTATATATGTTGCCATCTATAGCAACTACGGTAAGGCAAATACCATTATGCGATACACTCTGATCGATCTTTAATTCTGAAGTCATAATAGCCTTCATCTTCAGGTTAAAATTGTCTTTTTCTCTCGTTATTTCTACAATTTCTCCTAGTTCTTCAACAATTCCGGTAAACATATCTTTGGATTATTCTTACATTTGTTTGGTAAAAATAGAAATAAAAAAGGGGATTGATTATGAAGTCTGTTCAAAAGATAAAATTAGGAATTAGTATTGGCGATCTAAATGGTATTGGAGGTGAGATTACCTTAAAGACTTTTGATGATGCCAGAATGCTGGATTTTTGTACCCCAATTATTTTTGCCTCTGTTAAAACCTTGAGTTTTCTAAAAAAGCATTTTAACTTATCACTAAATTTTCATGGCATCGATGATGTTTCACAAGCTTTAGATGGGAAAATAAATGTTATAAATGTTTGGAAAGAGAACGTTTCTATAGATTTTGGTGCAGAAGACCCAAAAATTGGGAAATATGCATTTAGATCTTTAGAAGCAGCAACCAAAGCCTTAAAGAATGATGAAATTGATGTGTTGGTAACAGCACCTATCAATAAGAATACAATTCAATCTGAAACCTTTAAATTTCCGGGACATACAGATTATCTTGCCAAGGAGCTTGATGGAGATAGCTTAATGTTCATGATTTCAGACAACTTAAAGGTTGGTTTACTTACAGATCATGTTCCTTTAAAAGATATTGCAGAGGTAATCACTCCAGAACTAATAGCTAAAAAAATTAATATCATTCAAAAGACGCTTCAGCAAGATTTTAGAATTTCAAAACCAAAGATTGCTGTTTTAGGAATAAATCCTCACAGCGGAGATAATGGGCTTATAGGAAAAGAGGATGAAGAAGTTTTAAAGCCAACTTTAGAGAAGATTAGAGAAAAGGGCACCTTGGTTTATGGCCCTTATGCAGCAGATAGTTTTTTCGGTTCTAAAAATCATATAAATTTTGATGCTGTTATTGCATCTTATCACGATCAAGGATTAATTCCTTTTAAAACGCTTTCATTTGGTGAAGGAGTAAATTTTACCGCTGGATTAAATAAGGTGAGAACATCACCAGATCATGGAACTGCGTTTGAAATTGCCGGAAAAGATTGTGCTAATATCAATTCATTTAAAGAAGCAGTTTTTAAGGCTATCGAGATCTTTAAGACCCGAAAAGAGTATAAAAAACTCACTAAGAATCCCTTGAAAAAGCAAGGAAAAAAGATATAAACAAAAATTTGTTTATAACGAAGCGTTAATTCATTATATTTTATATCTTTGCACCTGCCTTTTCCGGAGGGCAAACGCTCGAAATAGATTATGATATGAGGAAACTAGCAGCGTTTTCAATTCCTTTTGTAGGATTGAAACCAGGTAAGCATGAGTTTGAGTACCACGTAGATAATGAGTTCTTTGAAGATTTTGAATACGAAGAGTTTAACAGTGCCAATGTAAAAGTTGATCTGCTGTTTGACAAAACTCCAACCATGATGGAATTAAATTTTCATGCGGAAGGGGAAGTAAACGTAAACTGCGATCTTACTAATGAGCCTTACAATCAGCCAATAGATGGAGATTTAAGATTAGTGGTTAAGTTTGGAGATGAGTTTAATGACGATAATGAAGAGATTTTGATCTTGCCTCATGGCGAATATCAAATTAATGTAGCTCAATATATTTATGAGCTTATTGTTCTTTCTATGCCGTTAAAAAGAATTCATCCTGGAGTTGCAGATGGATCTTTAGAGTCTGAAGTACTCAAGAAATTAGAAGAATTAAGTCCGAAAGAGACTAAAGATATTGATGAAAATGAAAATGGGGAAGATATCGATCCCCGCTGGAATAAATTAAAAAACTTATTAAACGATAAATAATACGTAGCAATGGCACATCCTAAGAGAAAAACCTCTAAAACCAGAAGAGACAAGAGAAGAACCCATTACAAGGCTTCTGTTCCACAAATTGCCAAAGATCCTACTACAGGAGAAGCGCATGTGTACCACAGAGCGCATTGGCATGAAGGTAAATTATACTACAGAGGTCACGTGTTGATTGACAACACTGAAGAAGTAGAAGCATAATAAAGAGCTAAACTTTAATAAAAACTCTCACTAGGTGGGAGTTTTTTGTTTTTAGTTGAATAAGTCCTAAAAAGGCCTTAATTTGCACCCCCGTTCAAGGAAAATTTAGTACATTTCTTTACCTAAGTTTCAGAAAAAACCTGAAACTTGGTGTGTAAAATTCGATTTTTATGAATAAAATCACAGCAGCAATTACAGCTGTAGGTGCCTATGTCCCTGAAGACATCTTAACCAATAAGATGTTAGAAAAAATGGTAGATACCAACGAAGAGTGGATTATCAGCCGAACAGGAATTAAAGAGCGCCGAATATTAAAAGATCCCACTAAGGGAACTTCTTTCCTAGCAATTAATGCAGCCCAAAACTTAATAGATAAAACTAATTTAGACCCTAAGGAGATCGATCTAGTAATTCTAGCTTCGGTTACTCCAGATATGCCCGTGGCAGCCACAGCAGTGCACGTTGCAACACAAATTGGTGCCACCAATGCATTTGCCTATGACCTGCAAGCCGCATGTTCAGGTTTTCTTTATGGAATGTCTACAGCTAGTGCTTATATAGAATCTGGCAGATATAAAAAAGTACTTGTTATAGGTGCAGATAAAATGTCATCTATTATAGATTATACAGATAGAACTACGTGTATCATCTTTGGAGATGGTGCGGGAGCAGCTTTATTTGAGCCAAATTATGAAGGTCTTGGTCTTCAAGATGAAATACTAAGAAGTGATGGAATTGGAAGAAATTCTTTAAGAGTAGAAGCTGGTGGATCTTTAATGCCGCCTTCTGAAATTACCGTTGCTAAAAATCTGCATTACGTTGCTCAAGATGGAAAAACAGTATTCAAATTTGCTGTTTCCAATATGGCCGATGTTAGCGAGCAGATCATGAAACGTAATAACCTAACTAATAAAGATGTAAATTGGTTGGTAGCTCATCAAGCTAATCAAAGAATTGTAAGTGCTACTTCCAGTCGCATGAAATTGGAAGATGAAAAAGTACTTATGAACATTGAACGTTACGGAAATACAACTTCTGCAACTCTTCCGTTATTACTAAGTGATTTCGAAAGTAAGTTGAAAAAAGGAGATAATATTATCTTTGCCACATTTGGAGGAGGATTCACATGGGGATCTATCTATCTTAAATGGGCCTATAATTCTTAATAAACCAACAATCTAATATTATGGATTTAAAAGAAATTCAGAATTTAATCAAGTTTGTAGCTAAGTCAGGTGCTAGTGAGGTAAAACTTGAAATGGACGATGTAAAGATTACCATTAAAACAGGATCCGAAGAAAAAGAGCCTACCTATATTCAACACATGCCTATGGGTGGCCAGATGCAGCAAATGCCAATGCAACAACAAGCTCCGGCGCCTGCACAACGAGAGCAATCTCAAGCTCCGGAAACAGAATCTTCAGCTCCAGCAGGAGATGATAATTCTAAATACGTAACTGTAAAATCTCCAATTATTGGAACTTTTTATAGAAAACCTTCTCCAGACAAAGATGTTTTTGTGGAGGTTGGTGATTCTATTAAAGAAGGAGATGTTCTTTGTGTGATTGAAGCAATGAAATTGTTCAATGAAATAGAGAGCGAAGTTTCCGGAAAAATAGTGAAAGTATTGGTAGATGATTCTTCTCCGGTAGAATTTGACCAACCATTATTTTTAGTAGATCCATCTTAGATACTACCAGTTCTTCAAGAATTTAATTTTACTGTTTCAGTAAAAAATACAAAGGTATGTTTAAAAAAATATTAATTGCCAATAGAGGGGAAATAGCACTACGTGTTATTAGAACCTGTAGAGAAATGGGAATCAAAACCGTGGCGGTATATTCTACGGCAGATGCAGAAAGTCTTCACGTACGTTTTGCAGATGAAGCTGTTTGTATTGGACCTCCACCTAGTAATCTTTCCTATTTAAAAATTTCAAATATTATTGCTGCTGCAGAGATCACTAATGCAGATGCAATTCACCCAGGATATGGATTTTTATCTGAAAATTCTAAATTTTCAAAAATTTGTCAGGAACATAATATCAAGTTTATTGGGGCTAGTCCTGGTATGATTGATAAAATGGGAGATAAAGCCTCTGCAAGAGCTACTATGATGGCTGCAGGAGTGCCTTGTATTCCAGGATCTGATGGGCTGCTTAAAGATTATGCAGATTGTTTGAAGACAGCAAAAGGAATGGGTTTCCCTGTAATGCTTAAAGCTACTGCCGGTGGTGGTGGTAAAGGGATGAGAGCCGTGATGAAAGAAGAGAATTTGCAAGCTGCATGGGATTCTGCCCGTCAGGAAGCAGGAGCTGCTTTTGGAAATGATGGTATGTACATGGAAAAATTGATCTTGGAACCTCGTCATATCGAGATTCAAGTGGTAGGAGACAGCACAGGTAAAGCTTGTCACCTTTCAGAAAGAGATTGTTCTATCCAACGTCGTCACCAGAAACTTACTGAAGAAACTCCTTCTCCGTTCATGACTGATAAACTCAGAAAAGAAATGGGAGAAGCTGCCGTGAAAGCTGCAGAATTTATAAAATATGAAGGTGCAGGAACAGTAGAATTCTTGGTAGATAAGCATAGAAATTTCTACTTTATGGAGATGAATACTCGTATCCAGGTAGAACACCCAATTACAGAGCAGGTAATAGATTACGATCTTATTAGAGAACAGATCATGGTTGCCGCTGGAATTCCATTATCTGGTAAGAATTACTTCCCACAATTGCACTCTATAGAATGTAGAATTAACGCGGAAGATCCTTATCATGATTTTAGACCTTCTCCAGGAAAGATCACCAATCTACACGCGCCGGGAGGTCATGGAGTAAGAATAGATACACACGTTTATAGCGGGTATTCTATTCCTCCAAACTATGACTCGATGATCGCAAAGTTGATCACTACCGCTCAAACCAGAGAAGAAGCTATCAATAAAATGAAGCGTGCTTTAGATGAGTTTGTAATTGAAGGCGTAAAAACTACAATCCCTTTCCATAGACAATTGATGGATCATCCAGATTATGTTGAAGGAAATTACACTACAAAATTTATGGAATCCTGGAAAATGGATCCTATAAAAGAAGAAGAATAAAATTAAAACCTCGAGCAATCGGGGTTTTTTTATGGGGTTTCCGCTCCCAAAAGAGCGGTCGGGCTATTCGCTTTTAGTCCCAATCCCAAAAGGTCTTGGAAGCTACCGCTGCTATCCCTAACCCAAATGCTACTTTCAATCTTCAGTTCTATTGGGCTATCTATTGTCACTTCGAGCGGAGACGAGAAGTCAACCATTTATAAAATATATCTCAGAAATTTTTATAACATTAATATTCTCCAAAACTTTATGTAATTTTCATCTCTTAAATAGTATGGATGAATTTTTCTTACTGGGAGTATAAATCCTGGCTTTCCAATATAGATTACACCATTGTTGGCAGTGGCATTGTAGGCCTTAATGCGGCTTTGCATCTTAAAACCAAACATCCAAAAGCAACTATTCTGGTTTTAGAAAGAGGAATGTTGCCCAACGGAGCAAGTACTAAAAATGCAGGTTTTGCATGTTTTGGGAGTCTTTCTGAAATTCTCGATGATTTAAAATCACATTCTGAAGATGAAGTTTTAGAATTGATTAAAAAAAGGGTAGCAGGTTTACAACTACTTCGTGAAAACTTAGGAGATAAAACTATTGGCTACAAACCTTGGGGCGGATATGAACTTTTCTTGCCTCAAGACAAAGCACTCTTTCAAGAATGTATCTCTAAAATTGGTGCTGTCAACAAATTATTGAAGCCTGTATTTAAAGATGCAGTTTTTAGCGAAGGCAGCAACAATTTCAACTTTAAGAATGTTGAAAATTCGCTTATTTTCAATCAATTTGAAGGGCAGATAAATACCGGAAAAATGATGGAAGCACTTTTACATAAAGTGCAGTCTGCCGGAATAAAGATCTTGAATAATGTGAATGTTTTGGAGTATTCAGAAAACAATACTTCAGTAAAAGTTAAGACCGAACACTTTGAATTTAATACTCAAAAATTAGTGATCGCCACCAACGGTTTTGCTTCTAAACTTGGAATCGACAATGTGAAACCTGCAAGAGCTCAGGTTTTAATCACTAAACCTATCAAGAATTTAAAGATCAAGGGAACTTTCCATTTAGATAAAGGCTATTATTATTTCAGAAATATAGACGATAGAATCTTATTAGGCGGTGGGCGTAATTTGGATCTTAAAGGAGAAGAAACCACAGAATTGGTTCAAACAGATCTTATTCAGAATAGATTAGAACAACTTCTAAAAGAGACCATATTGCCGAATGAAACTGTGGAAATAGAGCAAAGATGGAGCGGAGTAATGGGAGTTGGAGATCAAAAAATAGTGATCGTAAAAAAATTATCAGACAAGGTGAGTTGCGGTGTTCGCTTAGGTGGAATGGGTGTAGCTGTTGGAAGTTTGATTGGTAAAGAATTAGCAGAGATATCTTAATTATATGAAACGAATTTTTAAATTCTTATTGAAACTTATCGCAGGATTATTCCTGTTTAGCATCCTTGTAGTAATTCTCTATGGCTGGGTTCCGGTGCCATTTACTCCACTAATGGCCATTAGATATTTTGAAAATCCTTCAGAAGAAATAAAGCATGATTGGGTACCTATAGAATCTATTTCTCCTCATTTACAATTGGCGGTGATCTCCAGTGAAGATCAAAACTTTTTGAATCATAGTGGCTTTGATATGAAAGCTATTGAAAAAGCTATTGAAAGAAATAAAACAGGAAAGAGAGTACGAGGTGCGAGTACCATTTCTCAACAAACTGCTAAGAATGTATTTTTATGGCCAAACAGAAACTGGTTTAGAAAAGGAATGGAAGTTTATTTCACTTTTTTGATAGAAACTTTGTGGAGTAAAGAACGCATCTTAGAAGTCTATCTTAACAGTATAGAAATGGGAAAAGGAGTTTATGGAGCAGAAGCAGCTTCTCAATTATGGTTTAGAAAACCCGCGGCTAAACTTTCGGCTTATGAAGCTGCTGCAATTGCTGCAATTTTACCAAATCCAAGACTGTACAGAGCAAATCCTGCCAGTAGCTATATACAAGGAAGGAAATCTTGGATAGTGCGCCAAATGAATAATCATGGTCCTTTTAATTTAAAATAGACTTTTAAAATTTAAAGATTGAAAGAACAATTATTTACTGCGTGTAAGGATTATTTAGAGGAAAGAATTAATAGAATTCAGTCTTCTTTAGAAGATCTTAATGAGGCGCTTCAAAATGAAACCAAGAGCAGCGCTGGAGATAAATACGAAACTAGTAGAGAAATGATAAATACGGAAGTGAATAAACTTTCGGTGCAACTTCAGCAATTTAAGAAGCTTCAGGCTACGCTCGAAATGGCAAGAATTAGAAAAGATTCAACTACGGTTCAACTAGGTAGTGCGGTAAAAACTTCTGCAGCAAATTATTTCTTAGCAATTCCTGCTGGCGAAATAAATTCAGAGAAAGAAAAATTTTATGCTATTGGTGTAAATTCTCCTGTGGCGCAAGCTTTAATGGGAAAAGCTGTAAGTGAAAACTTTAGTTTTAACGGGAAAGAAAATGAGATCTTAGATATTTTCTGATCTAACTTCGTTTTGCAATAATCGCTTCAGAAACCTTAATTCCTGCCATTTTGTTAACTTCTAGTTCTTCCGCATTTTCAAAAAAGATAGTTTGTCCGGAAAGATCTGCTTTAATTAAATATGCATTTCCTTTAAAATAGCTTTTTAACACTTTTACTTTCAGCTTGGAAGATTTAGAAATTTTGATCTCATCTGGATATAGTAAGATCTTCTTTTTACTATTAGCATCTGGAGAGAATTGATTTAATTTGATCTCGTTCACATCCCCAAAAAGCGAAGCCACATATTTATCTTTAGGATGCTGATATAAATTAAAAGGAGCGTCCTTAGCATGAATTTTGGTATTCTTCAGCACAATGGTTTCATCTGCAAAAGAAAGCGCATCTGTGCTATCGTGAGTGGCTATAATGCAAGTAATATTCTTTTCTTTTAAGTAAGCAAAGAGTCTTCTCCTCAAATTATTCTTTCTAAAATGGTCTATATGGCTAAAAGGCTCATCTAATAAAATAAGTTCAGGTTCGTTTGCTAAAGCTCTGGCAAGTGCTACCCTTTGTTGCTGTCCACCGCTTAATTTGCTGGCTTTTACATTGGCCATGTCTTGCATTTCTACCACACCCAACAATTCTTTGATCCTGCGCTTTTTTTTGACAGGATACATGTTGCTAAGATATTTTCCCACATTTTCCTGAACACTTAATGGAGGCATCAGATCGAAATCTTGTGCAAGGTATTTTATAAAATCTTCACCCGGAACAAGATTAAAAGTGGGACCTAAAAGCGCTTTTCCATTCCACGTAATAGTTCCGTCGGTATGATGCAACCCATAAATGAGCTGAAGCAAGGTGCTTTTTCCACATCCGCTGGCTCCTATAATTGAAACATTTTGACCTTTTTCTATTTTTAAGTTGATATTCTTTAAAATCGGAGTTTTATCATAAGAAAAAGAAACATTTTTCAATTGAAGCATAGAAGCAGTTTTAGTAGGTGATAAATTTAAGATAAACTTTTTAAGCTCTCTACAAAGAAAAAGACCCCTGAAGTTATTTCAGAGGTCTTTCTAAATCTATTATTTCAAATAAAATTCAATAGTTTACATCTTATTCGGCAAACTTTTGAAACCCATATTGTAAAGGGTAAAAGCAAATATATCTGCATATTCCTCTATGATCATAGCTGTTGGTTTCCCCGCTCCATGACCAGCTTTGGTTTCAATTCTAATAAGAACAGGTGCATCTCCCGCTTGTTTTTCTTGTAATTCTGCAGCAAATTTAAAAGAGTGTGCAGGTACCACTCTATCATCATGATCTCCGGTAGTTACCATAGTTGCCGGATATTTAGTTCCCTTTTTTACATTATGAACAGGAGAATAAGCGTAGATGTAATCAAACATTTCTTTGCTGTCTTCGGAAGTTCCATAATCATAAGCCCATCCGGCTCCTGCTGTAAAGGTGTGGTATCTCAACATATCCATAACACCTACGGCAGGTAATGCTACTTTCATAAGATCTGGACGTTGCGTCATTGTTGCCCCAACCAATAATCCTCCGTTAGACCCACCTCTTACGGCTAAATAGTCGCTTGAAGTATATTTATTATCGATTAGATATTGAGCTGCCGCTATAAAATCATCAAACACATTTTGCTTTTTCATTTTAGTACCTGCATCATGCCACTCTTTTCCATATTCTCCACCACCTCTTAAATTAGGCACTGCATACACACCACCTTGTTCCATCCAAACCGCGTTGGCAATGCTAAAGGAAGGCGTTAAGCTAATATTGAATCCGCCATAACCGTAAAGTATGGTTGGATTCTTACCATCTAATTTTACTCCTTTTTTATAAGTGATGATCATTGGGACTTTAGTTCCATCTTTTGATGTAAAGAAAATCTGCTTGCTTTCATACGCTGAAGGGTCAAAGTCTATATCTGGTTTATTATATAATTCAGATTCTCCCTCTGTGATCTCATATTTGTAAATACTACCCGGAGTTACGTAATTAGTAAAAGAATAGTACAATACTTTTTCTTCTTTTTTAGCACCAAAACCTCCTGCAGAACCAATTCCCGGAAGTTCAATTTCTCGAACCAATTTCCCGTCATAATCAAACTGTTTTACTTTAGAAACTGCATCTACCATATAATTGGCAAAAAAGTAACCACCTCCCGTAGAAGGGGTAAGTACGTTTTTGGTTTCAGGAATAAAATCTTTCCAATTTTCTGGAGTTGGATTAGAAGCATCTGCTGTTACTATTCTTCCATTAGGAGCATCTTTATTAGTGAAAATGAAAAGTTTAGAACCATCATTTTCCATTACATAAGAATCTGTTTCCTCATTGTCTAGAATAGTGATCAATTCTGGATTGTCTTTGGTAAGATCCATCATGAATAATTTCCCGCCAGATGTAGAATTTCGAGCAGAGATATACAAGTAATTATTATCTTCTGAAACACTTCCACCTACATACCGATGTTTTTGGGCTGCAGTAGCTCCAAAAACCAATTTATCATCTTTTTGATTAGTGCCTAATTTATGATAGAATAACCGATGCTGATCTGTTTTTGCTGAAAGCTCACTTCCTTCAGGCTTTTCATAACTAGAATAGTAAAATCCTTCGTCGCCTTTCCAAGAAATTCCACTGAACTTCACATCTCTTAAAGTGTCTTCTGTGATTTCGCGAGTTTCTGCATTTAAGATCAAGATCTTTCTCCAATCGCTTCCACCTTCAGAAATACTATAAGCTGCTTTTTTACCGCTTTTAGAAAACGTCATTCCACTTAAAGAAGTAGTTCCATCTTCACTAAATTTATTCGGATCCAGAAAAACTTCCGCTTCTCCATCATCTCCTTTTTTGCGATAAACTACATACTGATTTTGCAACCCATCATTCTTATAAAAATAGATATAGTCACCTTCGGTAAAAGGAGCGCCAAGTTTTTCGTAATTCCAGAGCTTGGTTAAACGCTCATTCAAATTTTTGCGATAAGGAATTTTTTCTAAATAATTAAAGGTGACTTCATTTTCGGCCTTTACCCAGTTCTCTGTAGCTTCACTTCTGTCATCTTCCAGCCAACGATACGGGTCTTTTACTTTGGTACCAAAATAATCTGTTACCGTATCTACTTTTTTAGTTTTTGGATATTTCAAATTTGTTGATTTGTCGTTAGTATAATTTTTATCATGCTCCTGTGCATTGGTAAAGGGAGCGGCTAGCATTAAACATATCGACAGTAATTGTAATTTATTCTTCATATGTTGATATTTTTTGATTCGTAGTATTGACGCAATGTGTATCTGAATTAAATTCTTACTAAGATCATTTTATATTATTGAAATTAAATCGTCTTTAAATTTAATACAAAATGCCCATAAGTTGAAATCTTACAGGCATTTAGATTTTATTTATGAATTTTTGTAATGAATTATCACATCGAGCGGAGTCGAGATGGGGTTATACCTTTCCACTCCGCTTAGGGAGACAAAAGATAATCTAAGATTTAAACCAAATTGTGACTCACCAAATATTCAGCAATTTGAACAGCATTGGTAGCAGCTCCTTTTCTTAAGTTATCTGCAACTATCCACATATTTAAAGTGTTTGGTTGCGAATAATCTCTTCGTATTCTACCCACAAACACATCATCTTTTCCTTCCGCATAAATAGGCATCGGATACGTATTTACAGATGGATTGTCCTGTACAGTAACTCCAGGAAAATCATTCAATAACTTTCTAACGTCATTTTCATCGAAATCATTTTCAAATTGAACGTTTACCGATTCGCTATGCCCTCCAACAACTGGAATTCTAATAGCGGTTGCCGAGACATTTACGTTATCATCTCCAAGGATCTTTTTGGTTTCGTTCACCAATTTCATTTCTTCTTTGGTGTATCCATTATCCATAAACACATCGCAATGAGGAATAGCGTTTCTATGAATAGGATATGGATAAGCCATTTCGCCTTTTTCCTCTTTATATTCGTTTTCTAATTGCTTTACCGCCTTAACTCCAGTTCCCGTTATAGACTGATACGTAGAAACTACTACTCTTTTAATCTTGTACGCATCGTGTAGTGGCTTTAAAGCCATTAGCATTTGGATGGTAGAACAGTTTGGATTGGCAATAATCTTATCTTCTTTGCTCAACTCATTGGCATTGATCTCCGGAATGATCAATTTCTTATTTGGATGCATTCTCCATGCAGAAGAATTGTCGATAACTGTAGTTCCAACCTCAGCAAACTTAGGCGCCCATTCTAAAGATGTATCTCCTCCCGCAGAAAATAACGCAAGATCTGGTTTTAAACTAACGGCTTCTTCAAGGCCAATAATTTTGTATTTTTTATTTCTGAAACTGATCTCTGTTCCCACAGATTTCTCTGATGCTACAGGATACAGTTCAGTAACTTCAAAATTCCTTTCTTCTAAAACTTTTAGTATAATATTTCCTACCATTCCTGTGGCTCCAACTACTGCAATTTTCATATGAACTATTTTAATAAACTGAATGCAAAGGTATATTACATGAAATAATCTAGGCATCTAGAAATCACATAATTTATAACTACATCTTTAAATTAAACACAATTCTAATTTTTGTGTAAAAAAATACCCCGCTTTCACGGGGTTTGGTTGTTAAAATATGTAGTGTAGCGGTAAGCGTACTTCTTTATTTATTTTGACGTCTTAATTCATCACGAATTTCAATCAACAATTCTTCTTGGGTTGGTCCTTTTGGGGCAGGAGCAGCTTCCTCTTCTTTTTTCTTGGTCTTTTCATAAGCTCTTAAAAATAAGAATACAAAAAGTCCTACTAAGATAAAGTAGATAATTGCTTGAATAAGGTTTCCGTAGGTTAATACAGCAGCTTCTGCTTCTTGTGCTGCTTCCAAAGTGGCATATTTGTTACCGTCTAAAGAGATAAATTTCTGAGAGAAATCTGCGCCTCCGGTGAGCACACCAATAATTGGCATAAATATATCTGCTACCACAGATGATATTACTTTATTAAAGGCCGCACCAATTACTACTGCAGTAGCAAGAGCAACAATATCTTTCTTCATTAAGAAGGCTTTAAAATCTTGAAAAAATGCCATATAGATTTAGTTAATTAGTTAGTTGATAAGCAATTTAATTAAAAATGTAAATGTATTACAAGCATTGCTTGATTTATTCAGGAATTATAACCCTTTTAACACGTTGTGAAATTCCAGTAATCAATTCATAAGATATAGTATTCCCGGTCTTGGCGAATGCAGTAGCAGGTTGAGGTCCACCAAAAATGATCACTTCATCTCCATCTTCACATTCTATTCCACTAATATTTATCATTAACATGTCCATACAAACATTTCCAATAATAGGTGCATAATGGCCATTAACGATTACCCCTGCTTTTCCATTTCCATATTGGCGGTTAATCCCATCGGCATGTCCAATTGGCAAAACGGCGATCTTAGTTTTTTCTGAAGCTATAAATGCTCGATTATAACCCACAGATTCTTCAGGTTCTATATTATGAATTTGAGAAATAATGGTTTTTAAAGTGCCTATTGGCTTAAGATGTTTAGAAATTTCAGGATCGTTTCCAAAGCCGTAAAGTCCTATTCCGCTTCTTACCATATCGTAAGCTGCTTCAGGATAATTTATAATTCCAGAAGTGTTGCATAAATGTAAAAGTGGTCTATAACCTAAGCCCTCTATTAATTTATGGGCCATATTTCTAAATTTGTTGAGCTGGCCTAAGGTGAATTCTCTTTCTTTCCAATCTTCACTAGCCGCCAAATGAGAAAATATACCTTTCACTTTGATGGCATTTGTATTAGAAAGCATAGTTAATACTTTCTCTATTTCAACGTCATCAAAACCAAGCCTGTTCAATCCTGTATTCAGTTTAAGATGAACAGGATAATCTTTTAAGCCTAATCTTTCAGCAGTGTTTATAAATTCTCTCAGCACAAAATCGCTGTAGATACTTGGCTCCAAACAATGTTCTACTACTTCTTCAAAATTGATAGATTGAGGATGTAAAACCAGTACAGAATTTTGAATTCCAGATTCTCTAAGAGATACTCCTTCATACGTGTAGGCAACTGCAAAATAGTCCACCCCTAAATCGCTTAATTTTTGAGAGATGATCTCTGCTTTACTTCCATAGCCATAGGCTTTTACCACGGCCATGAATTTTACATCTTTGGGAGTTTTGGAGCGTATGTATTTATAGTTGTGAGCTAGTGCACCAAGATCTATTTCTAGGGTTGTTTCTCTCGTTTTATTTGTCAAAATCTATTGTTTTTTAGGATCTATAGGTTGGGCGCTATTCACGGGGATATTTTTCACGCGTTCTTTTAGCATAGCTTTATAGTAAGCTCCTCTGCTTAATGGTTCATATTCTTCATTTTCACCAAGAAATACCAGATCATCATTCACTGCTTTTCTGTAACTAAATTGTGCTAAATTCCCGGTACGGGTACAAACCGCGTGAACTTTAGTAACATATTCTGCAGTGGCCATTAAATTTGGCATTGGGCCAAAAGGGTTTCCTTTAAAGTCCATATCCAATCCGGCAACTATTACTCTAACTCCGCGGTTGGCAAGATCATTACAAACCGTTACTATCTCATCATCAAAGAATTGAGCTTCATCTATACCTACCACATCGCAACCGTCTGCTAGCAATCTTATATTAGAAGCCGAAGGAACCGGAGTAGATCTAATTTCATTAGAATCGTGAGAAACTACCATTTCTTCGTGGTATCTAGTATCTATTGCCGGTTTAAAGATCTCTACCTTTTGTTTTGCAAATTGAGCTCTTTTCAATCTGCGTATCAATTCTTCGGTTTTACCGGAAAACATGGAGCCGCAGATTACTTCAATCCAACCAAATTGCTCTTTGTGATTTACTGTATTTTCGAGAAACATTTTGTAATTTTCAGTGCCGAATAGGAAAAGTTCCTATTTCGCATAAAGTTGACACAAATTTATTAAAAATACAACCTGCCTCAGAGGCAGGTTCTATAAATTTGTGAACCATGCAGAAAGAAATTGATGTTACAGCCGTTTTATAATTGATGAAATTGTTGCAATTATAAGCATGTGCTGTTCTACTTAACTTAAATACAACCTGTGATGAAAAATAAACTTGAAGCCGAATTGAAACAATTGGCTAAAAAAATATTTGAAAATAATACCAATGCTTCTGCTGCCGACTTGAAAAAGCAGGCAAAAGAATTATATGAAAAATTGACCATTTTATCTTTTACTGAAGAAAATTTAGCATTTTTTCAAAAAGAAGATAAACCGGAACCTAAAGCGGAAGTACAGAGCATACCTAAAGAGGAGGCAGTAGTTACTAAAAACGAAAGTCCTGTTGAAAGAGAAGTTTTTGCAAGAGTAGAGGAACCTGTTGAGGAAAAAGTAGAAGAAAAAGATGAATATCTTCCTGATGGTACAGAATACAACGATTCCGAAGCTATTACAGAGCCAAATACCGAAATGATTAAGGATATTGTAGCTCAAATGCCTCCAGAAACAGAGAAGGTAGATAGAATGCTCAATAATGTAATGTCTAGAAACGGTTCGGTAAAACAACCGGAAGCTCCTAAAGAAGAGAATAAAACTGATTTTAGAAATATTGGAGTAGATTATGATAATCTTCCAAATTTTGAACCCGTAAAAAAGCAAGATAAAGATCGCCCACGTTCTTTAAACGACAGGTTGAAGAAAGGTATCAATATTGGGTTAAATGAACGCTTGGCATTTATTCGTCACTTATTTGATGGGAACACTGCAGATTATAATAGAGTGATCTCTCAATTAAACACTTTTGATTCTTTAAGTGAGGCTAAAAAATTCATTCAGTTGGTAGTAAAGCCAGATTATAAGAATTGGATGGGAAAAGAAGATCAGGAACAGCGTTTTATGGAATTGGTAGAAAATAAATTCAATCATTAGGTCTCATCTAGATCAACTAAATTTTTTATGGCAAAACTATATTTAGTGCCAACTCCCATTGGTAATCTTGAGGATATGACTTTTAGAGCTATTAGAGTGCTAAAAGAAGTAGATTATATCTTGGCCGAGGATACCAGAAATAGTGGGAAACTCTTAAAGCATTTTGAAATTAACACTCCAATGCATAGTCACCATATGCATAATGAGCATAAAACAGTAGAAACTATTGTAAGAAGAATTCAGGGAGGAGAAACCTTTGCATTAATAAGCGATGCAGGAACTCCGGCTATTAGCGATCCCGGTTTTCTCTTAACTCGAGCTTGCGTACAAGCAGGGATAGAAGTGGACTGTTTACCGGGAGCAACGGCTTTTGTACCTGCGCTTGTAAATAGTGGCTTCCCAAATGATAAGTTTGTGTTTGAAGGTTTCTTGCCTGTTAAGAAGGGAAGACAAACCAGATTAAAAATTCTTGCTGAAGAAGATAGAACCATCATCTTTTATGAATCTCCTCATAAGCTTATTAAGAGCTTAGCACAATTTGTGGAACATTTTGGTGCAGATAGGCAGGTGTCTGTTTCTAGAGAAATTACCAAACTACACGAAGAAACCGTTCGAGGAACTGCTCAAGAAGTTCTAGAACATTATACCAACAAGCCTCCAAAGGGTGAAATAGTGGTTGTAGTTCAAGGCAAAGCTTAAATGCAACAACTTTTAGATACCATTAGACAATGTGAGGTTTGTGCAAAACATTTACCCCGCGGCCCGCGGCCAATTATTGAAGCATCTGTAGATTCTAGGATCTTATTAGTTAGTCAAGCGCCGGGAAGAGTAGTTCATGAATCTGGTGTTGCGTGGGAAGATCAAAGCGGAAAGAAATTGAGAGAATGGTTGGCAGTAGATGAAGATACTTTTTATAATACTTCAAACTTTGCCATTTTGCCAATGGGATTCTGTTATCCTGGAAAAGGAAAAACCGGAGATCTGCCTCCAAGAAAAGAATGTGCACCCCTGTGGCATGAACAAGTGTTTTCAGAACTTAAGAATGTTGAGCTAATCATTCTCATTGGTGCTTACGCAGCTTCTTATTATCTGCCTGAAGAAAGATCCAATCTTACTCAAAAGGTATCAGATTTTGAAAAGCATCTCCCTAAATTTTGGGTAGTTCCACATCCATCTCCGGTAAATAGATTTTGGAGGACTAAAAATCCATGGTTTGAAGAGACTGTGGTGCCTGAACTTCAGAAGAAGGTTGCAGAAATAGTAGACTAAAATTCAATTCTAAATTTTTAATTACGTTTCAAAATCTGAATCTTAGTTCTCTTATTTTCAAATAATTGGATTGCTTATCATTTTATAAAGAGAAGAGGATGATGCATTCCTATAATTTTAATATTTTAGTATCCTTCCCTAACAAGGCTATATTTTAAGGAGTCCTATTACCTTTGTAATCAATTTTAAATCTTAAGAATTCATGCGCTGGACATTAAAACCTAAACCTGATAGTGAAACTGTTTCTCAACTTGCCTCAAAACTTGGAGTTGAAAAACCTATTGCTTCTTTATTGGTTCAGCGAGGAATAGAATCTTTTGATGAGGCTAAGAAATTCTTCAGGCCTTCTTTAGACGATCTTCACGATCCTTATTTAATGAAGGATATGGATCTGGCGATTGGTCGAATTGAAAAGGCGATAGAAAATGGTGAGAATATCATGGTTTTTGGAGACTATGATGTAGATGGAACTACCAGTGTGGCGTTACTTTCATCTTTCTTGAAAAGTTTTTATCCAAATGTTGCAACCTATATTCCGGATAGATATGATGAAGGATACGGAGTTTCTTATAAAGGAATTGATTTTGCTGCCGATAATGATATTACACTAATCATTGCCTTAGACTGCGGAATTAAAGCCATAGATAAAGTTGCCTATGCTTCAGAAAAAGGAGTAGATTTTATTATTTGTGATCATCACCGCCCCGGAAATGAAATTCCGAAAGCAATTGCAGTATTAGATCCAAAAAGAGAAGATTGCGAATATCCGTATAAAGAACTTTGTGGTTGTGGGGTTGGTTTTAAATTGATGCAAGCTTGGGCTATCAAACAAGAGTATGCCTTAGATGTACTTTTACCTTATTTAGATCTTGTGGCTACTGCAATTGGAGCAGATATAGTTCCAATAACGGGAGAAAATAGAATTTTGGCTTATCATGGTCTGCATGTTATTAATACCGCACCTCGCGTAGGGTTTCAAGCGATTTTAGATCAGGTTAAGAAAGAAACCTTAACCATTACCGATGTTGTTTTTATTCTTGCACCTAGAATAAATGCTGCAGGAAGAATGAAACATGGTTTACATGCCGTGAATTTGTTGGTAGAAAACGATGTTGAAACGGCAAAGAAATTTGCTGCAGAAATAGAATCTTATAATTCAGACAGGAAGGAGGCAGATAAACTTATTACGGTAGAAGCATTAGCTCAAATTGAAGATTTAAATGAAAAGGAGCGTTTTACCACCGTGGTATATCAAGAAAACTGGCATAAAGGGGTAATTGGTATTGTAGCATCCCGCTTAACTGAAACCTATTATAGGCCTACGTTGGTATTTACTAAAAGTGGAGAAAAATTGGCAGCTTCTGCAAGATCTGTGAAAGGTTTTGATGTATATGATGCTTTGGAAGCGTGTAGTGAACATATAGAACAGTTTGGAGGTCATAAATATGCTGCTGGCCTTACGCTTCATGAATCTCAATATGAAGATTTCAAACAAAAATTTGAAGAAGTAGTTGCGGGAAGTATAGAAAAACATATGCTGGTACCTGAAGTTTTAATAGATACCGAAATAAACTTAGTCGATATTACACCTAAATTTCATCGAATCTTGAAGCAATTTGCTCCTCACGGACCGGGAAATATGTCCCCGGTTTTTCTTACTCAGAATTTAAAAGATACCGGTTTCGGAAAATGTGTGGGTGCAGATGATCTTCATTTAAAATGCAGAGTGAAACAAGGGAATAATCCCAATTCTATGGATGCTATTGGTTTTAATCTTGGCCCTAAGTGTAATTTGATAACGAATGCTCAAACGTTTAAAGCTGCATATTCTATAGATGAAAATGAATGGAATGGCAATATCTCGCTTCAGATGAAGCTAAAAGATATAAGCGATTAAAAAATACTTTTTCTAAGGTAGAACGCTATTGCTAAAGGTTTTTCAACTTTAAATTATTTCCATCAAACTCTGCATACGTATAGAAATTGACCCAATCTCCAGTATTTACATAGGTTGAGGTTTTATTAAGCTCTATCTCTAAAGGCAAATGTCTATGCCCGAACAAGAAATAATCATAATGCTGAGATTCTAATTTTCTGCGGCAATACTGAATTAACCATTCTCCTTCTTCACCCAAAAATTGCTGGTCTTCTTCTCCCGATATCAATTTATTCTTGATAGAAAGATGTTGCGCTAACGGAACTCCAAGATCTGGATGCAACCAACGGTAGAACCATTTTGAAACTGGATTGGTAAAGACCTTTTTCATTCTTTTGTAGCCATGATCACCAGGCCCAAGCCCATCGCCATGACCAATTAAGAATTTCTTATTGTTGAATTCAAACTCTTTTGGCTTGTGATACACGGGGATGTTCAGTTCTTTTTCAAAATAATCATCCATCCACAGGTCATGATTTCCAACAAAGAAATAAATGGGAATCCCACTATCTCTAATTTCGGCAAGTTTACCTAAGGTTCTTACAAAGCCTTTTGGAACTACATGTTTATATTCAAACCAGAAGTCGAAAAGATCTCCTAATAAGAAAATAGCAGCAGCATCTTTTTTGATTTCGTCCAGCCATTTCACGAACTTCTGTTCACGAGTTCTGCTGGCCTCTTGAGTAGGAGCACCAAGATGGTTATCGCTAGAGAAGTAAACTTTTTTTCCTGCTGGAATATTCATAAAATGGAGAATGAGTTATAAATATAATTAATTTGATGCTTTTGAATGCTTAGTAGCATTTGCGCAAGGGATGGCAGCGGCATCCCCCGATTTTTATCGGGGATATAGCGAACAGCCCGACCCTTTAGGGTTGCGCCCTAAGAATTATCTGAAGCATACCACTCTGCAAAAGAAGAGTCTGTTTCCTGAAGTTTTAGGGAATGCAATTGAATGTGACCGGGAAGGTTTTTAATGATCTTTTTGGAAAAATCTATCACCATATTCTCGCTGGTAGGCTGATAATCTACCAAGATCACATTATGATCTCTGCTTTCCAGCTCTTTTGCAAGTTCTATATGCGGCGTGTTCTTGTTGAATACGGTAGCATGATCAAACTTGTCTACAATTTCAGATTTCACGATCTTTTTTAGATCTCCAAAATCTATCACCATCCCAAATTTTACATTATTGGAATCGGTTATAGGAGTTCCAATTACGGTAACGCTCAACTTATAACTGTGGCCGTGCACATTCTTACATTTCCCGTCATATCCATACAATGCGTGCCCGGTTTCAAAAGAAAATTGCTTGGTGATCCTGATCTTGCTCATACTATTAATTTGATGCAAAGATAATAGTTTTTGTCGGCTTAAATTTTAGATACAAGCAAAGCTTTCCTGATGTATATTTGTCGGCTTTATCAGCTCTTATTTAGAGTTTACATTTGAAAGCCTTTGGCTATAATTTTTAAAATGAATACAACCGCAACCCCTGATCTAGAATTATTTGAACAACTAGAATTTAGAGAAAATCCGCTCTATGAGAAGATCATTTCTGATATTTTAGAAAATCAATTTAGCATTGTTGAAGACTTTTTTAGCTTGGAAGAAGTGGCGGAATTGAGGCAATCGCTTTTAACCAAATACGAAGAAGATAACTTTAAGAAAGCTGCGATTGGAAATAGGGTAAATGAAACCATCGAGAAATCTGTGCGTGGCGATTTTATTTTGTGGATGAATGAGGCCAATGCAGAGCCATTAGAAAAGCTCTTCTTTTCTAAGATCAATTCTTTAGTAGACTATCTAAATAAAACCTGTTTTTTAGGAATTCTTCAAAAGGAATTTCATTACGCTTTATATCCCGAAGGCACTTTTTACAAGCGTCATCTAGATACATTTCAAAATGACGACAGAAGGAAGTTGTCTATGGTTTGTTATTTAAATGATGAAGATTGGAAGCCTGAAAATGGTGGAGAATTGGTGATCTATAAAGATGAAGATGGAGAAGAAAAAGAGATCAAAATCTATCCTTTTCCGGGTAGAATGGTAATTTTTGAAAGTCAGATCTTAGAACATGAAGTAAAACCGGTTAAAACGCCAAGAATGAGTATTACCGGGTGGTTAAAAACCAGGTAATTATTTCTTGAGTTTCTGATATACAAAGACGCCAATCAAGGCAAGAGCGAGAATGATCCAAAGGCCCATTCCGCTTAAAAAAGTAAATATATCAAAAGCTTCTTCGCTTACAGGAACTTCGTTTTGTGTCATTATTTGCGTTTGTTATAATAATGTCTTGAAAAATAAAATATTAGCAGCACTACTAGGATCATTCCCAAATAATACTTGTTTGCATTTATAAACTCCCAAATTGTAAAGCCCCATTGCTCATCTCCAACTGCTGGACTGTCTTTTGGTAATTCGCTTTGCTGAATCATCTTTCTAATTGTTTAAAAAAAGAAAGATACTAAATATTATAACGGGTAGATTTATTTTTTGAATTTAGATAGCGCCTGTTTTGTAAAATCTGAAAGCACTAATTCTCCGCTAATTGCAGCTCTTTTTTGAAGTAGATCGTCCCAATTTTCGGTATTTTCCCATAGCGTTCGTTTCATTTCTAATAAAGCTTGCGGATTATAAGAAGCTAATTTCTCAGTAAACAATTCCACTTCGTTATCCAGTTCCTTAATAGAATCGAAGACCTTTGCATAAAGCCCTTTTTCTTTGGCCCAATATGCATTTTTCCATTCATGAGCGGCTAAGGTTAATTCTGCCAAGCCGGAAACGCCTATTTTGCGCTCTACGGCAGGAGCAATCACAAAAGGCCCAATGCCTATGGTAAGTTCAGAAAGTTTTATAGAGGCCGCCTCTGTAGCCATTACATAATCGCATGCTGCTGCAAGTCCAACTCCACCACCAACAGTTTTTCCTTGAATCCTCCCAACTATGAGTTTTTTACAAGATCTCATGGCGTTGATCACCTTAGCAAATCCAGAAAAGAATTGTTTTCCTTGTTCCAAATTTTCTACAGCTACCAATTCATCAAAAGAAGCTCCGGCGCAAAATGCTTTTTCTCCTTCAGATTTTAAAATAATCACATTCACAGCATCCTCATCAGATAATCTAATCAACTCTTTTTCCAGTCTGTCTAACAATTCTGACGGGAAAGAATTACTGGCAGGATGTCCAAATTCTACAGTGGCTATCTTATTTTGAATATTGGTATATAAACTTCCGTTCTCTCTGTTGGTGGTCATGGTTCTCGATTTTTTCAAATGTAGTGATAAAGCGTAAAATTGCCCAATCTTGAAGGTTTCTAAACTTCTTTATTTAGATATTTTCTTCGGAATTGAATGACTAAAGCGCTACTTCTAATAAGCATCCAACAGAAAAATGCGATCCAGATAGCGTACAATTTCAATCCGAAATAGTCTGCGATTAATAGTGCAGGGGTAAACACTAAAAATGTAGCAACCAATAATAAATTCCGAAGGTATTTTGCTTCTCCCAAGCCTTTAAAAATTCCGTCGAACATAAAAGCGATGGCGTTAACCGGTTGCATGATCAAAACGATCCAAAAAACAGAAGAGAATAACACCAGAACACTGGCTTCTTTATTAAATAAAAGTCCGATCTGGTCATAAAGCAAGAAACAGATCGCCATTAAGATGAGTGCTATGAAAACGGCATATTTGCTGATCTTTTTACTGAGTTCCCATAAACTTTTGTAATCTTTTGATCCTAATAATTTCCCGCCAATTGCATTACCGGCATTTGCGTAACCATCTATAAAAAAGGAGAAAAACAACCAGATGTTCATCAAGATACTCTGGGCTGCAATGTAATTTTTCCCATATCCGGTTGCATATGCGTTTGCTAAATAAATGGCAAAATTTAAGGCAGCTGTCCTTACAAATAAGTTGGCAGCCATAAACAATAGTCCTTTCATTCTGGGGTTGATGGTGAAACTCAGTTTTAAATGAAAAGGCGTTTTTTTGAAAAAGAACCATAATGCCATAATAAGCATTACCAGTTGGGCAGTTAAACTGGCATAAGCAGCTCCTTTTAAATGCATTGGTTCTAAATATCCATCGATACCATAAACCAACAAATAGTCTAAAGCTACATTTACCACAGCTCCGGTAAGACTACATTTCATGGCCCATAGCGTATTTTGCAGTCCGCGAAAAACACCGAAGATGGCAAAGGTAACTAAGGTTAAAGGATAGCCTAAAGCACGAATTTGATAATAATCTTCAGAATATTGAAGTATCAATCCATCGGCATTATATGCGCTAAAAATTGAATGGGCAAAAAATGCAGTAGTGGCATAGATCACTAAACTGAAGAGAAGGTTAAAAGCAATTGCTTGTGGAATAAGGGTTTTAACAGCATGTAATCTATTAGCACCAAGATGTTGAGAGACAATAGCAGAAATAGCAGTTTTGGTTTGAGCAACGATCCAGATGATGGCAGAGAGAAATGAACCTACAATACCTGCCGCTGCCAAGGCTTCTATTGGATGATCATCCACATTACCTATAACAGCAATATCTGTTAGCGAAATTAGCGGTTCTGCAATTCCAGCAATAATTGCCGGAATAGCGATGCGATTGATATTCTTAAAACTTATGGCAGTGCTCAAGGTCTAATTTATATGCTAAAGTTAATGCTTATAATACCAATTCATAACAATGAAATGGATGGTTGCTTTGTTTAGGAAAAAAGATATCATCAAGTTTCTGATATCCACGAGCTTCATAAAAGCTTTGATTTCTTTTATTCTGACTGAAAGTATCTAGTCTAACAGACTCAAAATTATTTTCTCTAGCGAAATCTTCGGCAAAATTCATTAATTTTTGTCCGTAGCCTTTTCCCCAAGTTGCAGGATCTGTAGCTAAACGATGTATATAAAGATTCTTAGAATTTGGGGTGAGCCAAGAAATAGGAATGTACTCTTCGTCCATAACTTCTGTAATAACTATAATTCCTAAGAGCTTATCAGTATTTTCTAATACATGCAATTCCTTTTTCTCAATATCTACTTTCAATCTTTCTAAAGAAGGGTAGTGTTCATTCCATTGAAAGATTCCTTTTGATTCCATCGCAACTGCGCAAGCCTCGGTCAATTTTTTAATTGTATCAAGATGGTGGGAAGTAGCTAATCTAATTTGTGATGAATCTTTCAAGTGGTAGATTTTTTAATTCTTTAAAAATAAAAAAACCACTCTAAAAAGAGTGGTTTTGCGTGGAGAATATCGGAGTCGAACCGATGACCTTTTGGCTGCCAGCCAAACGCTCTAGCCAACTGAGCTAATCCCCCAAAATCGAATTCAAAGATAAACAAAAAATCAAACGAGGGAAATGTTATTTAATTTCTTTGAATTCAGCAAGTTTCAGAATATTATCCTTCGGTTGCTCTCAAAAGTTCTTCTTGCGGAGTGTCCATAAATTCTCTGGTTTTTTCTAGAACAAATTTGAAATCCTTAGAAACCTCAGGTTCATTCCAAGGATGCGTAATTCCATATACGTGATCTGCATTTTCAACCAATAAAAGTTCTGAGAAAGTACTCCATTCAAACAATTTTCCGGAAGCGCTAATAGGCACTGCTACATCACTGCTTCCGTGTATAATTAAAAGTGGAATCTCTAAGGCTTTTGCTGCTCTAGAAATTGTTAGTCGCTCCTCGTTCTCTTTAAAATTGGTGTAGAATTGATAGTGATGCGGTAATTTTTGATTGGTCCTGGTGTTAAGAATATATCGTACCCCTTTCTCTTCCCATTTTTCTAATTCTTCTTCTTCAGGGAATCTTTCTCCAAAGTCACTTACAGATGAAAAAGTGATCAGCTTATTTATTCTATTTTCCTCTGCAGCTTTTATAACCACAATTCCGCCTCCTCGAGAATGTCCAATTAGGCTAATATCAGATGGGTCTATATGCATTGCACAATCAAAATCTGGCAATAAAATCCAGTCTATGATAGATTGAAGATCATCTAATTCTTTAATATAATTATTTTCACCAAAAGCTTCAGTATCTAAGAATTCGGTAGGATTCTCAGGTGTTGTTCCATTATGTGAAAAGTTGAATTTCACAAAGAAATATCCAGCTTCTGCAAAATATTCTCCCATTTTATCCCACGCACCCCAGTCTTTAAAACCTTTGTAACCGTGGCAAAAAATCACTACCGGTTTAGGTTTATCTTCTGAAGAATAAAAAATGTCAGTTAAAATAGGCTTATCATGCTTGCCTTTAATCTCTATATTTTTCTGCTTAGTAATTTCCATAAATTTTAATTTCTTTTTCATAAAATGCAGTTTCCGGATCACAAATTTCTAAGATCAACTTCTTGAGTTGTGCTTTGAAATTTATAAGAGTTTCTGCATTCACTGTATTATTTTTAATTGTTTTTCCACCCTTGGATTCTTTAATTCCGAATTTCAAAAATCCTTCTTTAAGGTTTTTAAAAGAGATTACACCTGCTTCTGCTTCTATCGTTCCTGATTGATTTTCTAACAAAATCAAAGCATACATAAGAACTTGAAACGGCTTAGCATATTTATCGTAATCTGTGGTAATGTCTTCCCAGTTTGAAATTTCTAGTTGATTGCGAGTTACTTTTCCGGTCTTATAATCTATAATTCTTAAAACTCCGTTAGAAACATCAACTCTATCTACCATACCGCCAATATTTACCGGAAAATCAAGTTCGGGAATACTGAGATTGGCAGTTAATTTGGTTTCAATTTCTTTGATCTTTAGAGTCTTTCCAGAAGCTAATTCTTTAATTTCCATTTTCAGAAAATTAGAAACATATCTTTTTACTACCTCCAAGATCAGTAAATTTTTGCCCTTAGAGAGCGGAACTTTACTATAGGTTTTTTGAAATTGTTTAATCACTTCTTCAGGAGTTCTCTTTATAAAATTTTCGAGGTGCTCTTTAGTAAGCGCTACATCTATTATTTCTTTATAGAATTCTTCTAAAGTATCATGTACCACCGTTCCCAAAGTATTGTAGGCAACCGTTTCTTCCACTTCTTCCTTATCTCTAATTCCTAAGATATATTGGCGATAAAAGTCTAAAGGATTTCTTATATAGGTTGTAAGAGCAGAAGGTGAAAACCCTCTCGCTGCTAACTGTTTAATTTTTTCAATGATCTCTGGAGTCTTTTCAACAACCTTCAGTTCATTATGTATTGCTGGAACTTCAGGAATAACAACCGAATGTTTAATATTATGCAAAGGCTCATTCTCAATTTCTAACTGAATCAGAAAACGACTCTTTTCACCTCCCATGTTGCTGTCTGTATCTGTATTGTGCAACAAGTATACCTTTTTAGCCCTTTGGAGTAAATGGTAAAAGTGATAGGTATATACGGCATCTTTCTCTTTGTACGTAGGTAAATGATATGTTTTCTTCAGTTCAAAAGGAATAAAAGAATTATTACTCTTTCCGGCCGGAAGCGTTCCTTCGTCTACAGATGTTAAAATCACAGTTTCAAAATCCAATACTCTAGATTCCAACATTCCCATAAGTTGTAACCCTTGAAAAGGTTTTCCCTGAAAATCTAACGTTTGTGTGCTTATAAGTTCTTTAAAGAAATGATGTAAAGAGGTTACCGATTTTATATGTGGATATTTTGAAACTAAATCTAATAATTGCTCTATGACAAGATGATAATGATATAGAAATTCTAGGTTGATCTTGTCTTCATCTTCTTTGATTTCATCTTTAAACCATTGAATTAACCTGCCAAAATCTTCTAATATTTGTTTCGCTGAATTTTTATTTAAAGGAAAACAATAGGATATCTTATTTGCCATTTCTCCTTCAAAAAAGCTTTGAATTTGCGATTTTGATAGATAGAGTAGATTGTTTGTTTTAATACTGATAATTGCTTCATCTGCCTTGTGCCTAGTAGCTTTCTGAATGATAGAATTACTCAACACTGAGATTACATCTTTATAATAATAATGCTCATTTTCAGATTTTAAGATCTCAAAAAGTTTTTCAAATAATGAGGCAAACGGACTATATTTTAGTGGATAGCCCATGGTAATGTTAAGCGCATCTATGTTTTGCGGCATTGCATTTAACATTGGCAACAATAAACCTTCATCTCCTAACACCAGAGCGGTAAAGTTCAATGCGGACGGTGATAGTTTTGATAAGATCTCACCGGCATATTTAGCTTGTCCAATACTTTTTGGGATGCCAATAATCTCAATTTCCTTCTCAGTTTTATAATGATTACTTAAAGTCTTAAATTCGTTATCCTGATAATATGGCCAAGTGCTGGCATAATTCTGAAGAAATAAAGAGACATCATGATCCGGATCTGAAAAATGAACTTGATCTATATCCCAAAATACCTGAGCATTATGTTTCAACATCTGCTGAAAAATTAATTGCTCTGCAGAGTTTAGGGCATTAAAACCAATAAATACAAACTGATGTCCATTTTCAATAGCAAAACCTTCCGCCTTCTCTGAAGCCTGTCGGTAAACCAAGCCTTGATAAGCCTCTTTTTTCTGAAGAAGTCTAGATTTTAATTCGGTATAATATTCCGGGAGTTTTCTCCAAAAACTTAGGTAATTTTTTACTAAATCTGTTTGATTGTCTTGAAGAGACCAATGCTCGTTATCTTTAATAGCAGAGAGATAGTTGAAAATGGCATCTGGAGGAACCAGATATCTGTCAATCTCATTAAAATCATGAATAAGGGTTTGTGCCCAGCTGCTAAAATTTTCAAAATCTTCTGTTTGCTCTTTTGGTGTAAGTGTTAAATACACTGAATAAAACTCAAAAAGCGTTGCGGTGGTGTCTAATGTTTTAAGATCTGATAATTGTTCTGCAAATTCTTCAATACTTAAAACAGTAGGAGAAAATACAGGTTTTTCAAAACGTGAAGCTATTTGCTTTTTAAGGTAAGCACCTGCACGTTTGCTAGGAAGTATAAAGGTAAGATCTGGTAAATAACGTCCTTCTTTTTGAAGGTTTTCTAAAATTTCTGAAATGAATGATGTCATAATCTAAAAATAGAAAACGCCCCGATAAATCGAGGCGTTTTTCAAAAAACTTTATGTTTTAATCTACTATTTTTTATCAGTAGAAGTACTATCAGTTTTTGTGTCAGCGTTAGCTTTCATTTCTTTGTCTTTATCTAAAGAAATTTCAACACGTCTGTTATCTTGTCTTCCTTTTGCAGTTTTGTTAGTTGCAATTGGTCTAGTTTCACCGTAACCTTCAGAAGTTAATCTGTTAGCTGGGATACCAGCAGAGATTAAAAATTCTCTAACTGAAGCAGCACGCTCTTTAGATAAATTCATGTTATAAGCATCACTACCTTGACTATCTGTGTGACCACCAATGTGGAAAATAGTTTGTGGATACTCATCCATAATGTCAGCGATAGATTTTAAAGCTGAACCAGAGTCAGGACGGATTGTAGCTTTGTTCAAGTCAAACAATACAGTTTTAGAGTACTCATTCAATTCAGAAATAACTTCTACAGTTGGTTCTGGACATCCGTTGTTTTCAACAGTACCAGCAACATCTGGACATTGGTCATCTTTATCTAAAACACCATCGCCATCTTTATCTTGGAAAGGACAACCTTTGTTTTCTTTTGGACCAGCTTCGTTAGGACATTCGTCTTCACTATCTTTTACACCATCACCATCAGCATCAGGACATCCATTCATTTCAGCTAAACCAGCTACAGTAGGACATTCATCTTTGTTGTCAGCAATTCCATCACCGTCAGTATCAGGACATCCATTAAACTCAGCTAAACCAGCTTCGTTAGGACATTCATCTTTACGGTCTTCAATTCCGTCACCATCAGTATCAGGACATCCGTTAAATTCAACTAAACCTGGAGTTTCAGGACATTCATCATCTTTGTCATATACTCCATCTCCGTCAGTATCTTTACCACCGAATACGAATTTAATTCCAGCTGAATGTTGTAAGTGAGACATTGCGTCATCACTAAATGCATGTTTGTAAGTAGACTGAATGTCTAAAGCTACGTTATCAGTAAACCAGAAAGAGAATCCTAAACTTCCGTTTAAAGTTCCATTTCCATCACCGTCTAACCAGTTGTAACCCCCACCAACACCTACGTGCGGATCAAACCATCCGTCGTTAAGAAGAGCTCTAAGGCTATAGTTTACAGCACCATCTAAAGCATAGTAAGAAAGGTCACCTGCAGATTGATCACCAATTTTATCTATTTGGTTAACAGATCCAGCAGCTTCAACTACAAATCCACCACCTATATATCTGGCAACAGATAATCTTGAAATTGAAGGAAGTATGTTCCAATGTTCGTCGGTGTTAAAGTATTCATCACCGAATCCACCTGCTGGAGCATCATCTCCTGTAGGGTAATAATCAACCGCATTTACGCCAATTCCAATGGCCCATGGGTTGTTTTGATCTTGTGCTTGTACAGTTGTAAAGCCAAGAACAAATAATGAAGCGAATAAAAATCTGCTAAGATGTTTCATATCTGTTATTTTAGTTTTAAGTGTTAATTGAAACAAAAGTATGTTGTAATTCAATATTAACAAAGTTAAAAATAATAAAGTTTTCTTAATTAGGCTCTAAATCCCACGTATTACAAGGGTTTGTAGTTACTGTAGCAGTGAAATTCACCCTTTGCTCACAATTACCTTATTAGAAAATTATCAAAATTATACTTAATACTTTGGTAAAAAATAAATTATTTAACAATCTATGTTGGTGATAATTATTTAATGACTTTTAATTCTTTTCCAATCTTAGTAAATGCGGCAATAGCTTTATCTAAATGCTCTTTGGTATGAGCAGCAGAAAGTTGAACTCTTATTCTGGCTTTTTCTTTAGGAACAACAGGGAAAAAGAATCCAATAACGTAAATACCTTCTTCTAATAATCTATCTGCCATTGCTTGAGATAGTTTGGCATCATAGAGCATTACTGGTACAATTGCAGAATCTCCATCTATAATATCAAAACCAACTTCTTTCATACCTTTCTTGAAGTATTTAGTGTTTTCTTCCAAGGTATCTCTTAATGAAGTATCATGCTGAAGCATTTCAAAGACCTTTATAGATGCACCAACAATTGCAGGAGCAAGAGAATTAGAAAATAAGTAAGGTCTAGAACGCTGTCTTAATAAATCAATAATCTCTTTCTTACCGGTAGTATAACCACCCATTGCTCCACCTAAAGCCTTACCAAGTGTTCCAGTGATAATGTCTATTCTACCTAAAACTTTCTTTTCTTCTAAGGTTCCAATACCTTTTTCTCCAATAAATCCGGTAGCATGACATTCATCTATCATCACCATAGCATCGTATTTATCGGCTAAATCACAAATCTTATCTAGTGGAGCTAATAAACCATCCATAGAAAACACTCCATCTGTAACTATTAATTTAAAACGGGCGCCATTTTCATTAGCATCTTGAAGTTGCTTTTCTAAATCTTCCATGTTGCCATTTTCATATCTGTATCTGGCAGCTTTACAAAGTCTAACTCCGTCTATAATAGAAGCATGATTTAAAGAATCTGAAATAATAGCGTCTTCTTTAGATAATAATGGCTCAAAAATACCACCGTTGGCATCAAAAGCTGCAGCATATAATATGGTGTCTTCTGTTCCGTAGAAATCGGCAATCTTATGCTCTAATTCTTTATGAATATCTTGAGTTCCGCAGATAAACCTTACACTAGACATTCCAAATCCGTGAGAATCTAAAGTGTCTTTTGCTGCTTTTATAACTTCTGGATGCGAAGAAAGCCCCAAGTAATTATTGGCGCAAAAATTTAAAACTTTTTCTCCTGTTGAGATCGTTATCTCTGCTCCTTGTGGGGAAGTAATAATTCGTTCTTTTTTATATAGACCATTTTCTTTGATCTCTTCAATTTCTTTTTCTAAGTATTCTTTAATTGCTCCGTACATATTTTCTGTTTTCTACAAAATTAGAAATCTTTTATACAAAAGTGATGTTCACTTCATTATTAATATAAATCAGGATCTTTTTACTTACTTCATAACCCATTTGAGAAATCACATATGCATACTCATCCATTTGTTGATGATGATAACTTTGAACATTTCCTGTTTTATAATCTATAATTGTCACTTTATTGTCTTTAATAGCAAGCCTATCTGGCCTTAGAATCTCGCTATTTGGATTGATGATGTCTCGTTCTCTTATTATTTTATAGGCATCTGAATAATATGCAGACAACTCAGGATGTGTGAATATCTTTGAGATCAATTCTTCTAATTCTGATAGTTCTTCTTTGCTTAAATTTTCTTCTGAAGTAAATTTTAAGAATGCAGCAGGCAGATCTTTTGCCGTATCAACTTCTGCCAGAATATTATGTACCAACAACCCCTTGTTGATTGCTTCTTCTTGAACAGAATCCCATAGAGAACTTGAATTGGTAACAATTTTTACCGAGTTGCTTCTGGTGGGCGAAGAATAGAAATGCTCTTGTTTAATACTATTATTTGATTCTTTAATTTTAGTGCTTTCATTTTCTATAGTGCCAAATTCATAATTGGAATGAGCATCATCCCAAACATTTTTGGCTTTTAAATAGCCAATTAGCAATCCTGAAACTACTTTTTCATCTTCTTGTCCTTTCTTAAGGTCTAAATTTGAAAGAATGTAAAGCTGTTTTGAAGCTCTAGTGAATGCTACATATAACACATTGATATTATCAAATTCACTTTGCTCTAATTTTTCTTGATAGGCAGAAGATTCAACTTCTCCCCAATTCAGCATTTTTTCTGAAGCTTTTAAATAACCCACAGGAATATCATCTAAACCTTCCGGAAGTGGTAACCATAAATGATCCCGACTAACATCTTTAAGTTTTGTATTAGCAAACGGATAGATAACCACGGGAAATTCCAGACCTTTAGATTTATGAATGGTCATGATCTGCACGGCTTCATCGGTTTTCGGGGCAATAATACTTAGCTTGTCTTTATCTTGTTCCCACAACTCAAGAAATCCCTGAATACCAATAGCATTCTTTTCAGATTTCTCGAAAATATAATCGAGGTAGAATTGCAAATATGCATTCGAAGCGGGAATAAGGTCAAAAGTTCTAATAATGTATTCGGCAGCTTCATACATAGAAAGATTTCTTACTTCTTCTAAGCTAAATTCTATAGTATAAGATACTAACCAACTAAAGAATTCCTGATCATCTTTTTCAAGATTTTCAGCAATAAGATGATGAGGATCTTTTACAGCTACTCGCTTGGTTAAGTAACTCAATAACTCCCATTTTAAATTTTTGTCGGTAGAATTTTGAGAGAATTCAAAAATGGAGTTAATAAAATGAACCTCCGGAGCATTAGATACGAGTAAAGATTCAGAAGAAACTATAGAAATTCCATGTTCACTTAAATAGTTTGCCATGGCAAAACTTTCTTTCCGTGTTCTCGTCAAGATACAAATGTCGCTTTTTGAAATTCCTCTGCTATCTAGATCATTTATAATCTCTAGAGCTTTTTCTGGGTGAACTTCATACTCTTCTTCTTTCTTATCGGTCTCCAAAAATGAAATGTTCACATACCCGGGAAAATCCATTTTTACTTCTTGAGAGCTATTCTCAAAGAGGTCTTTATAGAGCTTGTTGTCAAATTTATCTGAAATATATTTGAAAAAAGCATTGTTAAATTTTACAATTTCCTCTGCGCTTCTATAATTGCTCGGCAGATTATTTAAATTCTTCTCTACATTAAAGGGATTCTCATGATTATATAGATCTATAAACTGCTCTGCCTTTCCTCCTCGAAATCTATAAATAGATTGTTTAGCATCTCCTACTAATGTTAAACTAGAATTTTCTCCATTAACTTGTTCAGATGATAAAGCGTGGTCTATTAAAGGGATCATATTTTGCCATTGCATTTCTGAAGTATCTTGAAACTCATCTATAAAATAGTTTCGGTAGCGCTCTCCCAAACGTTCATAAATAAATGGCGCCGGTTGGTTATTGATCTCTTTGGCTATGGTGGGATTAAAATCTGAAATTAGAACCAAAGATCTTTCTTTTTTGATATTTTCGATCTCCGTGGCGATCTCACTCAATAATGAGAGTGGATTCAAATTCTTCAAGATTTCTTTTAAATAGTCTCTTTTGAAGATCAAAGCGCGAGAAGTTTTAAATAACAAAGCAATCACTTCTTGATTCTGATCTAAAATAGCCTTTTTATCATCGGCTACTTTTTTAGCATACAAGGGTTCAACATCTATAGCGTCTTGCCATTTAGCGCCAAATGTTACTGCAAAATTTCCTGCTTGAAGTTTGTCAAAATAATTAAAAATGTAGCCTCCTGTAAAATGAGATTTATCTAAACCTTCATTAGTTAAAATCTCAAAAAATTGAGTGCTAACTTCTTCAAGTTTTTCATCTACTTTTTTAAATTCTGCTTTAAGTTTTCCTGAATATGCCTCAAAATCGGCCAAGGTTTTACCTTTTAATAATGCTATATAAGGTTGATGGGTTTCTTGAGTTAGTAGGCCAGAAAATTTGAAAAGATCTTTAGAAATATCCCAACTTTTATCATCATCTGCTTTTTCTAAAGTATAACTTAATAAGGCTTTAGTTAATTTTTTGTCTTCTCCGGCTCTATTAATAACCCTGTCCACAGCTTCTTTTAATACCTGCTGAATATTCAATTCCACTTCAAAATTTATAGGAATTCCAAGATCTTTAGCAAAGGTTCTAATAATTTTATGCGTAAACCTGTCTATTGTAGAAATATCAAAAGCGGCGTAGTTATGCAAAATACTCTTTAATATATGTTGAGTCTTGCTTTTTATTTCTTCTGAAGAAAGATCTGTTTCTTGAGAAAGAACTTTCATAAGATCTTCTTGTTCACCACCAATAGAATAATTGCTAAGCTTATAAAGCGTTAAGATCACCCTAGATTTCATTTCGGCTACCGCTTTGTTGGTAAAAGTGATGGCTAATATATTTTTATAGGAATCGTGCTTTTCAGCTTTTAGTAATAACAGAAGATACTCTTTAACAAGGGTATATGTTTTTCCAGATCCTGCCGAAGCATTATAAATAGTGAATAGATTATTTTGAGACAAAATTTTAATTTAAAAGTTGAATATGGTTATGTGCCCAAATGGAATATAGGAAGTTATTTACCTTTTAGGCAATTTAATCTTTAAGTATTTTATAACACTAAAATATTTTTAATAAACCTCTTTATGCCTAAATTTGGTATAATTGATTGAATAATAACCAAAAAAAGAAGAATTATGGCTTTTGAATTACCAAAATTAAAATATGCATTCGATGCATTAGAACCAAATATAGATGCTAAAACAATGGAAATTCACCATGACAAGCATCACGCAGGATATACAAGTAAATTAAACGATGCCATTGAAGGTACAGATCTTGAAGGCAAAACTATTGAAAATATTCTTGAAAATTTAGATATGTCTAACACCGCAGTTAGAAATAACGGTGGTGGTTTTTATAATCACAGTCTTTTTTGGGAAGTAATGGCTCCAGACGGTGGAGGTAAACCAGAAGGAGATCTTGCAAAAGCAATAGATAATGCTTTTGGATCTTTTGAAGCGTTTAAAGATGAATTCTCTAAAGCAGCTGCATCAAGATTTGGATCTGGTTGGGCATGGCTTTGTGTACATGAAGGTGGAAAAGTAGAAATCTGTTCTACTCCAAATCAAGATAATCCATTAATGCCTAAAGTTGGATGTGGTGGAACTCCAATCTTAGGATTAGATGTTTGGGAGCATGCTTACTATTTAAACTACCAAAACAGACGTCCAGAATATATTGAAAACTTTTTCAATGTAATTAGCTGGAAAGAAGTTTCAAGCAGATATGCTAAACAAAAATAATTTAGTTTATAAGTGTAAAAAAAGCCTGCTACGTTTTCGTAGCAGGCTTTTTTGTTGAATATCGAAATGAGATGAAATAAAAAAAGGTGGATAAGAATCCACCTTTTTTTGCCCCAAATCTACCATGAACTTAACCTACTTATGCTATGGCTTTGCTAATATACACGATAACTTAGCTTATGCAAACACTTTTAGATGAACTGCGTAGATATTAGTTGAACGACGTTTGTCGATAAATTTTTAAAATTACTTGTAAGACTTCGCTTAATAAGCTCGGTCTTTATTTCCTTCAAAAAAGTTGATAAATGCCCTGTTAACCACTCTGTTACCTCCAGGCGTTGGGTAATCTCCTGTGAAATACCAATCTCCTAAATTGTCTGGAATGGCTTTGTGCAAGTTCTCTACCGTTTGATAAATGATCTTTACTTTAGTCTTAACCTCAGGCTCGCTTAAAAGCTCTGCAATCTTATCAGAAATTTGCTGATCTGTAAAAGGTTCGTAGATCTCTATAACAAAATTCTTAACCTCTCTATCTTCCAGGTCTATTTGAGCTTTACATTTATGGTAAACAGATTCTACGATATTGTATTGATTGGTATCTTTTAAAAGTTCTAATGCTGCTCTAAAGGCAACAAAATCTTCTAGACGAGCCATATCAATTCCATAGCAATCTGGATATCTAATTTGAGGGGCAGATGAAACTACTACCAATTGCTTAGGTTTTAGTCTATCCATCATTTTAATGATACTCTTCTTAAGCGTAGTTCCTCTTACAATACTATCATCTATTATAACAAGATTGTCTTCAGGTTTTACAACGCCATAAGTAATGTCATAAACATGTGCTACTAGATCATCTCTACTACTATCTTCCGTAATAAAGGTTCTTAATTTTACATCTTTTACAGCAATCTTTTCTGTTCTAAGGCGATGAGCTAAGATTTGCTGAAGACGTTCGTCTGTAAGCGTTTCTTTTTCATCAAGAATAGCTTGATTCTTTTGCTTGTTCAATTCATCTTGAGCTGCTTCCACCATTCCGTAGAAAGAAGTTTCCGCAGTATTTGGGATGTATGAAAATACCGTATTTAGAGTGTCGTGATCAATAGACTTTAATACCTCCGGCATTAATAATCTACCTAACATCTTTCGCTCCTTATAAATTTCAGCATCACTTCCTCTAGAGAAATAGATGCGTTCAAAAGAACAAGCTTTTCTCTCTAAAGGTTCTAAGATTTGTTTAATATTTACCTCACCACTTTTCTTGGTAATAATAGCATGACCAGGATCTAGTTCTTTTACATCTTCAAATTTTACATTGAAAACTGTTTGAATAACCGGTCTTTCTGAAGCTACTACAACCACTTCATCATCTTTATAATAATAAGCGGGTCTAATTCCTGAAGGATCTCTAAGTACAAAAGAATCACCATGACCTAACAATCCGGCCATTGCATATCCACCATCCCAATTTTTTGCCGATTTTCTCAAGATCTTTGCAACGTTCAATCGATCTGCAATAAGCGGAGAGGCTTCTACTTTAGTATAACCTTCTTTTTTTAATTTTTTGTATAATTTTCTTACTTCATCATCTAAAAAGTGCCCGATCTTTTCCATTACGGTAACCGTATCTGCTCTTTCTTTAGGATGTTGTCCAAGTTCTACCAAATTGTCGAAAAGTTGGAAAACATTGGTCATATTGAAGTTTCCTGCAACAATAAGATTACGGTGCATCCAGTTATTTTGGCGCAAAAATGGGTGAACACTTTCTATAGAGTTCTTTCCAAAAGTTCCATATCTAACATGTCCTAAAAAAAGTTCTCCAATATATGGGATCTCTTTTTTCTGAAGTGCCACATCATCTGCATATTCTGGATGTGCTAGAATTTCTTCATTTATACGCTCGTTAATTTGGCTAAAGATATCTTGTATAGGTTGAGCAGCATTAGATCTTAATCTGCTAATATATCTTTCACCGGGAGCGGTGTTAAGTTTAATACTCGCAAAACCGGCTCCATCTTGACCGCGATTGTGCTGTTTCTCCATTAACAGATACATTTTATTTACTCCATAAAATGCAGTTCCGTATTTTTCTTTGTAGTATTCTAATGGTTTAAGTAATCTAATAAGTGCAATACCGCACTCATGTTTTAAAGCATCGCTCATAATAATTACCTTTCGGGATAACGAGGGTTAAAAAATAGTAGTCACAAAAAAAGCCCCGAAATTACAGGGCTTTAGTTGGTGTTAATTCTATATCAAATTGAGTAAGATTCTTAAATTCTTTCAAGCGCTCTTGAATCTCATCTTGTTTTAATTCTGTCATTCTTTCTGTTCCGAATTTTTCAACACAAAAGGAAGCCATGCCGGAGCCGTAAATAACAGCATTCTTTAAATTTTCAAAAGATAGATCTTCTGTTTTTGCAAGATATCCTGTAAATCCACCTGCAAAAGTATCTCCTGCCCCAGTTGGATCAAAAACTTCTTCTAATGGAAGTGCTGGTGCAAAAAAGATTTGATCTTGATGGAAAAGTAATGCTCCATGCTCTCCTTTTTTGATCACCACATATTTAGGACCTAATTTTTCGATTTTTCTTGCAGCTTTCACTAAAGAGTGCTCTTCTGTAAGTTGACGTGCTTCTTCATCGTTAATGGTAATAACATCAACTTTAGCAATTACTTTCATCAAATCATCCCAAGCGTTGTCCATCCAGAAATTCATAGTATCTAATACTACCAACTTTGGGTTGTCTACTTGTTCCAAAACACTTAATTGTACTAAGGGGTGTAAATTACCCAACATTACAATTTCAGCATCTTTATATGCTTGTGGTACTACTGGATTAAAATCTGCCAATACATTTAGTTGTGTGTCTAAAGTATCTCGAGTGTTTAGATCGTTGTGATATTTACCACTCCAAAAAAATGTTTTTCCTCCTTTTACAACTTCAAGTCCATCAATGTTAATTCCATTAGAAGTTAACAGGTCTAAATGTTCTTGCGGGAAATCTTCTCCTACAACAGATACTATTGCATTGTCTACATCAAATCGTGCGGAAGAGAGTCCGATGTAAGTAGCAGCGCCACCTAATATCTTATCGGTTTTCCCAAATGGGGTTTCAATTGCATCGAAGGCTACTGTGCCTACTATCAATAATTTACTCATAACTATGTTTGAAATTATGCCGCAAATATACGCTTTGTTTTTCAAGGCGTTGGGCAATTTTAGAATTTTAGAGGAATGATTTAGTACTTTTTAACTCTCTGTAAAACCTTCATCTAATAATAGTCGAGGTTGCTTTGAAGCTTCCACAGCTAAAACATCACAACGTTCGTTTTGAAGATGGTTATTGTGGCCTTTTATCCACTTAAAGTCTACTTTATGTTTTCTGTATTCTATCAAGAATTTTTTCCAGAGATCGGTATTTTTTCGTTCTTTGAACTTTTTCTTTTCCCATCCAAATACCCAGCCTTTCTTAACAGAGTCTACTACATACTTAGAATCTGTAAATACCAGTACATCTGTTCCGGGATTTTTAAGTTTTTTAAGTGCTTCTATTACTGCAAGCAACTCCATTCTATTATTGGTGGTATGCTTAAAGCCTTGCGCAAATTCTTTACGATAGGGTTTTCCTACCCATTCCATTACAACGCCATATCCTCCGGGCCCAGGATTTCCTCTTGCAGCACCATCGGTATAAATGTGAACTTGTGGTTGATTCAAATTATTTAGATTCTAAAAGATTTTGGATTACTTCTGGAAAGTGTTGGTATTCTAATTCATGAATTTTTGAAGCTACGTGTGCAGCGGTAAAATGCGCTTCTACGGGAATTGTTTTTTGAAATATGATTTCTCCTTCATCATATTTTTCATTTACATAATGAATGGTAATTCCTGTTTCTTTTTCTTTTTGAGCAATTACAGCTTCATGAACTTTATCTCCAAACATTCCTTTTCCACCAAATTTTGGAAGAAGTGCTGGGTGTATATTAATTACCTTATTATGAAATTGTCTCAAGATTTTTGCTGGAAATAGCCAAAGAAAACCTGCTAAAACAATTAAATCTGGCTTAATATCCTTCAACACATTTAGCACTTCATTGGTGTCTAAAAAAGCTTCTTTGTCAAAATATAGCGCTTTTACGTCGAGATCGTGCGCTCTTTTGAGCACTTTTGCGCTTCTTTTATTGGAAAAAACAGCCACAACATCGGCTAAATCCGATTTTTGGAAATATTTTATGATATTTTCTGTGTTGGTACCAGAACCCGATGCAAAAACTACGATCTTCTTTGATACTCTATGCTGTGGTGAATTCAAAATGCTTGTGTTAACAATTATTAAGGGTAAAAATAAAGGGTTTAAATGAAATTTCCGTAAATTACCGTCACATTTTTAAAGTAAAAACCGGTTTTAAAATAAAGTTTTTTATTTTTGCCACCTAATCAAAATTAAAATAGAATATTATGTCAGACATTGCATCAAGAGTAAAAGCGATTATCGTTGACAAATTGG